>Ga0257140_1000071_pt1 | contig 10600 bp, 9 predicted proteins | sample saktaT_16_FD_194407 | JGI IMG/M metagenome (GOLD analysis project Ga0257140, IMG submission 194407) | Metatranscriptome of saline water microbial communities from Sakinaw Lake, British Columbia, Canada - sak_2010_1_5_120m (Metagenome... | ecosystem: Environmental > Aquatic > Non-marine Saline and... | reverse complement strand
CGCAGAAAGCCCTGGGCGAGCACCAGGCGTTTAGCCCGCTGGATCGCCTTTATAACGGGAGGCCAAAGAGTAACGACGAGCGCTGGGGGTGGACCGGTAAGTAACAGGTGAAAAAGCTAACCCCTTGACAAATACCCGATAATGTGTTATTAACTAATTAGATAGGAGATTTGAGATGCCTAGACCAAGGGTGAGTCCTCAGATGACCACCACCGAGGTGGGTAAAGAGCTCAATATGGGGGTAGGGTGGCTGGTGAGCTGGATCGAGCACGGGGCCTTGCCGCAGCCGAGCTTTGTCGATAACAACGGGGTCAGGTACTTCTCCAAGGAATGGCTCAGGGAGGCCAAGGATATTGCCGTCTCTAAACGGTTGGTGCCCAGCTAAAGAAAAAAGACCTGTGGGGCAGGTCTTTTTCCCAGCTGAGGAAAGGGCGTAGGCAGGGTTAGGATTATGGTAGTTTTTAGTATATACCGATTACTTAAGATAAGTCAAATAAAGGGCTCAGAGACCCCAAGTGGGGGTGTACTTTTGAGCCCTTTGGCTTTATTAAGGCGGTTGGGCGTCATTATCCCTATCGAGCGGCAGGGTGCCGGGAAATCAGGGCTAGGGCTTCCAGCACCCTAATTTTTCCCCCGTCCCATATGCTGCCATGAGCCAAATTGGGGTAAGCACCCTGCCCCTTGAATAGGAGGTGATGCTTATAAAGTAAAAGGGTCAGAATTGCTGGAGAACCTGGAGAACCGTGGAGTAATCTTAATAATTCAATCCCAATAGCTGCAGCTTCCCCATTATTCTCCACTCTGGGGGGTAGTGGGGGAGTGAATAAAAGAAAAAGGAGATAGGAAAGAGTAAATATGAAGACAAAACGGCCTAGGTGGTTGTTTGCAGTGCTGGTGGCGCTTCTTGTAGTGGCACTTGCCCTTCCCGGATGTGCCCCAGAAGAGGTAGCGCCACCAGCAGAGAAGCCGGCAGAGAAGCCAGCAGAGGAGCCCGCACCGGTTAAAGATACATTGATAATCGGGGTACCAGATACTGCGCCCGGGGCTGACTGTGATATTCAATCTCATCCAGAGGCGTGGCACCTCATATGGAATTGTTATATGAGGGGCCTCCGTGAACGATTTGAGCCCTGTGGTGAACCGGGCGGTCCGGATACACTAAAACCAGTGTTTGGGGACATGATACCAGAGCTATTTGAAAGCTGGGAGATTTCAGAGGACGCAAAAACGATAACCTGGCACATCAGACCTGGCATTAAGAGCTACCATGGAAACGAATTCACTACTGAGGATGTCCTATGGAAATTCGAAAGAAGTTGGGCGCTTGGTGGTGTAGATGCGTACCTAATGGGTGTAATGCGTATGGACGGCCTTAACGGTCTTAACATTATTGATAAGTATACCTTTTCCACGACTTCGATGATAACAACTGCTATGCTTTTTGAGGTTGAAGGTAACAGCTATTTTTGCTACTGGGACTCAACAGAAGCCAAGAAACATGTCACTGAGGATGACCCCTGGGCAACGGAGTGGATTAAGAGACACGGTGGTTGTGGATTGGGACGATATGTTATCGACGAATGGGTAGCCGGTGATAGGATAGTTCTTAAGGCTAATCCGAACTTTTACGAGATGTTTGGTGAGCCACAATTTAAGACGGTGATTCTTAAGGTCGTAGCAGAAAGCGCGAGCCGGGTTACCATGCTGGAAGATGGCACTATTGATATCGCCACCGGTATTACCCCAGTACAGTTAGATTATCTGGAGGGTAAACCTGGAGTCAGAGTAATTGATGTGGAGTCGGCTAAATGCCTTTATATCGTTATGAACAACCAGATGCCGCCGTTTGATGATGTCCATGTAAGACGGGCAATTAATTATGCCATCCCGCGAGATGATGTCGTTGGAACAGCCTGGCACGGATATGCTGAACCTTTTCGCTCTGTCATACCCAGCTTCTATCCCGGTGCTTTAACTGATGAGGAGTTTCCCTATCATTATGACCTTGATAAGGCTCGGGAAGAGTTGGCCAAGTCAGGCTATCCTGAGGGGTTTAAGGAAGAATTGGCCTATGATGCAAGTTGCTCGCCAAGTGAAGTAGCCGCAGTGTTGCTAAAAGAAAGCCTAGCCAAAATCGGGATAGATGTTAGGTTGGTAAAGATGCCCGTTGGTACCATCACCGATAAAACCATGGTAAAAGAGATGAAATTCGGCTTTTGGCAGACAGAGCCTATAATGACTCACCCGGCCTATTCTGTCTCCCTCTGGTATGAGAGCATTTCATTCGTTAATTATCAGGACTACAGGAATCCTGATATAGATCACCGCATCACTGATGCTGCCACTATCTTGGACTTTGACGAAAGTGTTGAAGTTCACCATAACATCCTGCTAGACATAGCTGAGGAGGCACCAATGGGATGGGTAATTCAGACTCATCATACAGTGGCCATGCGCGATAATATTAAGGGATGGAGTTGGATTACCATAGAAACACCTGATTTTGGACTGATTTATACTGAGTAAACTACAAAAAACAACGTAGGAGTGTTGAGATGGGGTATGTAAAAGAGAGCAAAGACGCTACAAGAAGATTGGTGGAATTTAGCGTAAAAACCTCTTATCAAGACCTTTCTCCCGAGGCTATCCATGCCGCTAAGAGAGTGACTTTAGACTCGATTCACCGGATTGTTTTCTAGTAACGGGTTTTTCGCATTCCTTATTGGCTTATTTTGGAAGAGGGTTAGTTCAGCTGCGGCTTTCACTTCAGCTCTCGTAGCTACTGCGGTAGGAGTTACCCTTTTCGTAACTGGAGTGATGGAGCCATATGGTTTAATGAAGTGCTACCTAATAGCTTGGGCTACATCTGCCGGGTTAGTTTTGATAATTTCAGGTTTTGCGCCCGCAAAGGGACGGGTATTTGGTTTCGTAGAAGCAAGTAACCCTAAAGGAGGCGAAGGCAAATGAAGGAAGGGACGAGGGATCTCTTGATAGGCCTAGGGGGTATAGTCGGTTTCGTGGTAATTGTAATCATGCAACTGGCAGGGGCAGCAAGACCAGCCTTTGCGCTTGGCTGGGTTGTTGCCGCAATAGTATATCTATTCATTGTGGTATACATAATCAAAAACGGCATAGACTTAATCCGAGGTCGCTTTAAAGAAACGGGGGAGTAAAGAGTTAATGCATAAAAAGTGAAAAATTCAACCTTTGGCATTACATGATTCCGTTACTATAATTTTAAAAAAGAGAGAGGAGTGTTTTCAAATGGCTACGAAGCAAAAATATCACAAACTGTTAGAACCCCTTCAGATTAAGAACGTAAAACTTAGGAATCGCATAGTGAAGTCTGCCCAATGGTTTATCTACGCTGAACCGGATGGTTCGGTTGGTGAACGAATTAAGGGGTGGTATGAGTCGGTGGCTAAAGGTGGCGTAGGCTTAGTAACCGTCGAAGAGTGTATTTGTCAATATGCTCTGGGCGCCAGTGACGTACCTCATCTTCGCCTTGATGACGATAAGTTTATTTCCGGGTTAAGTGAACTTGCTGAGGTAATCCATAAGCATGGTTGCCCCACATTCGTGCAGATTACCCATGCCGGACCTGCCCACCAGCTCAAGGTGGATGGCCTTCAGCCAGTGGCTCCATCATCTATTGACCCTCCTGCCGAACCGACCTTTGCTATAGCTAGAGAACTCACCATCCCCGAAATCAAAGAGCTGGTAGAGATGTATGCCCAGGCGGCTCTGCGAGTCAAGAAAGCCGGGTTTGACGGTGCCGAGATGCACATGGCGCACTATGGCCTGGGAAATGCCTTCCTATCACGCATTCAGAACAAGCGTCAGGACGAGTACGGCTGCCAGAGCCTGGAGAACCGAGCTCGTTTCGACGTGGAAATTCTGCGGCGAGTAAGGGAACTGACGGGACCTGATTTTGTCGTTGGTTGCCGCATGAATTGTAAGGAGTGGGGACACGAACTGGGTACGACTCCCGAAGAGGCTGTCCGGTTTGCCCAGATGTTCGAAGAGGCCGGGGCTGATTACCTGCAGCTCAGCGCCTATGGCTATGGCCCCTTCTATCTCTGTGCTATACCCTCCATAATGCTTTACCCCGAACCAGCTGAGGTCACCAAATCCTTCGTTGACAGACTACCAAATGGTATTTTGATTCCTGAAGTCGAAGTGGTCAGGAAGGCTGTTTCCATTCCGTGTTCCGGCGTGGGTCAGCTTGATTATGATATTGCCGAGCGCCTTCTGGAAGAAGACAGGGTAGATATGTGCTGCTTCGGCAGAAGCCTGATGGCCGACCCCGAGTGGCCCAACAAGCTGAAGGAGGGAAGAGAAGAGGATATTCGGCCTTGTACAAGTTGCCTGTGGTGTATCCATGTTATGCTCCTGGCCCAGCCTGTGGAGTGCCGCGTGAATGCGTTTGCGGGTCATGAGACAACTCTGATAATGAAGCCTGCCGAGAAAAAGAGGAGGGTTATGGTTGTTGGTGCCGGTCCAGCGGGGATGGAGGTGGCTAGGGTTGCCGCCGAGAGAGGCCACGAGGTCACCCTTTATGATAAAGCGCCTGATATTGGTGGGCTTCTACCCATGGCTGTCTTTATAAAGGGCAATAAAATCATGGCATATGTCGATGATATTTCCAAACTCCTTGATTACTACAAAACCCAACTGAAGAAGTTAGGTGTCAATGTTCAACTAGGTAAAGAAGTCGATGCCAACTTGGTCAATGAGGTCAAGCCGGATGTAGTAATCGTAGCTGTCGGTGGCCAACCTATTGAGCCTGCTCTCCGCGTAGGGAGGGCTAAGGTGGTTAACACAGAACAGCTCAAGAAGGGGGCTGAGCGATTTGTGAGATTGGTCGGCCCGCGCCGTATGAGCATGCTAACCAAGGTTTTCCTGCCTGTTGGGAAAAAGATTGTGGTCATAGGTAGTGACCTAGCCGGACTTGAAACAGCTGAATTCCTGGCGAAACGGGGTAAAGAGGTAACCATTCTTGACGAAGCTGAGCAGATGGGAGAGGGAATGCCCCTTCATTGGCTGATGACCTATATCCCCTGGATGCAGGCCAAGAAGATCGGTATTTTCAATGGGGTTAAATACCAAGAGGCCACGTCCAAAGGAATCACGATTACCACGAAGGAGGGTGAAGCTAAGACTATTGAAGCGGATAACGTGATAGTGGTTAATAAGTATAAGAAAAACGCTGACCTCTACCAGGCTCTAGAAGGCAAAGTTACCGAACTTTACCTGATTGGTGACGCTAAGAGTGATGAGCGAGGGTACATCGTAGGAGCTATCCATGATGGCGCGCGCCTTGCATTGACTATCTAAGCGCAGTGATTATCTAGCGAGAGAAGCCTATAGGGAGGGGTTCAAGAGGGTGATGAGGGGTAGGATACCTTGTTGTGAGTGGGAAATGCCAGATTAAATTTAATATGGGAGGGAGCTAGAGATGAAAACAAATTACGAAAACCTGCTTAAACCAGGCAATATTGGCAAGCTGGAGCTAAAAAACAGAATTATCTTCAACCCAGCCGAAACTTTATATGCAACTGTTTACGGCGAAGTCACACAAAGGATTATTGATTATTACGTAAGAAGAGCAGAAGGTGGCACAGCACTTGCCGTAGTCCACTCAACACAGGCATGTACTAAGCTTGACCCTATTGACCCGTTTCCTAATTCGCTAAGGGTAGATGATAATGCCTATATTCCTATGCTTTTTGACTTAACAGAAGCGGTGCACCAGGCAGGTGCTAAAATCGCCATTAATGTATCAGCAGGCGGTGGTGCACAGGCATCGGGATTTCCTTATGACCGTGGGTTAGAAGGAGTAAAGGATATAGACAATGTTGGTCCAACGGAAAAAATGTCTGAAGTAGCCAGGAAGAAGGTAAGAAGGTTAAGCATAGATGAAATTGAAAAGATTATCGAAGTTTATGGGCTTGCGGCAAGGCGAGTAAAAACAGCCGGATTTGATGCTTTCTACATCCACGCTTTCGGCGGATATTTAACTGCTGAATTTTTGTCTCCTCGTTTTAATACCAGGGATGACAAGTATGGCAAGGATTTTGAAGGCAGGCTGAGGTTCCTCCTGGAACTAATTGAATCATGCCAGAAGAATGCGCCTGATTTTCCTCTTGTGGTTAGAATATCTATAGATGAATTTGTTCCTGATGGGCGCGGCGTGGAAGATTCAATAAAAATCGCCAAGAGGCTTGAAGAAGCAGGTATAGATGCCATAGATGCCAGTGGGGGCATTTATGAATCAATGCATATGATTTGCCCACCGGTATATTTACCAAAGGGCTGCCTCGTGGATTTGGCAGCGGCTATTAAAAAGGAAGTTAAAATACCGGTTATCACTCAGGGAAAACTTTATGACCCTGATATAGCTGAGCAAGTACTTCGCGAAGGGAAAGCTGATTTCGTTGCAGTAGTGAGAGGGATGTTAGCTGATCCCAACTGGGCAAACAAAGTAAGAGAGAGCCAAACGGATGAAATCCGAAAATGCATATCCTGTAACCGCTGCATAGAAAGGGTTGTCTTTGGCCTGCCTATCAGGTGTGTATTGAATCCTGTTACCGGTAGGGAAGGGCAATTTGAGGAAGTTCCACCTAAAGCGCCAGAAAGCAAGAAAGTCGTTGTAGTTGGAGCTGGGCCAGGCGGGATGGAAGCGGCAAGAGTAGCGGCACAAAGAGGGCATAGTGTTAAACTGTTTGAAAAAACAGGCGAATTGGGGGGCGGCCAGCTTAAATTGGCCACTATACCACCCTCCAGAGACGAAATTCTAAATATCAAAGAATATTACGAAAGCCAGTTTAAGAAACTCGGTAATCTGAAAGTGGTATTAAATAAAGAGGTTACCGCCGATGATGTAGTGGCGGAAAAATCTGACGTTGTCGTTTTGGCAACGGGAGCCTCTCCATTAATACCCAAAATGGAAGGAATAAATAATAGCAATGTGGTTGCTGCCTTTGATGTATTAGCGGGTAAAACAGAAGTAAGCGGCAAAGTAGTGATAGCCGGAGGCGGTTCAATAGGTGTAGAAACGGCCGATATGCTTTTGGAAAAGGGAATGGATGTAACGATAGTTGAAATGCTAGATGAAATTGCTCTTGACGAAGAGCTCATAACCAGGCTTACTTTGCTGTTTGGACTTCAACAAAAAGAAGGCCTAAAAATACTTACCGGGCATAAAATAGAAAAGATTACTAAGGAAGGCGTCGTTACTGTAGATAAGGATAGCAATAAGACAACAATTCCCGCCGATTATGTGGTTACCGCACTTGGTACTACCCCATATAACCCCATTGAAAAAGAATTAGAAGCTCGCGTTGGGAAATACTACGTGATTGGTGACGCGAAGCAGTCTAGAAAGATAGGGGATGCCATACTCGAAGGGTTCTCGGTTGGCTACCAAATATAGAATTGGAAAGACAAGGTTTTACCTTGCAAATATGATGCTGTTTCGCTTCAAGAAAAAGGTGGTGAGTCACGTGATATAATTTTGTAAGGTAAAAGGGAAAATAGAAAGGGGGTTGCCAGATGGCTTATGGATACCCGTGGAGAGGTCCAGATATAACGGAAGATATGAAGAAAATGCTAGTAGAGGAGGGATACAGGACTGAGCTTGATGTCCACGACTTACCAGGAGATGACAAATTCGTAAGGTTCAGGACTGTAAAGGGAACAGCTTATGGCGCTGGTTTCCAGGTTAACGATGATAGGGGCTTTGTCATTGTTGAGGAATTCGGTCCCGGTGAGGAAATAACCTGGGACTTTGTTCACGATGAATTACAACTTGTTTTGTCTGGTGAAGCTGAAATAACCTATTCTTTTGCTCCCTTACACCTTGAGCGCAAAATTGTGCGGGTGAAGGCAGGGCAATTCTACTTTATACCTGCTGGAGCACAACTTCACTTCAAGATCTTATCTAAGGAAGCTTACCGGAAATTTTGTGTAGGCCCCGCCTTTAAGATTCCCTACCCCGGAAAGAGCCCGATTAAGGGCTAGTAAGGAATGGCGTAACAAAAGAGCAGTTGCTACTTCGAGGTAAAAAATAAGGTCGGCGGAAAGGAGAGACGTGATGAAAATAATAGATTCCCACATGCACTACTGGAAGGATATCAAATGGTTTCCTAAAGGTTTTCAGTGGGACATTGCCGTAGAGGGAGCCAAAGCAACATGGCCCTATACAGACCCCAACGAGGTCCTGGAGAGTGGAGCCATCGGTTCTAAAAATTTCCTGCCCATATATCCCGATGGAAAGGGTACCATCAAAGATGCAGAAGACGCCGGAATTGACGTATCGGTTATTTTGCCCCTCGATTGGGGTATAGCCTACCCCGAGGATAGTGAGATCCCAATTGAGCAGATTAACAAGGACTGCTGCGACATGGCCAAGAAATTTCCCGGCAAGGTTTATTCCTACTGCGGAGTAGACCCGAGGCGCCGCGGCGCAGTTAAGATTTTTGAAAAGGCAGTTACGGAATGGGGAACCAAGGGACTCAAACTCTATCCTCCTTGCGGCTTCTATCCAAACCAACCCGAAGTTTATCCGCTTTATCAAAAGGCGATGGAGCTGGGAGTACCGGTGCTTATTCACACCGGGTACACTTTTGACTCGACCCTTCGCAGCAAGACTGCCGACCCCATATATGTAGAAGATGTTGCCTGCGATTTTCCTGACCTTAACATCATTATTGCCCATACAGGCATACAAACACTATCTTCTACCGCCTGGTGGGAGAATGCCATGGGGATAACCCGGAGCAAACACAATGTTCACCTGGACCTCGCTGCCTGGAATGAAACGATTTCCGGGCTAACGTTCGATATCCCCAAGCTCATTCGCATGCTCAGAGTCGAGTGCGACATTGTGGGAGCACACCGTGTCCTTTTTGGCACCGACCTGCCAGGCTACAAGCTACCAGGGGATAGAGAGGAATCGCTGAAGTTTGTCAAAATCTTGAGGAACCTGGTTAAAGTAGGCAAAGAGCACGGAGCAGTTTTCAGCCAGGAAGAAGTCGAGCTAATAGCCCATGGTAATGCCGAAAGGCTTCTTGGTATATAACAGGTGGCGGCTCAATGTAATAGCGAGTTCCAGCAAACCGAGTGCAATATAAAAGTACAGGGACGGGAATTGTCTGCACCCGACCGCAAGAAATCAAGAAACAGAAGGGAAAGGGCGAAGATAAACATAATTTATGAGTCTATTCAGAAAGAGCTAGCCGAGGTAGAGAGCCAATTAAGGTCGATTACTGAGAGCGAGCGCACCAGCTCTCCCGACCTCCATAAGATGTTAAGCCACGTTCTAATTGGTGGCAAACTAATCCGTCCGGCGCTTACTCTGCTGGCTGGTAAGTTTTACAGCTATGACCTGACCAAGCTTCTCCCGATGGCTACTACTACTGAGCTTCTTCACCTCGCTACCCTAGTTCATGATGATGCTATTGATAAATCTGACGTTCGCCGTTGGCGACAAACAGTTAATAAAATTTGGGGTGAAGACAAAGCCATACTTCTAGGAGATTATCTGTTTGCGAAGGCAGGGGAGTTTGTCGCGGCTACCGAGAATATCCGAGTGGTAAAGCTCTTCGCCCAGACCCTTGAGACTATTTCCCAGGGAGAGTTAAGTCAGAGCTTCAATGCTTTTAACCTCGAGCAGACCCGTGAGGATTATGTAAAAAGAATCTCCAAAAAGACTGCCGCTCTGTTCTCCCTGGCTACCGAGTCAGGAGCTATTTTGAGTCAAGCCCCAGAAAAATCAATTGAGATTTTGAAGGAGTACGGCTATAACCTCGGTATAGCTTTTCAAATCATAGACGATGTCTTGGACTTTATTGGTACTGAGGAGGAACTGGGCAAACCTATTGGCTCGGACTTAGCTCAGGGCACCCTTACTCTACCAGCGATGCTCCTTTTGGAACATTATCCCGAGGATAACCCGGTAAAGAGGATATTTCTGAAAAGAGATGAGAAGGAAAATATAAAACAGGCCATGGAATTAGTTCGTAACTCGCCAATTACTCAAGAATGCTACAGAGTCGCCTCCGACTTTGGCACCAAGCCTCGCCATAATCTTAACCTGCTGCCAGACAATGCCAGTCGCCAGCCATTAATAGCACTTGCCGATTACGTTGTAAATCGAAAGAAATAGTTAATGAGAAGACCCTTCCCCGAATGAGGTGGCAAATCTTTAATTATTATTCCCCCTCAACCCAAATGCTACCGTTCTGGTAGGCTTCTCTCTTCTGAGTGGGCAGCTTTTGCTTGAACTGGTTGATAGCATACTGACAGGCAGCAAAGCCCTCCTGACGGTGGGGAGAAGATGGTTGTGTTCTAGGTGAAAAAATAGGGTTACCAAATGTCCATCTGTGTCTGTGCCAAGTGCAAGCAACCTTGGGAGGCATCTGGCTCACCGGCCAGGTGCCTAGTCTGTGGTCAGGCAAGTTTTGCAATCGTAATCCGAAACCCTGAGTGTCGGTCTAAGTTGAGCGCTGCTGCAAAGACAAGGTGGCAAGACCCTGAGTATCGGGCCAAGGCGAGCGCTACAATAAGCACGGCTATGAAGAAGCTGTGGCAAGACCCT
>Ga0257140_1000064_pt1 | contig 10767 bp, 15 predicted proteins | sample saktaT_16_FD_194407 | JGI IMG/M metagenome (GOLD analysis project Ga0257140, IMG submission 194407) | Metatranscriptome of saline water microbial communities from Sakinaw Lake, British Columbia, Canada - sak_2010_1_5_120m (Metagenome... | ecosystem: Environmental > Aquatic > Non-marine Saline... | reverse complement strand
TCAAATCTATTGGCCAGTTCGGCTATCGTCTCTTCACCCTTTAATGCTTCCAGAGCTACCCTGGCTTTGAACGATGGGCTGTGTTTTCTTCGGTTCTGTTTCATGTTCTGCTCCTATTCTGTATTCATTATAGGAGCAGAACCCGCTCTTAGCTACCTGTCCGAATTTCGGGGACCACCTCAACGAACAGTTCCAGCACGCTCTCGATATCATGGAGTGAGTAACTAACAGCCAAGGGGTAGTCTATTTCCGAGTGACCTTCACAACTAAACTATATTTCTAAATCTGTTCCAGTATCTAATACAGGTAAGCCTAGATAATGTGTTAGTTGATGAAATCTCTCATTATTTACTTCATGTGAGACAATCAGTTTGTGATATTCTCTTACATGATTTGTTTCTTTGACCTGGCCTACTCTGATATCAGGAGCTAGCCTATGCACAACATCGTGGTAAGCTCCGATGAACAAGATACCGGTTTCACCTTCGGCTAGGGTTTCATTGATTCTCCCGGCAATAAATTCATCCCGTTGCTTTAGGAGCTTACCACGAGCCAGTTTGTACCTCAGAGCGGCAACTTCCCTTTCCTTTAACGACTTAGAGCGGGTCATTTTAGTGATGTAGTTGTACTCCTGCTTCACCAGCGAGAGAGACTCAGTTTTCACCAAAACGGCCCCCCTCTCCAGAAGCCTTCCTACAATCTCGTAGTTTTTACTTCCTTGACTGACGCTCTCTCTGACGATTCTCAATCCCTCCTCCCCATCGGCCACTAATCCGTCCTGATAAATCTTGAAACCATTAACATCTAACGCATCAAGGAATCTGCCAATTGAATCCCAGAAGGCAGAGACAACTTCCTTGTGCCTTTGCCAGCGTTCCGGCGTCAGCTTGGCATTAGCCATGTCATCCAGAGTTGATGCAATGGAACCCATGTCGGCACTCATATGGATGATAGGAATCACGTATAGCTTACGCATTATTGCTTACTACCGGTCTGTTGACCTTTCGCAGTCTACTTTCGTCGGCTCTTAACAACGCCATGCCACTCCATTCGTGTTCCGCAACTGGAGCAGAACTTACGGAACTTCCAGAAGCGCTGTGTCACGCCACAGTTAGGGCATTTGATTGTCCATGGCTCCCCGCAGTTAGGGCAATAATCTGAGTTGCCGCTGACTGTAATGCCACATCCCGGGCATTTATTCCATGCTGTCATCTGGTGATTTCCTTTCACTCTTCACGTGTTTCGCCACGCTTGCGCAGCTTTTTCCTGTCCAGACCGAGAAGATTGCCCTCGTCATCCAGGCGGAGCTCATACAACCCCAACACATCCATGGTATCCGGGATAGCCTTCCTCTCCAGTGCCTCCAACGAGATGGACCACCCTCCATCGGTCTTCGACAGTCCGGTGACCCCATCGGCTGGTTTCTTGCCGAGCTTGACAAATTCCTTTTGTGCCCTTTCCAGTACCTCACTAGCGTTCATCTTAAATCTTTACCTCCTCTTTGCTTAAGTATTTTTCTTCTAACTTTCTATCCAGTGGAGAGAGAAGAGACCGCTCCGGTTCCAATCCCGGAGCATTCGTCTGCTCCTCCTCCCTTTTCCGTTTTCGCTCCCTGGCGGCGATGGCTCGCTGTGCTTCATCCCAGTCTTGCCAGATGCCGTACTTCAACATGGTCTCTATCCCGGCGAGGTAGGCTCTCAGATTGATCCCCAGGAGGGGAATACCGGCGACATTAATAATGAGGTCGGCGTTGATTACCAGCCCCTTCTCCAGCACTCTATCGAGAAGGTCCACCAGTGTAGCGTGAGTGTCACGGGTAGGCTGCATTTCATTCTCCTTGAGCCGTAACAATCGGCTTGGCTACAAAGCTGTAGGGCGGCCAGGGACCGGAAAAATGAACGGAGAAACCATCCATATTGTTAATTTCCTCCAGTTCCGTACCTAGGCTGTCGACTTTCTCTCTGGCTACCAGGCAGGAGAGGTTGAGCAGCATCACCTGGCCATTATTCAGTTTTTTGGTCTTCTCAACGACAATATCATCGGTGTGCTTCTTGATCCTGCCGTAGAAATCACTGAACCACTCATCGGCAAGCCGCTCGGTTTCTATTTTCACCGCCCTTTCCAGCTTTTGCCGGTACATATAGGCCATACCCGGTGATTTAGCGGCTATTTCCCCCTTTATTTTTCGGATCTCTTCACTCTGTTTCGAGATTTGTTTGACGATTAACCCGGGTTCATACGAGACCTGCACCGCATACTCATCTTTACCCTCTATCTTTCTCATCACCTCACGAAGGCGGTCATAATCCTCCTTGAGCCACTCTTTCACCACTTGTTCAGGGGAAGTGGCATCATCCCTGGGTTGCAGTATCGTGTCGAAGCCCAGAGGTATGACGACGCCAAACTGCTTACCGGTGGCATCAAGAACGCTTTGGTGAGTCCTCACCCAGTTCTTAATCATTTCATCATCAGTGGATTGATACGGCTTGGTAGGGCAATCGTGAACAATAGCGTTGACGTCCTCGTAAGGGACAGTGTAGACCTCGCTGCCCTCTATCCCTATCGGACCCAGCCTGACTTCCTTATCCCCGGTAGTCACACCGTACACGTATCTCCCCTGACACCAAACGCAAAGAATCTCTGCCATTTGTTCGCCTCCCATGAAGTTAGTTTTTACTTGATAAAACCATAGGGCTCTCTACGGCTTCATCCCGCCATCTTTCCGGGTTGATTATGCTGTCAATGACACTATCCACAATATCATCCAGCCCGTCTCTCACTGCCTGGACCGACTCGCTGATGCCCTGCTCGACTTTGATTCCTTCAAGGGCGGTGTCCAGGTCCAGCAGGGCTTTGCCCAGCCGCTCGCACTCCTCTTCGTTCAATGAACCACCCTCCATCCTCTTAAAAGCCTGGATTTTCAATGTATCCCTAATCACCTCGACCAGGGCTATTACCAGACCAAGCACCCCATGCTTCAGGTTTTTCTCGTCGATGTTAATCGCCATAAACCGAAACCTCTAAGTCGCTCGTATTCCCGGGATTGCCCAGGATTTCTTGGCTTTGGCGCTTGTCCATCCGCACCAGGGACACCCCTCATTGAGAAGTTCCTCGGTAACAACCTTTTTACTGCACTGCGGGCAGACTTCCCTGCCCGCTTCGGCCTCCTTCCAGGCGGCCTTCTCGTAGTTGGTGCCGCTGGGGAACTCCAGCCCGTACCTGGCGGCTGTCTCAAAGGAAGCCAGGGCGGCTCTTATCTTGATCCCCAGAAGCTCGACCCCGGCTAAAGAAACACAGATATCGGCATTGATGACCAGCCCCTTGTCCAGTACGCGGTCGATAACGTCCGCAAGTCCAGTGGCTTCGTCTCTGGTTGCCTGTAGTGCCATTTATTTCACCCCCTGACTCTTTTGATATTCCCTTACCATTCTCAGCCTTTGGATAAGCTCTTCTTCCAGGACTTCGTATTCCTCCTCGTTCAACTCGCCGTCCTGTAGTAATACCTGAAGCTGCTGGAGCCTCTCTTTGATTGTTTCCTCGGTGATAAGACGTCCCCTGTCAATCTCGTCCCGCAGCTTGGCCAGAATATCTTTGCATAGTGTCATGGGGATACCAAGGACAGAAAATAGCAATCCAGTTAACACTTCACTGGCTCCAGCTTTAAGTTAACGAAATTATAAGGCGGTAAAGGTCCAACATATTTGAAATTCATTTTTCCCTGAAATCTGGTATCCAGTTTATAGACCTGTTCCTTGAATTCACTCTCATGGGATTTATCTATCAGGAAGGAAGCGTTCAGGAGGTTTTTAATTCCCACAGGATTATTCACCTTGGCCTCAAAAGATAACTCCCGGAGGATGGCATAAACCATCTCGGCGTATCTGGTCTTCCAGTCACAAACAATAGACTCCACCAGCTTACCAGCCGTCGACAGCAGGTTTTGTACTTCAATGGGAGACGAGGCAGTATTTATCTTTGCCTTTAGCCTGGTAAGTTCTGCATTTTCACCCTGAAGCTCGTTGATTACGGCCTCCTGTTCCCAGTAGACCTTTAGCTCAACTTCTATCTTGCCGACGAGCCGGTGTAATTCACTGAGCAAACCATCGTAATTGTCCTCCATCAGTCTATGAACTTCGCCCTCATCGGCGGCCACCATGCCGAAGCCCATGGGGAGCAGGACATATTCCTTCAGGAGCGCCTCCTGTGCAATAGTGTGGGCCTGCACGTTCTTTCGGGTCGGGTCTATTTCAGTGAATTCGGTATCGCTGACTACGGCGGCTATTTGCTCAAAGTTGATAGTATAAACATCAGCACTTCCGATGCCAGGGAAGCTGAATTTCCGGTGTTGAGGTTCCTCTATAATTCCGTAAATATATTCCCCCTGTGGAGACATCTATTCCTCTCCTTTCTGGCTCTTTAACCAGCCGATAGCCAGATTAAAATGCTCTTTAGAAATCTGAAGTTTGTTCTTCTTATTTTCCGCCAGAATAAACTCCCTGATAGCCAGCATGGCGGCTTCGCGGCAGATAACCTCTATTTCCGCTCCGGAAAGCCCCTCCGTTTCTTTAGCCAGAACTTCCAGGTCAATATCAGGAGCCAGGGGCTTGCCCCCGACATGAATCCCGAATATCTCCTGCCGTGCCTTTTCATCGGGCTGGGGAAAGTCCAGGATAAAATCAAACCTGCCCGGCCTCAGGACGGCGGAGTCAATCAGGTCTTTACGGTTGGTAGCCGCTAGAACCAGCACTCCCTTAAGCTCCTCCAGCCCATCAAGCTCGGTGAGGAACTGGCTGATAACCCTTTCTGTAGCCTGCGAGTTGTCTCCCATTCCGCGCTCGGGAACCAGCGAATCAAACTCATCGAAGAAGACAATGCAGGGGCTGGCCTGCTTCGCCTTCCGGAATACCTCTCTGACGCCTCTTTCCGATTCACCGATGTATTTAGACATTAGCTCAGGGCCCTTGATAGAGATAAAATTTACCTCGCTTTCATGGGCCAGCGCCTTGGCTACCAGAGTCTTCCCTGTTCCCGGCGAGCCGGAAAGTAGGATGCCTTTCGGAGGCTTGACGTTTGCCTCTTGGAACAATTGTGGGTATCGCAACGGCCATTCTACCGCCTCAACCAGTTTCTGGTTCACTTCGCCCAGTCCCCCAACATTTCCCCAGTTGACATCCGGCACCTCGACAAAGACTTCCCGAATTGCCGAAGGCTCCACCTCTTTGAGTGCCTCACTGAAGTCATTCATCGTTACCTCAAGCTGCAGGAGGGTCTCATATGGAATCTCATCCAGTTGAAAGTCGATGCTGGGCATTATCTTTCTCAGGGCATTCATGGCTGACTCGCGGCTTAAAGCCTCCAGGTCGGCCCCGACGAAGCCATGAGTGATCTGGGACAGCCTCTCAAGGTTAACATCATGGGCCAGGGGCATACCCCTGGTGTGAATGTGGAGTATTTCCAGGCGTCCTTTCTGGTCGGGGATGCTGATGGCAATCTCGCGGTCGAACCTGCCTGGCCGTCTGAGCGCCGGGTCGAGAGAGTTAGGGATATTGGTAGCCCCGATGACGATTATCTCGCCCCGTGACTCCAAGCCATCCATGAGGGCCAGCAATTGGGCTACCACCCTTCTCTCTACCTGCTTCTCGCCTCCCATATCTTCTCTCTTGGGGGCGATGGCATCGATTTCATCGATAAAAAGAATGGCAGGCGCGTTGGCTTTCGCTTCTTCAAAGACCGACCTGAGCCGCCCTTCGCTCTCTCCATAGAACTTGCCCATTATCTCCGGGCCGGTAATATGGGTAAAATAGGCGGCCGTCTCATTGGCGACGGCGCGGGCAATCAGCGTTTTGCCGCATCCCGGGGGCCCATGAAGCAGCACCCCCTTGGGCGGGTCTATTCCCAAGCGCTCAAATATCTGGGGATACTTGAGGGGAAGTTCAACCATCTCCCTGATTCTATGTAGTTCTTTCCCCAGGCCGCCGATATCTTCATAGGAGATTTTGAAGCCTCCAGCTCTGGCTTCAGCCTTCCCTTTAACTTCAATCTTGGTTCTGGCATGAACCAGTACCACCCCTTTAGGAACCGTACCGATAACCGTAAAATCCTGGCTTCGCGTGCCGAAGAGATTGGCTCTAATCGTGTCCCCTCCTACCAGCGAGAGTCCGTCTAACAAAGTACCGATATACCTGGTATCTCTCTCACGGCTGATTGACCTCACCAGAGTCAGGGGATTCAATACTATCTTGTCAGCTGGTAAAAAGCTGGTCTTTTGCACGGTAACTTTTTCATCCAGAGAGACCTGAGCATTGCCCCGCAGGAGACCGTCCATCTGGATGATTGACTTTCCCCGGTCTTCGGGGTAGGCAGGCATGATCTTGGCGGCTGTCTTTCGCTTCCCTTCTACCTGAACAATATCACCTACCTCGACACCTATCTTTTCCATGTCATGGGGATCGATTCGGGCAATACCCCGGCCTACATCTCGAGGTTTCGCCTCAGCAACGCGAAGAGTCAGCACGGTGGTATCAATACTCACTGGATATAGCTCCTCTGGTTATTTTCCCTTTTGAAGGGTAACTTCTAAAATCCCATTGTTATAGGAAGTCTTCACTGAGTCTGGATTTACTTTACCGGGGAGGAGTATTTCCTTGGCGTATTTCCTGTCCTTATCAGAAGCAGTGAGATTAAGGATGTCCCCGGTCACCTCAATTTTAATTTCGTTCTCCGACACGCCGGGCAATTCGGCGATGACTAAAATGTGGTCTTCTTCATCGAAGACGTCTATCATCGGTTCACGGACCTCTTCCACAATCGGCCCCTTGGCCGTTTCCCTTATGTTGCCAAAGCTCTCAACTACCGGCTTACCGGCCATGGTTTTGATGCTGAAACCGTAGACTCCTTTAGCTCTATTGGGCAAGCCCCCGATCTCGCCACTTCTCTTGACACCTTCCTCATTCAACTTAGAGGCCAGGTCAATAAGATTACCCAGCCCCTTGAACAACCCACCGAAGCTTATTTTGCCCATACCAAAGTCAACATCAACCTTATCGTTTTCCTCTTTTTTAGACATAATTTGCCTCCGCCTGGAAAGGGGCAATCAGGAACTCATCTATCACCTGGCTGACCTTTTTCCTGTCCTTCCCGGTAACCTCCGGCATTAAAATATCGAGGCAGATTTGCTTGAAGCCATTATTGACATACAGCGCAGCCGAGCCTTTCAGATTTAATATCTTGCCCAGTACGATGCAGCCTCGAACCGTGGGGGTTATTCTGTGCTTTGACTTAGCCTCTCTTACCTTTCTTACCAGGCTGACGATGCGCTGGGAATCCTCCGAGGAAAGCTTGGTCTTGGCCTGGGTGATGGCAACTTCGGTTTCTTCATCGAAGTTACCCAATTCTATAGTTACCATGCGGTCACGGAGAGCATCTTGGCTCTTGTAGACCCCGGCGTACTCCTCGGGGTTAGAGGTAAGGATAGCGGTAAAGTCGGGGTGCACCTTTAGGTAATTCTCACCACCCCTGGATGTAGGCAGGGGAAGGATTCCTTCTGCCAGTATTGAAAGCAGCACGTTGTTTGCCTCGGGTCGAGACCGGGTAAACTCATCATAGACTAGGGTAAGTCCATACTTGCAGGCAGTGGTGAGCCGATTATCTACCCATTGTGAGGTCATGCTTTCATCAGTCTTGAGCACCGAGCGGATATAGTTGTCTTTCAGATATTTCTTATGATAGCCCAACAGTCCGCCGACCAGGTCGGAAGTGCCAAACTCGTGGTCCCCGCAGACCAGCACTGAGGGGCGGCCTAGCTGAGCAGCTAGGTGAAGAGCCAGTGTAGTTTTTCCGATTCCCGCCGGTCCGCTGAAATGTATGGGGAACCCTGCCTTAATGTAATCGAGTGCCCGGCTGGTCAAATCCCTGATATATTGCGTTTCCACAAAGTCAGCACCTGGTTTAGTACTAAGTAATGTCGCTGTCTTTTCATACATAATCGCTACATCTCCAATACAAGAACGAATGGTCCTAGTCACCAGTTTATAAGTTGTTTCTTCTTCTAATTAATGAAAATGAAATATTTATCTAATAATTCAATTCCATCCGGGGCAGGTTACGGCCCTGAGTCAGCGGCTCTTTCTTTAAGGGTAAAGGGTCTTTGCCCTCGGAACGTGCTTTCTGTAGCTGATACCTCAATTCCGTAAGAGCCCGGTTCCTGTTGATAGTCACCGCCAGCTTTTCCCTCGAATTAAGTAACCGTTGCCGCGATTTTTCTACAGATACCTCCATAGCAGCAAAGCGTTTAGTCTCTTTGGCCAGAACTTGTACTAGCCGTCGGTCAGCCAGAGAGAGTAAGTGCGTCGCTTCTTCCTCTGTCTTGGATAAGGAGTTGGTTGTCTTGAATCTCTGGCTTTTGGCAAGGTCAAGGCTTGTTTTGACATGGCGCATTGTTCTGATGTTTCGCAGAGCTTCACTTGGCATAATATCCCTCACTCGGTGGCTGCGGAGAAGTAAAGCTTCTCCTTTTTACGGATTTCAGCCTTGTCCACGAGGCTCTTTACTGCTCGTCCTAGCACGATAGTTGCAACACCGAGACTGGCAGCTATATCTGCCAGCATCATTCCTTCAGGGTGCTCGTTAATTACCGCCAGCATCTTTGCTTCCAAGTCTGGACTTTCCTCCTCAGTTACCGGAGCCTCCGCTTTCATTGAAATTTCTGCCCCGCCTATCTTGGTTTGCATGGAGGAGGCTAATCCCTGCCATGCGGTTCGAGCTTCCATTAAGTCGTCTCTTATACCTTCCCGAGACTTACTAAAATCGCTTAGCATCTGTTTGACGTCTGATTCTATATTAGCCCTGCTTTGAGACAAATCTCGCCGCTGATGGCTACCTGCTTCTTTACGAGATGATTGGAAATCCTTTATCAGACTTTGAGCATTCCCCTGCAGTTTGCTTACCTCAGACTTGGATTCTGCTCGGCTTCTGCTCAGGTCTTTTCTCAATTTGGAGTTTACGGTCTGCCGAGATGCACCGAAGCCTTTTATCAATTTCTGAGCCTCTCCCAGCAATTCCCCCACCTCAGACCGTATCACCGCTGTTCCCTGAGATAAATCTTCTCTTAGCTTGATGTTAGCTTCTTTTCGAGAGGTTTCGAAACCCTTCAGGATATTCTGGGCCTCCCTGAGTATGCCTTCGGTTTCAGATGTTCTATGAGCTTTATCTTGGGCCAAATCCCTTCTTAGCTGTCGGCTTGTTTCCTGTCGACAAGCTTCAAAGCCCATTACGAGGCTTTGGGCTTCTCCCCTGACCTCATTTGCTTCTCCCCTTATCTCGCCGACCCTCCTCATCCTGTCCTCATGGGAAGAAGCGATATTCCGTGTTAGTTCTTTCATCTCAGAAGCAATCCCCATTTCAGTCCCCCCTTTCCTAAATAAATTTTTTATTGCCGCTAATGGCGGCGGCTTTCCTGGCGCTGCTGCCTGAAGTGAGACAGCAGCCTGTCCACTTCTTCACGCCGCAGATCTCTGTCCGTTGCTCTCTTCTGGAGAGCTTCAGTCGCTTCCAGTTGTCTCAGGTCTTCTAGGCTTAAGGACTCGCCTCTATCCACAAGCCTTTGCAGTTTGTGGTTAATTTCCTCTTGTTCCCTCTGAAAGTCCTTTAAGCGTAGCTGGAAGTTTCGTAGGCTGGTAAAGAGCCGCTGCCCCGTATCCTCATAGCTAGCTTTGATTTTACCTATAACCGCATCGAGACAACCCTTATCCATCTTTTCCTGGGTTAATTCGACTAACTGCTGTCGCAGGTAGTTTGCCAGTTGTTTTTGCTCATCCAGGTATTCCTTAACCTTTTCTCTAACCTGGCTTCGCTCTTCCTCAATTGCTTCCCTGTTCTTAGTGGAGTCAGAAAGTAACCGTTCCAACAAGCGGTCAAAGTCCTTCCTTCGTAAAGAGCAGTTCTTGGCTAACGTTTTCTGTAATCCAGTCTTTAGTCTTTCCCTCTCTTCATCAAGAATGTCGAAACTCCCGTCGGAGGTCTCCGTAGCCTGATACGCCGTTGTCATCAGTTCTTCCACCGTAGCAATTCTGCTTTCGTAGGAGGTAATAAGCTCTAAAACTGGTTCCATAATTTTATCCTCAGTAAGTCAGGGGAGAGATTTGGCAAGGTGCGCTTATTGGCCAAGGGTACCCTGGCAATATCGTCCCCTCGATTTTTAGGCTGCTGGAGCGGTAAGGCCGATTGCTTCAGCATACTTCAGGTAGGTCTCGACACCGGCCAGGACTACCCTGGCTTCAATGGTGAGGATTTCCAGACCAAGCAGGGAAACCCTTACCCAAGCATCGAGCACGAGGCCCTTATCCAGGATCCGGTCCAGGACCTCAGCCAATCCAGAAGATGCCATCGAAGTCTGTACTGCCATTTTTATTTTTCCTCCTTTCTTTTAGATTTGGACTCAAAGGTATCTTCCTTTAGTGGAGGTTCACAACTCTCAAGGAAGCTCCTGTAATCCACCTGGTTGATTCGATATTGACCGCTGGGCAACCTAATTGCCCGCAGTTTCCCGCTTCTAATCCATCTTCGTACAGTGGTACTGGTTACCATACAATAGTTGGCAATATCCTTTATTTTAATCCGTTTATTCATAGCCCTATTAAAGGTGCGAATCGCTGTAAGCTGCTATCCTGGCTATTCTTCGGTTCGCAGATTTCCTATCTTGATACCAGAGAGGCTCCAATTTCTCCCGATAACTTAACCAGCCGTTCATTTATCGCAAATGTCACAGCT
>Ga0257140_1000063_pt1 | contig 10797 bp, 8 predicted proteins | sample saktaT_16_FD_194407 | JGI IMG/M metagenome (GOLD analysis project Ga0257140, IMG submission 194407) | Metatranscriptome of saline water microbial communities from Sakinaw Lake, British Columbia, Canada - sak_2010_1_5_120m (Metagenome... | ecosystem: Environmental > Aquatic > Non-marine Saline and... | reverse complement strand
TCCATAGGCTTTTTGGTGGGGAGTTTGCAAAGTGTGAGTATGGATCTGGATCTTACCCAATTCATCAGCTCTAGCCTTGATCCTCTGGAGAAATTCATCTGTGGAACCGTGGGCCCAGAGCGGGCCAAATATGATCCTCGTATCGCCATCGTTATAACGGCTGTATAGATGCTCAAAGAGGTCGAAATAATTATCCACAACAGCTTCTTTGTCAAAGTAGACCATCGGTCGGTAGAATTCCTGCAGCTCCAGTGGCAACGTCGCGAAGAAATCAGTACCACCATAGACCAGCGTGTTTAAGTTATTCACCCCGAGTGAGAAGGCAAGACGAATGCCAGCCTCCTGGTAACATTTGATTGCTTTCTCTACAGATTCAACCGTATCGTGTGGTCGCCTTATGTTATTGTGATGCATGGTCGTGCAACCGCTGCGCAGATGCCGTACTGCACTCATCATCGCGTTTAGCTCGGGATCTAGCTGAATCGTGCCGGCCCAGTCGATGAGTAGGTTTTCCAGAAAGTCATAGCAGATTCCCCTCTGGATAGAGGTCAAACCCCAACCATGGCTGTGCCCATCGATAAGCCCAGGCATAAGCAGTTGCTGTCCATTCCCCTTGACAATCGCCTGCGGATACTTTTTCTTCACTGACTCATAATCGGCAACCTCAACGACCTTACCCCCAGAGAAATAGGCTCCCGCATCAGTGAGGATCCCATCCTCACCAGCACTCGCGTCGGTGATGGCGTATTTGCCTCTGACTAGAATATCCATACTTATCTTCCTCCTCAGCGTTGTAATTAGTATCTAAAGTTGCATCAATAGTTGTAGGCCTCTAGTTTTCGTTCAAAAGTTGGTTAATTTTCAGCCCACCTGAAAAAATTCTAATACCGCCCCTCCTCTCTGGGCATTGATAATTTCTCTCAACAAGCCTAGGTTGCTTGAAGATGCTGAGGCAGTGAGATTAACTCTAGTTACGTCCGCCCAGAATCGAATCAGCAGCATTCTCACCCGCGATTTTGCCCCAGCCCAGCGCGGTTAGCAGTCCGTTGCCTGCCAGATATCCTTCCACTCCAGAGCCAGAGATGCCCACTGCTACTCCACCACCGGCATATAATCCCGGAATGACCGACCCGTCGGCGTGTAAAACTTGGGCCCGTGTGTTAATCTTGAGACCGCCTTGAGTATGGAACAGAGCCGCTACCACCGGGACGCCATAAAAAGGGCCTCGTAGCTCCTTTCCAAATGTCCTGCGCCCGAAGTCATCTACTCCACTGAGTCTCGCATGGTTATAGGCGTTGATGGTTCTGCTCAGGTTTGACATGTCCAACGTGAGACGGCGCGCCAGCTCCTGAACGTTGTCAGCCTTCCGAATGCCTCCTGCATCTACAAGCTGCCTGAATTCCCCAAAATTTTCCAATATGGTGTGATAGGTGTGTTCCTCAAAAATGACGTACGCTATCCCCTCTGGCTGCTCTAACACATGACGCGCATATTCTGAGTAACTTTTCCTTGTTTCATTCCCAAAGCGTTTCCCTTCTTGGTTGACCAGAATGCCTCCATCCATAACTACAGCCCAGGTCACAAGCATGCCCTGAGAGGAGCAAACGGTGGCATGAGCCTGATAGGCATTCATGTGCTCGACGGCTGCTCCCAACTCCATTCCCCACCGAATGCCCTCGCCTGTATTGCATGGATGGTTGAAGTAAAGAGCGTCAGCGATCTCCGGACAGTAGGTCTTTAACATCTCCCGATTGGCCCCAAAGCCGTTGCAGGCCAAAATGACCTTCTTGCACTTAACCATCTCCTCGCTTTCCATTCCTGCAACCACGCCACAGACATTCCCGATTTCATCGACTACTAAGTCTCTAACCGGACACTCTGTGACGAGTTGTATATTGCTTCGCTGCATGGCAGCGTCTTTCAGTTGCCCCAACAGTTCCACGCCAGTCCTAGTTGGCGGAGCGTGGATCCTATACTGGGTAAACCCCGTATATTTGAAGTCTGTCACAAGCCCCAGATTGACGCCTATGTAATCCGCCAGCCATTCAACCAGAACCTTTGATTCACGACAGAGGAAAAGGGTCAATTCAGGATCACTCTCGTATCCATTCTGCCGAAATATGTCCTCGGCCATATTTTCTGGTGTGTCCTCAATTCCCGCTTTCTGCTGGAAGCGGGTGCCCGCGGCGGGGATCATACCTTGACTCAGCGCGGTATTCCCCTCCACCCGACGCCATTTTTCCAAGATGAGCACGTCGCATCCCTTATCTGCGGCGGCTAGGCCCGCCACTATGCCACACCCACCGGCACCAACTACTACAACATCGGTCTCTACATCCCACTCCTTAGCAGCTATCCGTCTCACCATATTCACCTCCTAGCTTTCGCAAGCAATAGATGTGTTAGCTTCATAGGCCCAGATATACCTTCCGAATGCCTTCGTTCGCTAGGAGTTTCTTTGCTTCATCCTGCAAAACAATCTGACCGTTTTCCAGCACATATCCTCGTTGAGCCATGCTTAGGCTGGCAAAGACGTTTTGCTCTACCAACAAGATAGTGGTGCCTCCCTGGTTTAGCTCCTTAATCATGTTGAACAATTGTTCCATAAGGATTGGTGCCAATCCCAATGACGGTTCATCTATCATCAGGAGCTTAGGTACTGACATCAAACCCCGGCCTATGGCTAGCATCTGTTGCTCTCCACCGCTCAGGGTCCCAGCAGCCTGCCCCTCTCGCCCTTTCAGGGCAGGAAAAATAGCAAAGACTTCGTCCATACTCTGGCGGCGCTTCCTTTTTGCCTCCTTCCCGTAGGAACCCAGTTCTAAGTTCTCTCGCACCGTGAGCGAGGGGAATAACTTGCGCCCCTCTGGGATGTGAATCAAACCCCTGGAGACGATCTGGTGAGGCTCGAGTTTGTGGCTCGGCTGACCCATGAACTCAATTGTGCCTCGCCGCGGGTGCAGCAGCCCAGAGATAGTTTTCAATGTCGTCGTTTTGCCCGCGCCATTGGCCCCTACTAGAGCTACAATCTCACCTTCATGCACTTCAATGGAAACCTGCCGAAGAACCTGAAGTTCACCGTAATAGACGTCAATACTTTCTACCTTAAGCAAAAGATGCCCTCCCTAGATAAGATTCGATCACACGCTCGTTTTGGGAAATCTCTTTTGGAGTGCCTTGGGCGATGACTTCCCCATAGTGTAGCACTATTATGCGATCCGAGATGCTCATCACGGCTCGCATAACATGCTCAACAACAAGAATGGTTACCCCACCATCCCGTACCTTGCGAACCAACTCTTGTGCGGCAGCACTCTCAGTGGGATTCAATCCGGACATCACCTCATCTAGCAGCAATAGCTCTGGTTCTGTAGCTAGGGCGCGAGCCAATTCCAAGCGCTTCCGGTCAGGTATGGTCAAGTCCTTAGCCAGTTGCTCCTCGCGGCCTCGCAGCCCGGTGAAGTCTAAGATTCCTTGGGCTTTCTTCCGTACTTCTGCGCCGTTGCTAGTGCGGATGAAACTTCCTATCATCACATTATCTAGCACGGTCAGCTCGGCGAAGGGCTTGACCAACTGGAACGTGCGAGTTATGCCTCGTTGGCAGACCACATGTGGCTTAAGACCCGTAATGTTTTCGCCCTTGAATAAGACCTGCCCCCCATCGGGGCGGTAGAAGCCAGTTATGTTGTTGAAGAGCGTGGTCTTACCAGCACCATTGGAACCGATAATGCCCAATATCTCCCCCTTGTCCACCTCCATGTTGACATTATTTAAGGCCCGGAGGCCGCCGAAAAACTTGGTCAGGTTCTTGACCTCTAATAAACCCATTTGACTATACCTCCAGATACCGGTGTCCGCGCCTCCTTAATTGCCGTATCCACCCCACCAAGCCCTGCGGCAGAAAGATGATAACGACTACCAGAATTAACCCATAAAGCATAATATCCACCCCAGCCCGCCCCTGCAAGGCCAATAGAAAGGGGAGGAAGCCCGGTGGCTGTCGGATGAGCGCCCGAGTTAATTCCGAAAGCGGAGTTAGTATCAGCGCTCCCATTGCCGGACCGAAGAGAGTGCCCACGCCGCCGAGAACTGGGCCCAGCAAGATTTCCACATTAAGGAAAAACCCGAAGACAAGGTCGGGGTCAATGTAGTAGAAGTACTGAGCGTAGAAAGTTCCACCTAGGGCTGTCAGGAAGGAGCTGATGCCCATACCAGTCATCTTGTAGCGGAGCAGATTTACTCCCAGCGCAGCTGCTGCATCCTGGTCCTCCCTAATGGCCTTGAAGTAGTAGCCTAATTTACTTCGTCCGATGAAGTAGACAACAATATTGGACACCACCATCATGCCCAATATAATGTAATAGTAGGGAACTTTTGTGGTCTCAAACTGGAAGAGGAGCCACGAATCACCGCCGATAAGCGGCACCTGGATACCCATTGTCTTGTTGATAATCGCCAGGTTGGAAGACAAGAAGAGAAGCACCATGGAAAAGGCGAAAGTAGTCAGCCCGAAGTAAATGCCACGCAGCCCAGAGCGGAAGGCGAGGAAGCCAACAAATAAGCCAAACAGCATTGCAAAGATTCCACCGATTATCATGCCAATCCAGGGATTTATACCCATGTTGACCAGTAACCAAGTAGAGGTATAGGCTCCGATGCCAAAATAAGCAGCATGGCCAAAGGAAAACTGTCCAGTGTAGCCCGTCATTATGTTCCAGCATTGTCCCAAGTAAGCCCAAAAGAGGATTAAGATAGCCAAGCTGAGCAAGAAAGGGCCCAAAAATTGGGGCAAGATTAGCAGGATAACCAACCCCAAAATAATCAGGGCAAGCCCCCAATTCAACCTCGTCCTGATTAGATGTTCAACTGAAAATTTACCCATTTCCTTACTTCTTTCCCAGGAGTCCAGTTGGTCGGAAGAGCAAGACCAGAATAAAGACCACAAAGACCCCTAACAGCCTGGACGATCCCGGCAGGAAAACCGCCCCTAATGATTCCACCAAGCCAATAATGATACCCCCCAGCAAGCTCCCCAGCATGTTGCCCATTCCTCCCAGAACAACTACCGCGAACATGATCATGATGAAAGTATCCCCTGCCGTGGGCGTCAGAGTGGAGAAAGGTGTCATCAGAGTGCCAGCAGCACCCGCACAGGCTGCACCTAGCCCGAAGGCAATGAGGTGAATGCGCTTCACGTTGATGCCAACCAGTGCGCTACCCTCTCTCTCTTCAGCACTGGCCCGAATCGCCTTGCCCAGGTCTGTCTTGCCCATGAATAGAAAAAGGGCGGTCGCTATAGTTATGCCTCCCGCAAAGGCAACCAGCCGGGGAAAACTGATCATGACTTCACCGATGAACATCCGGGTTCCGCTGATATCGCTCTGAATAATCCTAGGGTCAGCTTTGAACAGAACTAAGATCAAATTTACAATGAAGAGAGTTATACCTAAGGTCAATAGGAGTTGGTTATGGGTAGGGGCATCCATTATAGGTCGGATGGTGAACCTCTGAATAAGAGCTCCCACAAGAAATAGCACTAGTACGCTAATTGGCAAAGAGAGATAAGGATCAATGCCATATGTCGTGAAGAGCCAGAGAGTGACATACATGCCCACGACCATCAGGGCACCCTGAGCGAAGTTGATGATACCCAACACACCAAGTATCAAAGTAAAGCCGATGGCTACCAGACTATAGATGCCACCCATGAAAAGGCCACTGACCAGCGCTTGGAACACTACCACCGCATTAACCTGCCACCAATCAGCCAAGGACTGGTGGTAGATCAGAGCCAAAGCAAGAATCGCAACAGCAATTAAGCTTGGCAGAACTATTTTCTTATTCAAGGCCATCTCTACAATGCCATCCCGGGGGGAAGGGTCTCTTCCCCCCGGGCGACTTACTTACCGCTCTTCCCAAGGTGGCACAGGATAGATAGGCTCAGCTTGGGCATACTCTTTGGGCAGAACTTGAAGGATTTCCCCATTCTGGATCTGCATGACGATGCTCCTGGCGGTACTGCATTCGCCAGTCTCGTCGAACCTAATCGGCCCGAGATAGGGCCAGAAGTGGTCCTTGTAATCGGTAGTGGCCAAGGCATCGCGAATAGCCTTAGGGTCATCTGACTTAGCCCGCTCAATGGCATCAGCTAGGACGTAAACGGCTGAGTAGGCTAGGATGGCATGCGTGGGCATATCCTCTGCATACTTGGACTTGTACCGAGCAAGCACAGCCTGAGCTCTGGAATCCAGGGCATTATAGTGGTAGTTGGCGTCGAAGATGTAGTTGGCCAAGTTGCCTACCTCATCAATGAACTGAGGAGTGCTGAAAGCACCATTAGCTATGCCGAAGATAGCTTTGACATGAAGATCGAGTTCCGCAGCGGTGCGGGTTATCAGAATGCCATCGCCTAGGTAGCCGCTTACCACCAGCACGTCAGGGTTGAGAGCCTTAACCCGGGAGAGCTCCACAGTCACATCAGTCAGTCCTTTCAGCGAGTAGGGAATGACCTCCAGCACCTCAATGCCATAATCAGGCGCCAGTGCCGCAAAGTGCTCAGCGCAGCCGGTGCCGAAGAGGGAGTCCTCGTGCATAGCTACTACCGTTTTCAGAGGTTGGCCAGAGGCTTCACGGAGGGCTTTGAGACCCTCGGCAGCACCCAAGGCCATGACTGTCTGATTAGGCTGGATGCGGAAGGTGTACTTGAAGCCGCGTTCAGTGATGTTATTAGCCACGGCCACAGTGATGACGAAGGGAACCTCTTCCCGCTCAGAGATCATAGTGGTGTTGAAGGTAACAGCACTTTGATAGCAACCAAGAAGGGCCACACAGCCTTCTTGAATCAACCGCTCAGCCTCAGACTGGCCTATCTCAGTCTTGCCTTGGCTGTCGGCATGGGACACTATCAATTCTGCCCCTCCCAGGGACTTGATGCCCCCAGCAGCGTTAATATTCTCAACAGCCAAGTCAATGCCGTTCTTTAGAAAGGCACCATCTTGAGCCAATCCCCCAGTCAGAGGATGGATAGCTCCAAACTTAACCACCAGTGGTGGTGCCTCTTCCTCAGGTGGAGCTGGGGCTGGACAACCTGCCATAAACGGCAGTGCTAACAACGGTAAAACCATACAAGCGATAACCACCAACCCCCATATCTTATTGGTTTTCATCTAACCCTCCTTTCTATCTAGTAAAGTGTTTTGCCCCGGATATCAACAGATGATCTCACATTATATCACCTCCCTTCTTGATGCATTACAGCAATTATTAGACTTCTATCCCCTGCCTGCCACGCATTTTAATGGCTTGTATCACGATAATGAAATTTTATGGGACGCTTAATGTATTTCCCGAAGCCTGGCTTTCCAACTACCTGCCCTTCCCTAAATATGACCTGACCTCTCAACATCGTACAGTCTACCCAGCCTTTTAAGGATATCCTGTCAAATGGAGTAAAATCCTGAGCAGAGTGCAAAATATCTGTCGATACTTTCCTCTCTCTATCTATATCAACTATGGCAAGGTCAGCATCACTACCAATCATGATAGTGCCTTTTTGGGGGTATAAATTATGATGGATGGACGGATTAAGCGAAGTCATTTCAGCTATTCTCTCGAGCGATAACCCTCGCTTGAAATATCCGTTAGTAATAAGAACCGGAAACATCAAAGCAGTGCCACCGAAACCTGCAGTGATCGACCAAAAGTCCCCCTCTTTCCTCTCTTTGGTTACACAAGCATGGTCGCTTACTATATTATCAATATCCCCAGCTAGAACCGCTCCCCATAAGTATTCCAGATCTTCGGGGTCTCTTATTGGTGGGTTGACCTTGGCGAAGTTGCCATAATCGTTATCATTTGACAGTGCCAAATGATGCAAAGTAGCTTCCTTCAAGATATCCAGCTTTGGATAGAGATTGGATATTCCCCTTACAGCGTCGACCGCTTCTTTGCCGCTCAAGTGAACTATATTGACGGGGCAGTTAGTTCGAGAAGCTAAGAATCCCACTTCATGGATAGCCAGTCCTTCTTGCAAACCTGGTCTGGAGTCACTGTAGTCTTTCGTAATATTTCCGCTGGGTCTCTCTCTTACTTTTGCAGCAGTGACTCTTATTACCTCTGGATCCTCACAATGTACAGCCACCCTTGCCTTACCATATTCGCCAAACTTACCATTTGCCTCGGCTACTCGATCCATAATCTCATACAAAAGGCCAAGGTCAAGTGGTTCCTTTACCATAAGGTAATCAGCTGCCCTACCTGCCCCAGAAAGATCCAGTGACTTGTAAAACATATAATATTTGAACTGGCAGACGCCGGCATCAGTAATTAACCACTCTATCTCGTCGAGCTGATCCTTTGTCATTATTGCAAGATGATATCCGTAATCCGTAATAAAGGAATCCTTGGATATCTCAAGGACTTCGGGAAAAATCTGCCTGTACGGCCCTATCTTGTTTAAGTAGTCCTGGCCGGTTCTAAAGAAACTCAGTATTGTAGTCACACCGCCTGAGGCGGCTGAAGCGGACTCGCTTTTCGCATCCTCCCTCATTGGTCTAAGTATCCCAATGTGGAAATGAGTATCTATTGCTCCGGGAAAAACGAATTTGCCGGAGGCATCAATGATATCTTCCGATCCCTGTGCAGGTATATCTTCAGCTATCTCAGTTACCTTCTCGCCTGAGACCCCAACATCTGCTTTTATTATGCCTACTTTGGGGATTACTAATTTTCCACCTTTAACTACTGAATCATACTTCTTCATTTCTCCTCCTTTATTAATATTAGATAAGCTTTACAAACCCATCCAGCGAGGTCTTCTCCAAATCCATAATTGAATCTCCGAGCAACCTAGCAAGTTTGTCAGAGCGAAGCAAAGTGGCATTAGTTAGAAACTTGTTATAGATGTCTGCTTCACTTCCCGGGTTCTCTGGTTCTCCCTTAGCTAGTTCAACTTCAGCAGACCATGCCCTGTTTTCTGCATCAGTAATAGTAACGGTCGCTCCTCTCTTATCAGGGTAAAGCCTCTCCCATTTTCCACTTGCTAATAGTCGAACTTTACCGGCTAAGCTCTGGATCCCTTTATCCCTAATGTTTTCCTCAGAGTATTCCACGGCACTAGCGTCCTTCTTTATCAAAGCTAGGGCAACGGAGAAGGGGATACTAAACCGTGCTGCTGACGCTGTAGTCGGATGTTCTATACCAGCTAACCTAAGGGCAGCCGGATAGGTCTCCACAGAAATCTCTCTTATTTTTGCAATATCGACCTCTCCATCCTTTTGAGCCTTCAAGGCAGCATCTATGGAAGCATGAACATGGCGACAGGCAGCGTAGAATTTGGTATAAACGTTGCAAATTTCAAACCTTTGACCTAAGTCATAAGTCAGCACCTCCTCATTTATTTCATCAGCCATAGCCCTGAGGAAACCATCTTCACCCTCAAAAATGTTAACCGGCCCTCGTGCTCCCTTTTGAGACAATATACTTGAGAAAAGGCCCGACATAGCTGCCTTAGCCGGGTTTATAGGTTTAACTTTAGCTCCTTCAGCCTCATGGTTTACCTGCAGGAGCCCAGCTCCCTGGAGACCAGTAATACCTAAGGCACTAACCGTCTCCTCATGATTCAGCCTCATAATATTTGCAGCTGTAGCTGCGGCACCAAAAGTTCCAACTGTACCGGTGGTATGGAAGCCCCGGCGTAAGCTAGAAGGGTTAATAGCCATTCCTATGCGTATCATAACCTCGTAACCTACTACCACTCCAGCAATTAATTCGCTGGTGTCAGCCCCTACCATCTCCGCCGCAGCAATTGCTGTTGGTATAACCACTGCCCCGGGATGAAGAGCAGCATACCTGTGGCCATCATCCATGTCTAGTGCATGGGCACAGATGGTATTGGCCATAACGGTGTTAATAGCCGGAAACTTTTGCTTTGTCGCAAAAATAGTTGCTTGCGGGCTTCCCCCCAAGCTAGCTATGTAATCGACTACTAACTGAGGAAATTCCACCAACTTATAACCAGCTAACGACACGCCAATCAGGTCTAAAAGCTGTTGTTTAGCCTTTTTAACTACTTCTGGCGGCAACTTATCATAGCTAGTTTCACATATGAAGTCTGCATATATCGAGGAAAATCCCTCCACATTAGGCCCCCTCTTTTTATTTCCCAGCCATTCTCTCAGCTATTGATAAAAGATTAGACGCCCTTCGATATGAACCATAGTCAACCATTCTCCCCCCCAAGGAAGTTGCTCCTGATCCTCTTGCCTTGGCTTCCTTGTAGGCCTTTATTACCTGTTTGGCGAAATCAATATCTTCTTCAGAGGGTGAAAAAACCTGGTTTATGGGATTGATATGACGAGGATGGGTAAGTAACTTTCCTGTGAATCCTAATAATTTGGCCTTTTGTGATTCCTCTTTTAACCCTTCGATGTCTATGATCGATCCAAAGAATGGAGAATCTATGGCCAAGATACCTGCGGCTCTTGCTGCCAGTGCGATACTACAACGCGGATGAAAGGCCATGAGGAAGTTCTCTTCAGGGGATAACCTGGTGACGCCCATTCCAGCACCTATTTCCCTCGAGTAATCCCCGGCACCGAAACTGAGGCCGATCATACGCTGGCTAACAGAAGCAATCTCAGATGCCGCTAAAATCCCTCTGGGGGTTTCCAGAAGAGGGAGGATGGCAATGCTAGTTAACTCTATCCCCTTCTTGCCCTCTTCCTCTCGCAAAAGCTCATCCAACATGCTGATGTCCTCTTTCGACTCTGCTTTGGGGAGCATAATACCATCAAGTCC
>Ga0257140_1000059_pt1 | contig 11232 bp, 17 predicted proteins | sample saktaT_16_FD_194407 | JGI IMG/M metagenome (GOLD analysis project Ga0257140, IMG submission 194407) | Metatranscriptome of saline water microbial communities from Sakinaw Lake, British Columbia, Canada - sak_2010_1_5_120m (Metagenome... | ecosystem: Environmental > Aquatic > Non-marine Saline... | reverse complement strand
TGACCGGATTCTGGACAAAGGGATGGTATAGGGAGCCCTTCCCCACTGCTTTCAATACAATGCCACCGAAAGAGGAGGTGAATAAATGGCTGTCGAGAAAGCAATCGCATCGTCCAGTCTAGCCGAAGTAATTGACCGGATTCTGGACAAAGGGGTGGTGGTAGATGCCTGGGTGCGCGTCAGCTTAGTGGGGATTGAAATTCTGGCTATTGAGGCAAGAGTGGTAGTGGCTGGCGTGGACACCTTCCTGAAGTATGCTGAGGCCGTCGGACTGACAGAGGCCGCAGCAGCCTAAAGTATTGCTTAGAGCGCCTCGGGGTGGCCATGCCCAGGCCCGACACGCGCAGCCGGGCTCCCTGTGTTGGGCAGATTGAAACAGATAGTTATCATGGCCTGAGAAGGCGACAGTATGCTTGCTTATCAGGTGTGGTCACCCCATAAGCGCAAAAAGGAGGAATAAAATGCCAACCAGAGAAGAAATGAGAAGTCTAGCCGAGGAGATTGTCGGCTCCTATGCCGATAGAGTTGCTGGGATAGCGCAGCTCAGAGAGACAGTAAAAATGGACTTAAGGGGATTTCAGGACTCTAGGACCGCTATGGCTAAGGAGCTACGAACTGACCTTGCCAAAAGTGTAGCCGATAGAAAAGCTGCTGTAAGCACCCAACTGAAGGAACTGAACGCTACCCATGCTGCCATGAGTAGAGAAATGAGAGCTGAACTCAATAAAGGACACCTGACCCTAACTGAGGAGGAAGCAAAGCGCCAGAGTGAGGCGCGTGAATTTATGGGCGAGCTGGGTAGAGCAGTAGCTGAAGGAAAGGCGACGGTAAAAACTCTGTTGGGTGAGTTCAATAGCTCCCATAATGCCATGAGTAGAGAAATGAGAGCCGAGCTAGCTAGAGGGCATCAGGCCCTAGTTGAGGGCGAAAAGAAGCGGCAAAGTGAGGCTAGGGAGTTCATGGGTGAGCTAGGTAGGGCAGTTGCCCAAGGGAAGGCTGCGACACAGGCCTTACTCAGGGACTTTGGCGAGGTGCAAGCAGGAGCCCAAGATGAATGGCAGAAGCTGACTGCTACTATGCAGTCCAAACGAGGTGGAGTGGCTGTCGCCGTGAAGCCGTCGGTTGAGGAGATGGCTGAAGAGGAGGCTGCCGAGATAACCCCAGAGATTGATGACATTCGCGACCGAGTCTTTGGATACCTGGCCAATCATCCCGACGGCACCAAGATGACCGAGCTAGAGGAGGAATTCGAGCTGGCTCGCATCCAGATGGCGAAGGTAGTTAGAAGCCTCATGGACGAGAATAAGGTAGAAAAGCGGGACCTCCATTATTTTGCCATATAAAAAAGCGAATTGCAAAGCCACTGCACCGGGGCTAATGCCAAATGACGGTGACAACAGGGGACTTCGCCGGGCAGCTCACTAGCATAGTGGCTATTGCCTTTGTGACAGTTTAGTCTTCTGCCAAGCAGAACGTGCAGAAAGAGAGGTGAATTACATGGTGATGCAAGAATCCGTAGACACTTTATTGGAGCCACGCCCGCTACCCAACTTTGTGGAGACCCCATTCGTCCAGAGTATCGTGGAGCGGGCGCTGGCTTACATCGCCGCCGGCTTTCCCATCCACTTCAGGGGAGCCTCAGGTACCGGGAAGACGACACTGGCTCTCCATGTCGCCAGCAAGCTGGGACGACCGGTAGTGATGGTCCACGGAGACGAGGAGTTTAGCACCTCCGATTTGGTGGGTGGTGAATACGGCTATCGGATGAAAAAGGTGATAGACAACTTCATTCACTCAGTGCTCAAGACCGAGGAGGATATGAGCCGGAAGTGGGTGGACAACCGACTCACCGTGGCCTGTAAGTATGGGTTTACCCTCATCTATGATGAGTTCACCCGCTCCCGCCCCGAGGCCAATAATGCCCTCCTTTCGGTGCTCCAGGAGAAGATGCTGGATATGCCGACAGTCAGGGAGGGGGAGGGCTACGTGAGAGTCCACCCGGACTTCACTGCTATCTTTACCAGCAACCCGGAGGAATACGCTGGGGTCTATCGCAGCCAGGATGCCCTCCGTGACCGGATGGTGACCCTTGACTTAGAGCACTTTGACGAGGAGACGGAGGTGGCGATAACGGAGGCTAAGTCCAGGCTTGACCGAAGCGATGCTGAAAGGATCGTGCGGGTCGTCCGTGGCTTGAGGGAGTCTGGAGCGTGTGAGTTTGCCCCCACCATTCGGGGTTGCGTAATGGTAGCCAGGGCGCTGAAGGCGCAGAATGGCACAGTGGATGCCAACAATGGTCTTTTCAGGCAGTTGTGCCTTGACATACTAGCTTCCGAGTCCACCAGGGTGGGCAGTAAGGCACAGACAGCTAGAGTAAAAGAGGTGGTGGGCCAGCTCATCGACCAGCACTGCTAAGGAGGAGCCGAGAATGCAGGCGGAATTAAGAGAATCAAGAGCAAAACGGTATCAATACAGGAGGTGTGGCAGAGCCTTTACCAGCCTAATACGACTTCAGCACCATATAGCTGCTGAACACGCTCCCAAGACGTCAAGGGACATTCTTACCACACGTGACATCCTGCATTGGCCGCAAGGATAGCCTTTGATTCTTTTTCAGGATACAAGGGCTTGAGGAGGTACTATGAAAGACGTTACCAGCGCCAAAGGCCTGGGTGATTTGAGAACGGCAACGACACATCACATTGCTTCGAAGCCGCCCCGGCAGGGAACAACCTACCTTGATCTTTATTCGCTTAGCATGGAGAAGCAGCGGTTGGAAAAGGAACTGGCTCTCCTGGAACAGCGGCAAAAACGCATTTATGAGCGGCTTAGAGAAGTTCAGAGGGCTACGGAGAAACTGGAGGACGCGGCGCAACGAGAAAAGAAAGCTGATAGTGCGTCAATAGAGCCGGGTGCTGTCCTTCAGTCAGCCGCCAAGGAACACTCTGGAGAGCGGCAATGGAAAAAGATGACCGTCAATTATTGAGTAAGGTCACGAGAGATAACGGACTAGGCTGGAAGCCTTACAGCCTAAGGCAAAGGGATGTGGGGAACAGGAATAGGGCGACAATGGTAGCAAGTAGAATGAATATGGCCGGGGTATGCGCCTTATCGCGGCGCCTGATGGCTTTAGAAAGGGCCAGGGCGCTGGGCAGGAAACCAGTGGATCTTCGGGGTTACGCCCTAGAGCAGGCGGGTAGACGCTGGGTAGAGGAAAGAGCAAAAGGAAAGAAGCCGTCATAGGAGCTCAATAATGGTTAGAACAGAAACAGTAACAACACAGAGAGCGTCTGTTCTCTGTGCCTTTTGTGGGTGGACAGGGCGGGGCCCCTTCGGCATAATGTCCGCCCTGTCCACCTGCTGTGTCTGTGGCGGTACAGGCACCATTTTGATAGAGACACCCTACGTCCGCTGTGACTTTTGCCAGGGTAGCGGCGTCTATCCCCGGAGCCGACAGACTTGCATTGCCTGTGGTGGAGCAGGGGTGAGTCCCGTCCATAAGCCCAACAGGACATGTCCCCGTTGCCTAGGCACGGGTGCAGAACCTAACAGCGAAACGGGATTTTACTGCCTGACTTGCCACGGGACGGGTGTAGTTGAGGAGGGTAGCTAGTCTATTTGACGGAGTGTCCAATGTATGACAAATATATCTACGGAATTATAGATAGTGGTAATGAGAATGTGTTGGATATCCCCGGGCTGGATATCGCCAGTCCCGTGTACACGATAGACTATCAAGACCTCAGCTGCGTCGTGAGCAACTACTGTGGCGAGGAATTCAGCTCTATGTCGAGGGAGGGGATGGTCAAATGCCTACTAGCGCATCAGGTGGTAGTGGAGCATGCCATGAGGGAGCATACGGTGCTTCCAGTAAAGTTCGGGACAGTTCTTACTACCTCAGACGAAGTGTGCAGCCTGCTTTCGCAGGGTCATTCACAATTTGTTGATGCTCTCGCCTGGGTCCAGGATAAAGTTGAGATAGAGGTAGCTGCTACTTGGGACACGAAGCAGATATTACAAGAAATCAGCACGGAACCGGAAATTCTCCGTGCCAGCAAAGCTATTGCCGACAGGGGACAGCCAACCCTCCGAGAGCAAATCCAACTGGGACGAATGGTCAAGGCATCCATGGACAAGCACCGCAGCAGCTACCGGGAACGAATGATAAACTTCCTCACATCGGTGGCCATTGATGTGCAGCCCAACGCCCTGGTTTCTGACGAGATGGTAATGAACGTGGCTTTTCTGGTGGAGAAGACCAACCAGGAGGAGTTTGATGGTTGCGTAAAGCAGCTGAATGACCTTTTCGATAACCAGATTAACTTTCGCATCATTGGACTACTACCACCCTATAGCTTTGCCACTGTGGAGGTCACCAGACCGAACCCGGAGAAGATAGAGGAAGCAAGGCAACTGCTTCACCTGGGCAAGACCTTTTCAGAATTGGAGGTCAGGAAGGCATACCGACACTTGGCAGCCCAAAGCCACCCAGACTATAGGGCAGGCGACGAACTGACAAAGGCACAGTTCGTCAAACTCCACCAAGCGTCAGAACTGCTTATTGCTCACTGTCGTGGGCAGGGGGAGTCAGATAGCAACTTGTTGATAAAGATAAGACGCCTAAAAGATGAGGAGGTTGAGCACCTTAGTTTCGCTGGAACTGGAATATAGCTGGAGTCACCAATGACTGAAATGGGTAAATACCTTTATTGCATTATTCCTTGCTCTGAGAATAGCACCTTCGATGCGGATGCCATCGGGAATGGGGGTGGGGTAGTGCACACGGTATGCCACCAGGGTCTCGCCGTTGTGGTTAGTGACTCACCGGTGACGCAGTATGAAAGCACCCGCCAGAATATGGTGGCTCATGAGAGGATCCTTGAGACGGTTATGAAGAAATTTACCCTTCTGCCAGTGAGATTTGGAACCGTTACCGATTCCACCTCGCCTGTACAGGACATCCAGAAACTCCTGTCAAGCAGGTTTAATGACTTCCAAGAGTTGCTCAGGGATATGGAGGGCAAGGTGGAGCTGGGACTGAAGGCTTTCTGGCGTGATGAGAAGACTATTTTTGAAGAGATAGTTGCTGAGAATACCGATATAAGGAGGCTTCGCGATTCACTTTCAGGGAAATCCCCGGAGGCTACCCATTTTGACAGAATACGTCTTGGGGAAATGGTCAAAGAGGCACTGAATCGCAAGCGAGCTAAGGAAGCAACCAGAATACTGCAGCCACTGCGCGGGCTTGCCTACAGCACTAGAGAGAATGAGGCGCTAGGGAACAGGATGGTAGTAAATGCAGCCTTCCTGGTTGACAGGAGCAAAGAGCTAGAATTTGACCAGGCGGTGAGTAAGCTGGATGAGCAGTTTAGGGAAAGAGTAGCCCTCAAATATGTTGGCCCAACACCTCCTTATAATTTTGTCAACATCGTGGTGAACTGGAAAGGCTAAAATAGGGGGGAAGATGGACTTTGTTTTTGATTTGCTGACGTCGCCAGTCTTGGGACCGATAAGAGGCATCCACTGGCTGGCGGCCAAGATTGCTGAGGCAGCCGAGGGTGAACTACTAGACGAAGACCAGGTTCGAAATGAACTTCTGGAGCTTCAGATGCGTCTTGACACGGGCGAGATCAGTGAGGAGGAGTATGACGAGCAGGAAAAGGTGGTAGTGGAGCAATTAAATGCCATTCGAGAGGCCAAGGCTGAGCGGCGGCAGCAGTAATGATACCCACTATGGCAGCGAGAACTTAAAGGAGGACTATTTATGGATATGAAAGAGCTAGCAGAACGAGCTAAGAGCCAGCTGGCAGAGGTCACAGGACTAAAGCCTGTAACCGTCACCGGGACTTTCAAGGATGAGCAGGGATGGCATGTCGCTGTTGACATGCTAGAGATGTCTAGGATCCCCACGGCCACTGATGTCCTAGGTGACTACGAGGTGCTAGCAGATGAAAATGGCAACATACTGAAGTTCGAGCGGAAAAGAACCCGCCTGCGCGGTGAGCCCATGGAGAAGGAGTAAAGGGAATAAAACAGGCCTACGCCCGCTAATACTAATGCTAAAAGACACGGCGGCGACAGGTTTCGGAGCGTGTGTGGTGCACGAAGGTCAGTATGTGTATTGTATAATCGGAACCGGAGAGGCGAGGAACTTTGGTGCTATTGGTATCGGTGACCGAGGCGATCCGGTGACCACTATAACTTATAGGGATTTGGCTGCCGTGGTGAGCAGTATCCCGATGACAAAGTACGTCGTCAGTAAGGAAACCATGATTTGCCATGAGAAAGTAAACGAAGCAGTAATGAAGGACTACGCTCTCTTACCAGTGAGGTTCTACACCGTGGCACCGAATGCTGAGGAAATCCGCAGTCTTCTCAGGAGACGCTACCTGGAGTTCAAGAAGCTGCTCAGGGAATTGGATAACAAGGTGGAATTGGGACTTAAAGCTGTGTGGAGAGATATGGATGCTATTCTTCAGGAAATAGTGAAGGAAAACGGAGCGATAAAGGCGTTGAGAACTAAGATGACAGGCGGTTCGGTCAAAGAGGCTGGCCAAGATAGGGGCGCTTTAGGCGAGATGTTCAAGCTGGCTCTCGAACATAAGAAGGCTAAGGAAAGGGAAGCCCTGCTCCAACCACTGGGGCGGCCCTCCAGCGACTCTTGCCTTAACATGACCTACGGTGATGACATGTTTATGAACGCCGCATTCCTGGTTGACAGGGCTTGGGAGAAGGAATTCGATGGTGAGGTAGAAAAGCTTGTCGCTCAGCATGGCGACAGAATCGAATTCAAGTATGTAGGTCCGGCGCCTCCTTATAGCTTCGTCAATATAGTAGTTGAATAGTAACAAACCTCAGAAGCCACTTGTGAGAGGAGAAAAACATAATGTTGCAAGCACAAAAAGATGCCACCGGCACCCTAGTTGATGTCATTGACAGGATACTTGATAAAGGCTTGGTGATTAACGCTGATATTGCCGTCTCTGTGGCCGGTGTCGAGCTTCTCGGCATCAGAATAAGGGCGGCCTTGGCGTCATTTGAAACTGCTGCCAAATACGGCCTGGAGTTTCCGTCAGGAACAAAAATGGAAGCGCCAGCCTGGCAGGAGGCAATGGTTGGTAAAGAGACTTGCCCTCAGTGTGGCAAGCGGGCGTCTGTGGAGGAACTCATGAATGACGGGTGCCCCTGGTGCGGCTGGATAAGTGCCAGAGCGAAGAAGGCAGGCGCTATTCCATCCGGCGATGGGCACTGGCAGGAGGAAATCCCTCCAGTAGAGGCTAGATAGGAGGTCCTATGAAGAAAGAAGACAAAAAGCCTGACATATCTGATGTCTTCGGCGGCACACTCAATCTCTTTGGTTTTAAAATAGACCTGGGCAAGCTTCTCTCTTCCCCGGAGGATGTAAAGGGTGGGCTTGAACAACTCAGGGAAAAACTGAAGAAAGCTGGTGGCAAGGAAGTGATGAGTGACGAGGAGTGGAAGAGTGGTGGGGCGAGCATTAGCGGGCACCTCAGAACCAGTGGTATCCTCGGGGATAGGGAGTATCATGTAGGCACTACTACCCCACCGGTAGAACCAGTGGCCAAGCGTAAGAGAAAGGAAAAGGCTCCGGAACCGCCCGAAGCCGTTGAGCCACCGGTGGATGTTTTCCGCGAGGCTAAAGAGGTCGTGGTCATAGCTGAGGTTCCAGGCATTGAGCTAACCGACCTGAACCTCAAAGTTGAGGATGAGAGTGTTCTTTCCCTTTCCACGAGATCCACCGCCCGTAGGAACTACCGTAAGAAGATTGAGCTGGGTTCCAGGGTAGATGAGAGCAGTCTCAAAGCGAATTGCCGAAACGGCATCTTGGGAATTCATCTCCAGAAGAAAACTTAATTAAAGTGAACCGGAGATATGGTAGTCGATATTGATGAGAAAAGCCTGAAGCATGGTGTTCTAGGGCTCGTAATCGCCCTTGTTGAGATAATAAGAGACGCTCTCAAGCTCCAGGCGATAAAGCGTATGGAAGGTGGAAGCCTGACTGAGGATGAGATGGAAAGGCTGGGACGAGCACTCATGGATCTGGACACCGCCATTGAGGAGATAAAGGAAGAGCAAGGAATCGTCGAGTCCGTGAAATCAGTAAGGGACGGCCTTGATGAAATCGTGGACGATGTTCTTGATAGGATGATAAACCCTGAGAGATGGACGAAGGAGGTAGAAGATGCAGCACAGTGAGAAAACCGAGGTTGCGCTGATGGCTGAAACCATCGTAAAAGAAGAGGGAAAGTATGTTTATTGTGTTGCCAACGCCGCCGAAGAGGTAAGCCTGGGGGAAATTGGCATAGAGGGGGATGAGGTCTATACCATCCCTTACAGGGACATTTGCGCTGTGGTTCACCGTTGCCCGGCGCAGCCCTACCAGTCAGACGACCAAGAACTGGTGAAAGCGTGGGTAGTGGCGCATCAGAAGGTCGTTGATGCTGCCTGGGAGAGGTGGGGCACGGTGCTCCCGCTAGGCTTCGACACTATAATTAGGGGGGAAGCGGAGGAAAGCGCTGAGCAGAAGGTGAAGGACTGGCTTAAGCAGGAGTATGAAGACATCAAGAGGATAATCGAGAAGGTGAGGGGCAAGGCTGAGTATGGTGTCCAGGTCTTTTGGAACCCTAAGCTCGTTGCCCAGAATCTAACCCAGACAAGCCTAGAGATAAGAAATTTGGAGGAGGAAATTAAAACCAAACCGGAAGGTCTGGCTTATATGTACCGTCAGAGGCTGGGAAACCTCATGAAGCGTGAAATGGAAACCAAAGCAGACGAATGCTTCAAGGATTTTTATGGGCGCATCCGGAAACACACTGATGACATCCGTGTAGAAAAGACAAAGAAAGTCGAGCCAAGCTTGTCAATGATTATGAACCTCTCGTGTCTGGTCTATAGAGACAGATATTCAGAGTTGGGGGAGGAACTGGATAAGATAAACCGGATGGAGGGTTTCTCGGTGCGCTTTACCGGACCCTGGCCTCCCTATAGCTTTGTGGGGGGTTCTTAAACTAACATCCCTACAGTTTCATAGAAGGCGCTTGATAGCTAGCCCTCCCTATAACTTTGTAGGGATGTTCAAAAGAGGTATCTATGGAGCCAACACGCAATTCACATGCTACGCTGGTTGACCTGTTAGATAGGGTCTTGGATAAGGGATTGGTAATCAATGCTGACCTCATCATCTCACTTGCCGGCGTTCCCCTTATTGGGGTGAACCTCCGGGTTGCCTTGGCCGGGATGGAGACCATGCTGAGATATGGGGTGATGAAAGAGTGGGACGAACGCACACGTGCCTGGGAGTGCGAACAGCGGCAAAAGAATGTAGAACCGATTTACAGCGCATAGATAACAAGATGACTAGAGCAATCGGAATTGACCTGGGGACGACTTACACTGTCGTCGCTGTCATTGAAAACGGTCAACCGAAGATAATACCCAACGCCGAGGGCCAGCGGCTCACGCCCTCGGTAGTTTCTTTTGCCGAGGATGGGCAGCCCCTAGTTGGCCAGTTGGCTAGAAGGCAGGCCGCCGCCAATCCCGAGAGAACGGTCTTCTCGATCAAGAGGCGTATGGGCTCTGACTATAAAGTGAACATCGGTGAAAGGGAATATACGCCCCAGGAGCTCTCCAGCCTAATCCTGCGGAAAGTCAAGGCAGATGCCGAGCATTATTTAGGCGAAAGGATAGAGAAAGCGGTTATCACTGTGCCTGCCTATTTCAATGACTGTCAGCGCCAGGCGACAAAAGAGGCGGGCATCATCACCGGTCTGGATGTTATCAGGATTATTAATGAGCCCACCGCTGCTGCTCTGGCCTACGGTCTCAACCGAGAAGATACCCGTACCGTACTGGTCTGGGACCTGGGTGGTGGCACTTTCGATATCTCTGTGCTCGAGCTAGATGAGAGCATCTTTGAAGTGAGAGCCGTCAGCGGCAATACCTGGCTGGGTGGGGATGACTATGACCAGAGGTTAACGGAGTATCTGGCGGAGCAATACAGAGAAACCTACGGGACTAACTTCCCGAGGGACGGAGCGGACAGGCAAAGGCTGAGAGAAGCCGCAGAGAGAGCCAAAATTGACCTCTCCGAAAGGTCATCTACATCCATTTACTTGCCGTTTATTGGCGGGAACTCGTTTGCCTTCAGCCATCTGGAGACAACTCTGACCAGGGGGAAGTTCCAGGAGCTAACCAAAGATTTGCTACAAAAATTGGTTGGCCCAACCCAACAAGCTCTAGCTGATGCCGAGCTGAGGCCTCAGGACATTGACCGGGTAATCTTAGTCGGGGGAGCCACCAGGATGCCCGCTGTTCAAGAACTCGCCCGACAACTCTTAGGGAAGGAGCCCCACAAGACTATCAATCCCGATGAGGTCGTAGCTCTGGGGGCGGCCACTCAGGCGGGAATGCTGCTTGGGGTGATCGATAAAGCGGTTCTACTTGATGTGCTTCCTCTCTCTTTGGGCGTTGAAACGCAAAGGGGGCTCTTTGCCCGAATAATCGGTAGAAACACTCCCTTACCGGCATCGGAATCACGCATCTTCACTACAGCCGACGATAATCAAACCTCGGTGGACATCCACGCATTACAAGGCGAGCGAGAGCTTGCCATGGACAACATATCTCTCGGCCAGTTTCAATTGAATGACATTCCCCCACTTCCCAAAGGAACACCCAAGATCGAGGTTAGCTTCGATGTAGATGTTGATGGCATTGTCCATGTATCTGCCACCGATCTGCTAACCGAAAATACCCAGAGTGTAAGGGTTGTCTCCTCAAAAGGGCTTAGCTCACAGGAAATACAGCGCATGATTGACGAAGCAGAAACGAGTGCCGAGGAGGACAGGAGAAAGCGGGAGCTTGTGGAAGCAGGCATTGAAGCAGATAGTGCCATCAGTGCTGCCGAGATGGCGATGGGGGAACTCCATGAATATCATGCTGAAGCGCCGGCAGAGGAAGTCTGGAGAACTGTAATCAAGGTTAAAGAGGCTTTAGCCAGTGCTCAGAGTGATGAGATAAGATGCCGAAGTGCGGAGCTTAGAGAGTTGCTGGGAGTGATTTACAGGGAAGTGCGAAACGGCACTAAACAAAGGGCCTAGCTTATTCAGTCACTCACTCTGCTGATATAGCACTAGTCCTATTCCCTCATCCGCTCACCACAGAAGTGGTGAGTTTTTCTGCGGATATTCTCTAGTTTCTTGCATCCGGCTG
>Ga0257140_1000055_pt1 | contig 11468 bp, 10 predicted proteins | sample saktaT_16_FD_194407 | JGI IMG/M metagenome (GOLD analysis project Ga0257140, IMG submission 194407) | Metatranscriptome of saline water microbial communities from Sakinaw Lake, British Columbia, Canada - sak_2010_1_5_120m (Metagenome... | ecosystem: Environmental > Aquatic > Non-marine Saline... | reverse complement strand
CACGTCAGACCGAAAGAGATGATTTTCCGTTCTCGCGGGCGTGTGAACGGAGAAGGCAACAACCTGCATCGGAGCCTTGAATCTTGTTGACAAAGCGGGTTAGTGGGAGTATAATTCATATCTGGTATTTAAAATCCCGACCGTCCTAAGCACTTATTTATTGGTTACGGGTTTGGGAAAGCGATGTCGCGTGAGAGCTTCTCATCCGCAAGGAATCAACAAAGATGTAAGTCAGAGACATGTTGAATATTGGCAGAGATAGTAATCACGCGAAAAGACTGAAGGAGTGATAAAGAACGTATTGCGAACACAGTAGACTAAAACGGATGCAGTAAGCGGAGCATTAAACAACAACAAAGCAACATCAAGAGTGAGAGAAAAAAACTGAAGAGTAAGCTCCGGAATGTTCGCAGTGCAGGAGTAATTAATGTTTTATAAACAGTATGAACTGGACAGATTTCAAGAAGAGGCTATTGGCTCAATAGAGCATAATCGTTCTGTAATAGTAGCCGCCCCCACAGGAGCTGGCAAAACCGTCATTGCCGAATACGCGGTGGAAAAACACATAGAAGACGGAAAACAGATAATATACACCGCCCCCATCAAGGCTCTAAGCAATCAGAAATATCGGGATTTTAGTCAGATTTACGGTGATAAGGTAGGTATCATAACCGGCGATGTGGTCATAAATCCTGAAGCTCCAGCGTTGATCATGACGACGGAAATATTCAGAAATATAGTCTTCGAGGATTCCCAGCGTCTCGATGATGTCAATTACGTCATTTTTGACGAAATCCATTACATAGATGATATAGAGCGCGGCACAGTGTGGGAGGAGAGCATAATCTTCGCCCCGCAACACATAAATTTCATCTGCCTGAGCGCCACCATACCCAACCTGAAAGAATTTGCCTCATGGATGAGAAGTATCCGCCGCAACGGGATAGATATAGTCATAGAGACGGAACGTCCCATTCCTCTAGAGCATGAACTCTATATAAAGGGCTACGGTCTCGGATGGCTGGACGGACTCAAGAAACTCCAGAAAGCTCTTGAAGAGCAAGAGAAAGCAGCGGAACCGCAATGGAGAAACGGCAGAGGACAGGAGAATTTCCAAGACCAGCAATCCGCAGCCCAAACACAGGTTATGGAAGCAGTTACCACTGGCGTTGAAGAGCTTTCCGGCGAAGATCTCATAGAGCATATCCAATCCAATAATCAACTCCCCTGCCTCTACTTTTCACTCAGCAGAAAAAATTGCGAAGCACGAGCGATTGAAAATATCAATAGGGATTTCCTTCTGCCGGAGGAAAGGGAAGCGGTTCTGGATGATTATGACCGGCTTTGCAGGCAATATGGTATACATAAAGACGCCAATGCCCGGACATTGCGGGATCTTGTTGAAAATGGCGTGGCATATCATCATGCGGGCATGCTCCCCACGCTTAAGGAAGTCGTTGAGCGGCTTTTCACGTCCGGCTATATCAAGCTCCTCTTCACCACAGAAACCTTTGCTCTTGGGATCAACATGCCGGCGTGTACCGTTGTTTTTGACAGCATAGCCAAGTATGACGGCGTTCAGTTCAGGTATCTCAAATCCCGCGAATATCATCAGATGGCTGGGCGAGCGGGACGCCGCGGGATAGATACCAAAGGTTTTGTCTACGCTTGCGTTGACATGAAATTTGACGCTCACAAGGATGTGGCGGGGGTAGTATCCGGCGACATAGAGAGAATAGAGAGCCAGTTCAATCTTTCTTACAGCAGCGTGCTGAATCTCTACAGCAAGCATGGCGAGCGCATTTATGATATATGTGGTAAAAGCCTGAATAACTATCAGAGCGTGAGGCTTCTGAAGCAGTTGGCTCGCGCTTTGGAGAAGGTAAAGAAGCAAAGGGCGGATCTTGGTGATTTCGCATGTACTCAAGGTCTTGATAGCAAAATTTTTAAGAGATATAGGGAATTGAAAGAAGATCTGAAAGGGGAAAAGGAAGCTCTCCGCCTTAGGAAAAGACGGAGCAAAAGATCACGCGGTCGCAATCAACAGGACGAAAGCAAAAAGACAAAAATGCTGATGGCGGCGATGAAAGCCATGAAATGCCATAAGTGCGCCAATGTGCAGAACTGCCTTCAATTCACAGACAAGCTGCGGACTCATGATAGGCGAATTTCAGAGATTTCCAAGCAAAGGAAGCATGTAAGCGATTATCAGCGTCAGCAGATCAAAAAAAGGCTCTCGTTACTTCGGCAAATGGGTTACATAGATGATGCGGGCTTGCTGCCCAGAGGCGAAGTAGCATCGCAGATATGTGGATATGAGTTGCAGGTGACGGAAATGCTCTTTGATGGATATTTTCATCGCCTTGATTCGGACTTGATAAATGTCCTTACAATGGCTATAGTATTTGAGTCCAAGCGGGATGTTTGGTACAAGAAGATGGGGAAGGACAAAATTAATCCCATCATCTCAGGTCCATCGCGAAAACTGAAAATGATCCGAGAAAAAGAGGAAGCTCTGGGAATTGATACGCCATTGAAGGAATTGGATGCCAAGCTGAGCGAGACTGTGTATGAATGGAGCAGGGGATGCGCTTTTGATGAGCTTGTTGACCATACGGATGCGCCGCCCGGTGATCTGGTCAGGTATTTCAGATTGGCGAGCGATTTGCTTCGACAGATGAAAAGGTTGGTGTCTACAGACGATACCTTATTCGATAAGATCAACATCTGTATATCCAAGATCAACCGGGACGTGGTTGATGCTGAACGACAACTTCGCGCCGGATGATCCTCAGAGGAAGAGAAAATGCTTAGTTTCGGGAACGCTATACTGATAGTCTTTATTCTCATCCGGCTTTTGATCGCCGCAGGGCTATTTTATCTTGTTATTGTTGAGGTACGAAAAATCAAAAAACGTAATGTAAAAGGAGAAGATAAGGGGGTCAGAAAGGATGCCGATACAAAGGGCACTGACGGATCTCTTGACAGCCGAGACTGAAGCTCGGGAGATTGCCGATAAAGCGGAGAGAGAAGCCAGAGAAATTCGTGAAAAAGTGAAGCAGGAAGCGGAACAGATAATAGAGAAGGCAAAAGAGCAGGAAGCAGCGGAAACTCAAAAAGTTTTGGGGGAAGCCCAAAATCAAACTCGACTTGCCAGAGAAGAAATCATAAATCGTGCTGAAAAACAGGTGCAATACTGGGATGAATTGCTCCAGAAAAATCGCGGAAAGGCGATTGATTTCATAATCGAGTCAGTTGTTTCCCGTGCACCGCTTTCTGAAAAGTAAGGGATTGGTTACGGGCTAAAAATATTGACGAACTACACGACACCATATTTCTCGCAAAAAGATGTCGTCAGGAAAATTTGAAAACCTAAAATTGCAGTTAGGCTTGAAGGCAGTAAGATGATAAAATATCCAGCTTCGTATGCGCGTATGCGCGGTCTGAAGGGGCAACTACTTGGAAAAGCCCAGTTGGAGGGCTTCTTGGGCGCATCGGACACCCGTTCTATTACTTCTGCACTAAGTAACACCACCTATGGCGAGCATCTCCGGGATTCCCTGGATCTGCCTTGGATCGAGCATGGTCTCAAACAAAACCTTGTGCTATCATACATGAAAATTCTGACCTTTCTGAAAGGTAGGTCAGCACGCTTTTTTGAGGCTTTGCTGGGCAGATTTGAGCTGCTCAATGTGAAGACGATAGCTCGGTCGTTCGCTCGTGGTTCTTATGCGCGCGAAGCGGTAGAGCCGTTTATCTACTCTTTGGGGAAATATCACACGATACCAATAGAGGGTGTATTGGAAGCCACTGATCTGGAAAAATTCATGGAGATCATGAAGAAAACTCCATTTGATCGACCGTTGGAGATAGGCTATCAGCAATACGAATCTGAAGGTAGATTCTTTCCGCTTGAGCTTGCTCTTGATCTCGATTATTATGAGAGATTGTGGAAGGCATTAAGCTCTCTGGGGTTGCTCGACAAACAGAACTCCGGCAGGCTTTTGGGGATATTGTATGATACGACCAACCTCTTGTGGATACTCAGGTTTAAGGAATACTATAATTTCTCACCTGAGCAGATATTTCAGTACACTATACCCCATGGATGGCAGATTCGTGGGGATGTTTTTTGGCAACTTGCAGAGAGTGACGACATAGCGACTGCGGTTGGCGGATTTCAGATACAGCCTTACGACGCGGTCTTGAAATCAGTTACACCGGTGGACGGAAGTCTCATTCTTGGCGTTGAATTGTGTCTGCTTCGATACCTGTATCGCGAGTGCTTGGACACCTTTCTGAAGTTCCCGCTTCAGTCAGCCCAGTTGGTTGCTTATTTTATGTGTAAAGAAATGGAGATTAGGGACATTGTGACTGTCCTGTCTGGTAGACATTTAGGGTTGTCTCAGGAACGGATCAGATCCTATATGGTCACTCTGTAGGGCGACCCATTGGATCCCCCTTATCGGAGTTTATATAATGTTTCGACCTGAAAAAATGAGTTTTGTCAGCATATCTGTGCTGGATGAATATCTTACACAGGTATTGGATCGATTGGCGAAGATAGGTGTTATGCATGTGGTGGACAAGAAGGAATTGCCGCCAAATGTGGAAGGTTTGGAGGATATAGATGTCGATCCACTGAGGAACAGGCTCCATACGCTGAATAGCAGGATTGAGGAACTACTCGGCGTTCTGACGATTGAGAGCTTTTACCCCTCAATATCGGCTGCTGTAAATGAAGACAAAATCGAGATCGACCCATTTGAAATTGCGGATAAGACCACTGAGGAACTGTCGGAAATTGAAACGGCGGTGAAACCTATCATCCGGCGGCGGACTGAATTACATGAGGAAACGGAAACCTTAGAGGACCATTCACATCAGCTTGCTGTCCTCGAAGCTCAGGGAGTGAAAATAGAAGACCTCAAGGACTCCCGATTTCTGTATTTCACTTTCGGAGATATTCCTGAGGAGTATTACGAGAGACTTGCCGCCAGCGTTACCAACCTACAGTGTGTTCTCGTGCCCGGCGAACATATCGCTGATAGAAGGCGCATAATGGCGTTTTCTCTCATCTCGAACAGCGAAGCTATTTCCAACGCTCTGGAGGCGGCATATTTCTCAAAAACCCAGATTCCGGAAAAATACCATGGTCCTATCATCGATGTCCTTGATGAGATTGAGTTGGAGATATGGATGAGGCGTGAGGAAATGGCGGAGATTCAGGGAAGCCTTCGCTCGCTGAGAGAAAAATGGCGAGAGAAGCTCCTGCTGCTGAGAGCGACCATTGCTGCGAACCAGATTGTATTGGAATCTGTTGAGAAGTTCGGCAAGACAGATACTACATACTTTGTATCGGGATGGGTTCCTTACAAGGATGTCAAGAAGTTACAGAGGAATCTTGAGAAGGTATCGGATCGGGGAATAATGGTAAATGCCAGCGAGCCATTTACAGCCGAAGATGCCGAGCATCATCAGCCCAAAGTTCCCACAAAATTCAGTCATCCGTTCTTTTTGCGTCCATTCACAAGTCTGGTCACAAACTTCGGCATTCCGGGATATTCGGACATTGATCCCACTCCTTTCGCGTCACTGGCTTTCCTTGCCATGTTCGGCATTATGTTTGCTGATGTAGGGCACGGCTTCGTATTGTTAGCTCTGGGATTGTTCGGTGCTTACTACCCCATGCAGCAGCTTAAGCCCATAAGAGGTACGGCGACTTTTCTTGCTTGTTGTGGTGGAGCGTCAATGGTTTTTGGCTTCGTGTTCGGGAGTCTCTTCGGTATGGAGGGCGTAATCCCGCCCATATGGTTCTCGCTGGAACACATGAATCCTGAAGCGGTGAACCGAATGTTGCTTATTGGCGTAGCTTTTGGCGTGGGAATATTGAGTCTGGGAGTAATCCTGAATATAGCTCAAGCCTTCAGAAAGAAAGATTTCAAAAAGGCTTTCTGCGGTCAGTGGGGATTATGCAGTCTGCTATTTTACTGGACGGCGGTGTTTCTGCTGGTCATGTATACCGTCAAGGGTCATGAGATTTCATGGTATAAAATACTTATAATGGTCTTGCTTCTGCTTCCAATAATGCTGAAAGAGCCTTTGTCTCGCTTGATAGGAAAGAAGCATGTTCACAACGAGGAGGAAGAGGCGGAAGGCATAATTGTAGCAGGTTTTGAGATTTACGAAATAGTTATGGCATATCTGGCAAACACGCTGTCCTATATTCGTATGGCAGCCTTCAATCTAAGTCACGCGGGGCTGATGATGGCTTTTTACGCGCTGACTGAAGAACTGGGCGGCGGGGAGAGCATTTTCCTGTCACTGCCCAGTAATATTATGGCTAATGCTTTTGTTATAGTCTTGGAGGGACTTATCGTAGCAATCCAGTGCATGAGATTGGAATATTATGAGTTCTTCTCCAAATTCTTTACCGGTGAGGGAATAGAATACAAACCAATGAAGATAAGTTGAGGGAGGAAAATTGGAATGAAATTTCTGGCATCTCTGATCAGGTGGGTGAAAGCTAGCAACATCGCTCTTGTTTCGATAACCATTATGGCAATTATTACAGCCGCTTCATGGATGGTGCTGTTTGGCGGAGTGGAGAATGCCGTAGCACAGACAGAAGGTGATACTGAGACGGCTATGCATAGCGAAAGCGAATCGAAAAGTGCCTCTGGGTCAGCTTTTGGATTGGGACTGCTTGCAGCCGCCATTTCCACCAGTGTTTCTGCTGTCGCAGCCGGTATTGCCGTTTCCATTGTCGGTTCAGCCGCTATGGGGGCTGTTGCCGAGAAGCCCGAAATAATGGGAAGATCGATCATTTTCGTGGGTCTCGCGGAAGGTATCGCCATTTACGGTCTAATCATTAGTATAATGATTCTCGGTAAGCTTTAATGGCGATCAGCATTGGTAGGGACAGAGCCTGTGGTCTTCTGGATTAACAGGTTCGTCCCTGCTGGAATTCGGGCGATCTCAAAATCTGAGGTTTGTTTTATTATGGAACTTGGGGCTGAAGATGAAGATTTTCCTTATCGGCGATGAAATCACCGTTCTCGGATATAGTTTGGCGGGCATTCCCGGTGCTGTAGTTGATGACAAAGAAGAAGCTGCCAAAGCCTTAAAGGAGGCTACCAGTGATCCTGATATGGGCATCGTACTTGTTACTCAGCCTGTAGCTTCTGAGATTCAACCATTGATAGACGACGCAAAACTGAAGAGGGCTACACCCATAGTATTGGAGATCCCCGACCGGAATGGCACCATAGAAGGCAGAGAATCGGCTCTGGATATTGTGAGAAGGTTGATAGGAATAAAGGTCTAGTAGTTATCAATTGGCAATCAGGCATCTGGCTTCTGAAATCTGAAAAAAGCGGGAAAGCTGAGATTGCTAGAGGACGGAATAATGGGCGGAGTAGTTGGAAACATAGGAATCCTCAGGAGCGAAATCCTCAGGCAGGCGCAAGAGCAAGCAAAAAGTACGCTGGAAAGGGCTAAGCGTGTGTCGGAACGCGACTTGGTTTACGCTCAACAGGAAGCTGATGAGATCAAGTCTCAGCAGAGAGATGCAATACAGCCCATGGCGGAAATGGAGAGAAAAAAGACCCTCGTCACTGCGGAAATGGAAGCTCGGAGAAGACTTCTGGAAAAGAAAGAGGAACTGGTTTCTAGGATATTCACCGAAGCTGAGAGCAAGCTGGAGGAAATGCGCGGCTCCAAAGCTTATGTTGATATAATATCTACGCTTGTAAAAGATGGTATTGCCAGCATCAACGGGGATGCTATCGTGGAATTTGGCGAAAAGGACAAAGCCATTTTTACGCAGAAATTCAAGTCTGCCATAGAATCCCAGTTATCCGGCTCTCTGAATATGCAGATGAAGCTGGATTTCCGCTGTGTTGGCGATGCTATATCATCGGGCGTTTTGGTGAGATCAAAAAATGGTAAGATTGTTATAGATAACTCTTTCTCCGGTCGGCTTAGGAGGCTCAAAGAGGATTTACGAGGCGAGGTATCCGAAATTTTGCTAGAGGAAAGTGATAAAACAGAGAGTGGTGACTGTTGATGGCAGAAAGTGGAGGCATCATATACAGGATAAACGGCCCGGTCATAGAAGCTCGTCAAGTGACAGGGATTTATATGGGCGATATGGTGGAAGTCGGTGATGAAAGACTGATCGCCGAAACCATAGCTCTGGATGGCGATAGGGCTACTATACAGGTTTTTGAGGACACGAGCGGGTTGCGTCCCGGCGCGGGAGTATACGGTACTGGTTTGCCTTTGGCGGTGGAGCTTGGTCCCGGACTTCTGAGCCAGACTTTCGATGGAATCCAGCGCCCGTTGCAGCTTATACGGGATCTGGTTGGCAATTTCATTGAGAGGGGCGTCAAGGTCTCCGCTTTGAATCGGGAGAAAATGTGGCATTTCCAGCCGACGGTCAAAGTGGGAGACACGATCAGCCCGAATAGCATTTTGGGATTGGTTCAGGAAACGAAACTTATCGAACACCGTGTACTTGCTCCCCCTGATGTGGCGGGCGAGGTTGTGGACGTTATCGAAGAGGGCGATTACACTATAGAGCAAGTTATAGTCAGGGTTAAGACCGGAGATGATGAAGAAAAAGAATTGAGTATGTTCCATCGCTGGCCTGTACGTCAGAAGCGCGGTCAGTTTGAAAGACTAACTCCATCTATTCCACTCTCGACCGGACAGCGTGTGCTGGATTTCCTGTTTCCGCTGGCTTTGGGCGGCGTAGCATCTATTCCCGGGGGGTTCGGAACGGGCAAGACCATGCTTCAGCACTCCATCGCGAAATGGTGTGACGCAGATATAATAATTTACATAGGATGCGGAGAGCGCGGGAACGAGATGACGCAGGTGTTGGAGGAATTTCCGGAGTTGATAGACCCGAAATCCGGACATTCCCTCATGGAGCGCACGATACTCATAGCAAACACCTCCAACATGCCCGTTACTGCCCGTGAATCCAGCATTTACACAGGCATAACCATTGGTGAGTATTACAGGGATATGGGCTACCATGTCGCCATAATGGCTGATTCCACATCACGATGGGCGGAGGCATTGAGAGAAATTTCGGGTAGACTGGAGGAAATGCCGGCGGAGGAAGGATTCCCTGCTTATCTGGCATCACGTCTGGCTGAGTTTTATGAGCGGGCAGGACGGTTCGATCTGACCGGAGGCAAAGAGTCTTCTCTCAGCATTGTGGGCGCTGTTTCTCCTCCCGGAGGCGACTTCTCAGAGCCGGTAACTCAGCACACCCGGAGATTCATCCGGTGTTTCTGGGGCTTGGATGCAGACCTCGCCGGCGCGAGGCATTTTCCGGCTATCAGTTGGACGGAAAGTTACAGCGAGTATGTAACGGATATTGCCGAATGGTGGGAAGAGAGATACGGTGTTTCGTGGACTGCAATCAGGTCAAAAATGATGCAGATTCTTCATGACGAACAGAGACTTCAGCAGGTTGTCAAGCTGGTAGGTCCCGACGCCCTTCCCGATGCTCAGAGGTTGATCCTCGAAGTAGCGAGGGTCATCAAAGAGGCTTTTCTCCAGCAAAGCGCTCTCTCGGAGGAAGATTCATACTGCTCGACTGAAAAGCAGTTGAAAATGGCTCAAACGATAATGCACTTCTATGATCGTGCGCAAGGGATAATTGATAAAGGCGCTCCCATATTTACGATAACTGAGTTGGAAGTATTGCAGGATATCATGAGAATGAAAACGAGAATATCCGGCGACCACATAGAAGAATTTGACCAACTGCTTGCGGATATAAACTACCAAATGGATAGCTTGGAGGATAGGTATAAATAATGCAGGGAAAGGAGTACATAGGTTTATCGAGCGTTTCGGGTCCCATTATAATGATTGAGGGCGTCAGCGGTGTGGGATACGACGAGATGGTCGAAGTAACCGATCCCAGTGGAAATCTGCGGGTTGGAAGGGTTCTGGAAATCGGGGAGAATATTGCTGTAGTTCAGGTCTTCGGCGGCACGCGTGGACTATCAATTTCATCCACAAGGGTCAGATTTGTGGGGCATCCGTTGGAACTGGAAGTCTCGCGTGACATGATAGGTCGCGTTTTCAACGGTCTTGGTGAACCAATGGATGGAATCCCCAAGCCCTTTGCCACCCATAGAATGAACATCAACGGCGTTCCCATAAACCCCACATCCAGAGAATACCCCCGCGACTTCATCCAGACGGGTGTTTCCACCATAGATGGTCTCAATACGCTGGTGAGAGGGCAGAAACTGCCCATATTCTCCGGTAGTGGAATGCCTCACAACTTGCTGGTACGTCAGATCGTCAGGCAGGCAAAGCTGGTCGGAGAGCAGGCTAAGGAGGAATTCGTCACCGTTTTTGCCGCTATGGGCATCAAACACGACGACGCCGAATTCTTCAGACGAGGCTTCGAGCAGACCGGCACGCTTAACAACGTGGTAATGTTCCTGAATCTGGCTGATGACCCGTCAATAGAGAGGCTCATTACTCCGCGCTGCGCTTTGACTGCGGCGGAGTATCTGGCTTTCCACGAGGGAATCCATGTGCTGGTAATTCTGACGGACATAACGAATTACGCGGAGGCTCTTCGTGAAATAGCGTCCGCCAGAGAGGAAGTTCCCAGCCGTAAAGGCTATCCGGGTTATATGTATAGCGACTTGGCTTCTCTTTACGAGCGCACCGGACGTATACGCGGTTTGCAGGGAACGGTGACGCAGTTGCCCATATTGACCATGCCCAACGACGACATTAACCATCCGATCCCCGACCTCACCGGCTACATAACCGAAGGTCAGATCGTTTTGAGCCGCGAACTGCACATGAAAGGCATATACCCGCCCGTCAACGTGCCAAGATCGCTCTCAAGACTGATGAAAGATGGTATCGGAAAAGACAAGACCCGTTCAGATCACCGCAACCTCCAGAGCCAGCTTTACGCCGCTTACGCCAATGTCCAGTCCGTCAGGTCGCTGGCGTCGGTCATCGGTGAGGAGGAGCTTTCGGAGATAGACAGGGATTATCTGGAGTTTGGTGACCATTTTGAGAGAGACTTTGTGGGTCAGGGCGTGGATGAGGATCGATCCATTGAGGAGACGATGAATATAGGCTGGCAGGTTCTTTCACATCTGCCCGAAACCGAGCTGCACCGTGTGACTGAGGAAGAGATAAGCGAGCATTATGTAGCGGCTGGAACTTGATACATCAGGAGGCGAAGGCAGAAACTGGTGAAAGCCGGTATCACTGCCGGACGGTGGACTATATCGCCATCTTTTCGTCCCTAGTTTTTGTTACTGTTTCAAGAAAGCATTTTGAATTCCCTAGATTCATGAGTGGACTCCCGCTTTCGCGGGAGTGACAGATAACAAAGGTGTCCTTTTCGCTTATATTTTTTGTCATTCCCGCGAAAGCGGGAATCCATCAAAACAGGAAAAATTTGAGAT
>Ga0257140_1000052_pt1 | contig 11592 bp, 10 predicted proteins | sample saktaT_16_FD_194407 | JGI IMG/M metagenome (GOLD analysis project Ga0257140, IMG submission 194407) | Metatranscriptome of saline water microbial communities from Sakinaw Lake, British Columbia, Canada - sak_2010_1_5_120m (Metagenome... | ecosystem: Environmental > Aquatic > Non-marine Saline... | reverse complement strand
TGAAGATTAGAAAGCTATTAAAAAAAGACATTGAGCGATATGCCCAGATGTGCTGCTATTGTTTTCATATGAAGCAGGATAATGCCGGAAGGTATATTGAAACTGGCGTAGAATTTGGCAGAGGATTTATAGGGAAAGAAAATCCGCAAATTATGTCTGCAATGTTTTATTATCCATTTAGAGAAAATGTTCGTTTTCAAAAAATGAAAATGGCTGTTCTCTCTGGTGTTGTCACAATGCCAGAGGCTCGTAACAGAGGATTTGTTCGCGAACAACTAAAAATAATACAAAAAAATTATCCGTAACTTTGGAAAAATGGAGGTAAAAAAACAATGAATAAAAAAGCATCCAAGGATAAACCCCCGCAATGTAAGGGGAAAGTTGGACACCAAAGAAAAGTATTAGGACCTATCCCGACTCTTGAAGAGCATGTTCGTCCAGATTGGTGGCGAAGCATTTTCAACGCCTTTTACCTGAAAACAGATGGGGATGTAGTGGACGACCAGAATATCACTCGTCAAGAAGTAGACTTGTTCTCGGAGATTCTGAAGCTCTCCACAGATGATAAAATCTTGGATTTATGTTGTGGGCAGGGACGCCATTCTCTGGAACTGGCAAGGAGAGGATTAAGATATGTGGAAGGGTTGGATCGCTCCCATTATCTGATTCAAAAGGCAAAATCACAAGCAAAAAATGAAGGGTTGAAAGTTAGATTCAGGGAAGGGGATGCCCGAAAACTTCCGTATCCACCTGATAATTTTGATGCCGTGATGATCCTTGGGAACAGTTTTGGCTATTTTGAAACGATTCAGGATGACCTGAGAGTTCTGAAAGAGGTTTTCAGAGTTCTGAAGCCCTGGGGTCGACTTCTCATTGATGTTGCTGATGGAGAATACTTAAGAGCCCATTTTAATCCCAGATCCTGGGAATGGATAGACAAAAACTATTTTGTTTGTCGGGCGCGTTCCCTTTCATTGGACGAACAGTGTCTAATCTCACGAGAGGTTATCACCCATGTGAAAAAAGGGGTTATTAGAGACCAATTTTATTCGGAAAGACTCTATACCCATAAGAGCATAGGTGAATTGTTAAAAACAGTAGGGTTCAATGCGATTACCTTTAATGGAGAAGTATCCACAGATTCAGAGCGGAATCAGGATTTGGGAATGATGGAAAAGCGAATTATTGTTACAACTGTGTGCAGGAAGGAGTGGACACCTATTAAGAAAAGAGCGAAAGAGATAACAAAGAATGTAGTTGTGCTATTGGGTGACCCTACGAAGCCTGACCCTTTAAAGCCATTGGGTATCTTTGATGACGATGACATATATACAATTGATCAATTGAAAAGTGCGTTAAGAGAACTAAAAGGCTACCAATTTACATATCTTAACAATCATAATGCTTTGCTTTATGACTTGATGAAACTAAAAACAAAAGTAGATTTTGCTTTTAATCTATGCGATGAAGGTTACAACAACAATGCTGAAAATGAGCTTCATATACCAGCCTTGTTAGAAATGATGGGGCTTCCATATACAGGTTCCTGTCCCCAAAGCCTTGCTTACTGTTACGACAAATCACTTGTGCGTGGAGTTGCAAAAGAGATGAAAATACCCGTGTCAGAAGCTTTTTTTATCAAATCCGAAGATAATATTTTTGAACTTCCATTTGGATTTCCTGTTATTGTAAAACCAAACTTTGGTGATTCCAGTTTTGGGATAACCCAAAGGAGCGTGGTAAAAACTATTGAGGAACTTATCAATGCTATTTCAGAAATTAGAGGTAAATTTGGCTACGATAAACCAATTCTTGTTGAAGAATTCCTCACAGGAAAAGACTTAAGCGTGGGAATAATAGGAAATTTTCCTGAATCTTACACAGTCTTACCCATTATTGAGTCAGATTATTCAATGATTCCCAAAGAACTTCCAAAAATATGTGGATACGAGGCTAAGTGGCTTCCAGACTCACCATACTGGAACATCAAATCCGTTCCTGCCGAATTACCAGAGGGAACAAAGAAACTAATCGTAGAATGGTGTTTGAAGCTTTTTGAAAGGCTGGAATGCAGAGATTACTGTCGCTTTGACTGGAGGCTCAACTCAAAAGGTAATCCGAAGCTCCTTGAGGTGAATCCAAATCCGGGCTGGTGCTGGGATGGACACCTGGCAAAGATGGCGAATATAGCAGGGATGTCTTATGCAGAAATGATAGAGGCTATTTTACAGGCAGTAGAACAGCGATTGAACATCCAGACAAACGAGAAGGAAGGAGAGCATATTGCAAAAGCTGCGACTAACACGCTGTAAAAAACTACGCTTCGTTCAATTAGCGGACAATTTATTGTGAATTAGTTCATCCCTTCTTCCAAGAAACACCTGAAGACTTGAAAATAATTTGTTAAAGACGAAGCTGAAATCTCTGAAAATATTGTAGAGCAAATAAATCTAATATTTCCGAAAGAGAATGTGTATATAAAAGATTGGTTTTAGGATGGAGGTTAGCCACAAAATCATCCCAAAAGAACATAAGAATATATTAAAATTCAAAATCACTTTTGTGAATTTTCGTATGATTTCGTGGCTAAATATTAAAGTATGAAAAGCAAAGTATATTTTATTGATTTCAAAACAAGTTTTCAAAGAAACATTTTTGATAAATTATCAGATGTTGCAACGAAATCTAATTTTTATAACTTTTTTGAGCAATACGATAAGCTCGCGATAAAACTTCATTTTGGTGAATATGGAAATTTTGGTGCTGTTAATCCGAGATTTATCTGCTTTTTTGTAGATAAAATTAAAGAACAGGGTGGGATGCCTTTTATAACAGACACCAATACAGACTAAACCCGACTCGGGTTTTACATTGCCATGTCTATAAAAAAGTTTGGGGGTATGCATACACCACATCTCATTTCCTTGACAACTAAATCCGCACATTCTGATTTCTTCGTAATCCAACTCTTAGCAGGTCTATATGATAAAAGTATTTAAAACTACGAACGGAAAATTTATTGAGAAAGACCAATACGATCTTCTCGAAGAAAATATCTGGGTGTATCTTGTATCTCCATCTCATGATGAGATCGAGCTTATCACTACGAGCTTTGATATTCCAAAGGATTTTATTGAAGACCCTCTCGATGAAAATGAGAGTCCCCGTATGGAGCTCGAGGATGGCAAGAGACTTCTCATTATACAATCCCCCTATTTTCAGGATGACGAAGAAGCTGCGATCCAATTTATTACACTGCCTTTAGGTATAATTCTCACAGAAAAATGCATCATTACAGTTTCTTCAAAGGATGATGATGTTCTTCAGAACCTCATAAAAGGACGTGTGAAAAATTTCTCGACTACGAAGAGAAATCGCTTAATACTTCAGATCTTATCCCGAACTGCAACAGTCTATTTGAATTATCTAAAAAAGATAAACAGAATCAGCAATACTATCGAAGCTCAACTTGAAAATTCGATGAATAACGAACGTCTTATGGATCTGTTGGACTTGCAGAAAAGTTTAGTTTATTTTGCCACTTCGCTGCGTTCTAACCAAGCTGTTATGGAGAAATTGTCCCGCGTGGGTATGTTCACCAAATTTGAAGAAGACGAAGACTTGCTCGAAGATATGATCATTGATAACAAGCAGGCAATAGAAATGACCTCAATACATGCGAATATTCTGCGAAGCACAATGGAAGCTTTTTCTTCAATGATATCTATAATCTGAATAAAGTAATGAAATTTCTTACATCAATTACGATTATTCTCATGCTGCCGACCCTTATTTCGAGTATTTACGGGATGAATATTCCGTTACCTTTTGATAAATCTCCCCATGCATTTGTTATCCTGATGGTTGCTTCTGTTTTACTGGCATTGGTTGGTGTAATAATATTTATAAAACGGAAATGGTTTTAACACTTCTTAAGGAAGGATACTTATGCAAAAATATTTTTCATTTATAATAGTTTTAATACTTGTTCTAAGTGCCTGCGCGAAGAATACACCTAACATTGACGAAGGTCTTAATGAGAAAGAATCCTTAATGGCTGCACTCTGGCAGCAGACGTCATCGGAATACAGGGCACTTTGTTATCAGGCATTCAATGTAGCAAGAGACAGAATTCAAATGGATCTTACGAAAGAGTGGGCTAAGCCAAGAGCCGTCATAATTGATCTTGATGAAACTGTGATTTTTAATGCAAAATTCAATGCCACTGGAATTATCCGATATCAGGAATATCCCAAGGAATTTTATGAATGGATAGCTTCCGGTGAAGCAACACTTATTCCGGGTGCTCGGGAATTTTTGAAATTCATTTATAAAGAAGGTTATGAGATTTTTTATGTAACAAATCGTCGGGACGAATGTACTGATATTACCCTTCAGCAGATTATTGATCTTGGGTTACCTCAAGCTGATTCAGAGCATTTACTTATGAGAGGAACGGATCATACAAAACAAGGAAGACGGGATAAAGTAAATGGAGATTATGTTGTAATTCTCTATATAGGTGATAACTGTGTTGATTTTCTGGGCGATTACTTTAATGAATCCATTGAGGCGAGAAAAAATATCACAGATTCACTTCATACAGAATGGGGACGCAAATTCATCATACTGCCCAATCCGATGCACGGTTCGTGGCAAAAAGCACTTTATTATGGTGTAGGACAATTATCAGATAAAGAAAAAATACATTATAAAGCTTCGCTCTTAGATATTATTGAATAAAAAAAACCTCTTTTGAAATCATGCTCAACCAATTTTTTGATTCTTTAGCCCACTACAAATAAATACTTTTAACCACGAAAAGCACGAAAATTGTGTTTAAGAAAATATTCTATAAAGCCATTTTAATAATTCGTGTCTTTCGCTTGCCCTGCTTGACCCGTGAAGTGCTGTACCTACTTCACTGGGGTAAGGAAGTTTACCCTGTGAAATGCTTGCCCTGTGTAATCCACGAAGTGGTGCAAAGCAATTACACAGGGCGGGCATTATTTCATAGGGAATGACTATATCGGGGGTTTATTTCGCCTGCATCGGCGTCTTGTCGGGTCGTATCCGCCAGCTGGCGGATCATTTGAAATTAGTCCCGACAGGTTGGGAGTAATCAGTTATTCAAGTATAAAAGGATGGAAATTACTTAAAAAAATCATATTTAACTTTTATAATATCTACTGCAAAACTTGAGTTAATTAAGATTCTATACTATTTTTATAGAGGATTTCCACCTTCGAAATTTATCTTTTCTTTACTTTCATTTTCAGTATCAACTTCATGTATGGTAACTCTATCAGAGATGTCTTCAGAAATATTTTTCTTTGAAGGACCACCGATTATGTTATCTCCTTATTGTGAATAAAAAAAATTAAACATCGCATGGAATATCAATAAATTTTGTCTCGAGACTGAATGTCTCTGATACAAGCTTGCCTATATTTTGTACTCCCAATTTTTCAGTATTATAATGTCCAGCGTTAATGAAGTTCATACCGATCTCTTCTACTTCGCGAACAACATTTTCTTTGATATCCCCAGTAACAAACGTATCCGCACCTTTTTCGAATGCAATAGAATAATCAATAGAACTTCCTCCTGATATGATGCCTACTTTTTTAACAAATTTATGACCTGCCGCGAGGATATATGAGTTTGTATCGAGGACTTTATCAATATATTTTTTGAAATCTTCAAATTTCATTTTCTGTTTTATCTCCCCAATATACCCTATCTCGCCGTAGTATGGAGAATTCAAACGCTCAATATTCTGAAGTTCCAACAAACGTGCAAGACTGATATTATTGCCTATTTCCGGATGTGCATCAAGAGGAAGATGATAACCGCAAAGATTAATATTATTTTCAAGAATTAGTTTGATCCTTTGTCGAAAAATTCCGATTATGCGTGGTGGATCACCTAATTGATTCTTAAATAAACCATGATGAACAATGATCATATCTGCTTTTTCATCGATTGCTTTTTTAATGAATTGTCTGGAAAGACTTACACCAGTCACGATCTTCGAAATGTTCTCTTTGCCTTCGATCTGAAGTCCATTGTAACAATAATCGTTGAAGGTATCGGCTTTCAAATACTCATTACAAAATTCTACTATTTCATTTCTTTTTACCATTTATTACCTCTACGAACTTTTGATCATTGCATAAGCATTGTGATTATGAATGGATTCGATGCTCTCTGCTTCGATAGAGAACTTTGATATCCTTGAATCGTTTTTCAAAGTAATCGCTATCTCACGCGCAATGTCTTCAACAAATTTTGGATTATCATAGCTTTTCTCTGTTACATATTTTTCATCTGGTCTTTTGAGAAGTGAATATATCTGGCAGCTAGCAGAATTTTCGATGATCTCTATTAATTCTTCCAACCACACAAAGTCGTTGTACACAATATTAACTGTCACGTATGCTCGTTGATTATGTGCACCATACCGGCTAATTTCTTTTGAGCAAGGGCATAGAGAAAGCACAGGTACTGTTGCATACATTTCAAAAATAAATTCTTTACCCAAACTGGCATTGAAACCGCATTGATATGACGAAAGTGATTCTTCTTTTGTTACGGGTGCAGCTTTTTTTATGAAATAAGGAAATTCCATCTCAAGATAAGAAACGTCCGCATTCAGCTTCATCTTCATTTCTGCAAGAAGTTTTTCTAGATTATCAATGATAGTTTCTCTATGATAATGATGAAGTATCTCTACGAATCTGCTCATATGCGTACCGCGAAAATCATGAGGTAGCTCAACATACATATTGATATCTGCCACAGAATTCTGCGTTCCGTTTGTCCTATCTTGTAGAACGATTGGATATTGCAGTCCTTTGACACCGACTTTATTGATTGGAATTTTCCTTGTGTCTTTTTGATTCTGAATATCATTAAGTTTCATTGAATATCCTTTCTGAACTGCGCAGTTGAATCTATAAGAGTAAATTTATATTTGTCAAAATTATTCGAAAAAACATAGCAAAGTTCCCCATTATTTTCAAATACAATGAGCGCTTCGATATCATTCTTATGATTTACAAGTTTGATCGCTTTTTCAGGTCCCATAACAAAAAGTGCAGTACATAACGCATCTGCAATTGTAGTATTTGGCGCTATGACTGTAACGCTTATAGAATTGTATGAGGGGAATCCGGTTTGTGGATCAATGATATGATGAATACGTTTCCCGTCTTTCATGAAGAATTGTTCATAATCTCCTGATGTGACCACTGCTATATCTCTTACTTCTACCGAACCAAACAGTGCCGATGGATTTCTGGGATGTTGGATACCTACCTTCCAAACATCCGTCTCGGGATTTTGCATAACAAAAAGGTCGCCGCCCGCATTTATTGCTGAATTAGTAATGCCTTTCTCTTTTAGATAAGCAACTGCTTTATCAACAATAAATCCTTTTGCAATACCACCAAGATCGATGAAAATCGTCGGATCATCTTTGAAGAGTTCACTGTCAATGCAAGATATTTTCTTATAACCAACATAAACAAGAGCAGAATCTATCTCAGCTTGAGTAGGCATGACCTCATCAACAAAATCATACAGATTAATGATCTTCCCTACTGTAATATCAAAGGCACCTTCGGTTTCATTGCTGATCTGGTTTGAAATTGTCAGTATGTCCTGCATATCTTCAGAAATGAGAATCGAATTCTCACTATTATTTATTCTGTTAGTTTCACTTTTTGGATAGGTCAAGGAAAACTGCTTTTCATAAATTTGAATTATAGAAAACACAGAATCAATTATTTCTCTATTTTGTCTATTTTTTCCCTGAATATCAATGGTAACAAAGGTGCCAAGTGCAAGGCGGGTTTCCTTGAGAGGTTTGCTTTTCTCGTGTGAGATCCTCACATAAATAACTAAGAGAAGTATTATGAGAAATCCGATTTGAATGATTTTTCTTTTCATGATCAAAGAAGAGAAAGCACAAAGCCATGACATCCTATCATAATCTTTGTGCTTTTATATACTTTTGATTTTTATTTAATTAATCCTAACCAATCACCAAGAAGAAATTGTATTCGTCCAATTAATAATGAGATTCGCGCCATCACAGTGTAGCCGAAGGAGGCACCGAATCCGACCATCATGAACCAGATACCAATGGAAGTGAATTTTCCGTAAAATCCTTCATGGGCTTTGGAAAAGAAGAAATACAAAAGAATGCTTATCGTTCCAACAAATATCAAAATGATATTGATATTGTCGAGAGGAAGCATCATTGACCTCATTTGCACCAACACATTTGCATGCATACCCATAGGAACAAACATACCTACCATACCCATGCCAAACGCAATGGGATAGCGGCTGACCCAGCTAAATTTTGAAGAAAATCTGAACCAGTATAAGAAACCTATAATGAAGGGTATAATAAGAATGTATTCCTTTTTGAGAAACAGAGGATCGTATGCGTACGGAATAAAGGCATTATAAAAAGTATAAGGAATATAATAACCCATCGAAATGCCTACGAAGAGGTGCTCTGCAAATTTGTAGAAGGGATTATCCTTATACAGGAAAGAGAACATACAGAGTGTTAAAAATGCAGCAATCCAGATCCCAATAGTTTCAGTCATGTTTACTCCTTATTTCACATACTTTTTTTCTGTGCACGTCTATCGAGGAAGTAGCCAATGTTACCAAGAATAATGAAGAAAATGATGAGAACGTGAACAATTGCCTGTGCATCCATGCCGATACGGGCTTTATTATATTTATAGAGTTTTGCTAATTCCGGCAGCTCTTCATATTGAGCTTCGACCCATGCCATATTACGCGCATTTTTCTTACTGAACTCAGTACCGTTCATCGCGAAGACATCAACAAGCTGTTCATATTCGGCAGCGCCTTTCAGTCCGCCAAGACTACCAACGAACTGACCTGTCTGCAGAAAAGGATACACATCAGCAGCCATAACTGCAGTAAGACCAACTGCGACATCAACGCCAAACTTTGCGCGTGCATAGGTTACCCAGAATTGACCCATCGAAGAACCTGATATTTCTACGACCACCTGGATGTTGTCATAATTTTTCACATTCTGCATGATGGGAAGATTCTCAAGGGAGAGTCCTTCACTGTTTGTTTCAACAGCTTCTGCGATATCATCACCCATGCCAAGTATAATAGGAAGTTTCGTGCTCCATGGTTTAAAACCGAAGTTACAATAATCAATATTTGCTTCGATGTTTGGATAATCCTCTTTCAATTCAGAAAGAGCCATCTGAATGATAGCTGCTCCCTGCGGAAGGAAGGAGATCGTGAAGACTTTTATATTTCTTTCAAAACAGTGTCTGAGAATTGCCAGATCCATAGGATATAATTCGGGAAGAACACCGGGATCATGAGTAAAGTCCATTAAGATAGCCATATCATCTTTGCCGGCAACGGCATCAATATGACGGTATAGGTTTTCAACCGGTGTGGTCGTATAAGTCTTGAATCCGAGACGAAAAACAAGAGGTAAAACGACTGCGATTAAAAGGATTCCATAGATTATTCTTCTATCAACTTTTTGAATTCTATCTGAAAATTTCATAATACCACCTTAATCCTTTCCGCCAAGATATGAACGCTCGATCCCAAGCATGATCTTTAGGGAAGTTGCAGTCATACCAAGTCCTACACCAAGCGCAATACCACGCTTAGCTGCCAGATTAGGCACATTGAGGATCCATTCTGTAATGTCCGGGATCCAGTGAGTAATTGCCTGACCGATGGAAACTCGTCCCAGCATCACGATTATTGCTGCAACAAGAAGCACAGTCGCCTCGACAGAACGGGCTCGGAATGCTTTATATGCTGCAGACGCTATATAAAATGCAAGGAGAGAAAACATAGTAGCACCAAGTGGGACATTGAAATTTTTGAATATCCACATATATGGAGTACCCTCCTGGATACCCCAGATAAATCCAACCGCAGTGGTTACCACCAACGCTAAAAGTGTAACAATACTGTATCCCCAGTTTGGAGCTTTACGTTTGATCTTATTATAGTGAACATATACAAGACTGAACACACCAAGAACAATCGCAAAAGGACCAATGACTTTCGTCCATTTCATGAACCATTCAAGATAGTCCGTAGAGATTTTGCTTGGAATAAATACATGAGCTACGAAGAGTAAACCAAGGATCAAAACTATCATTAAAGGTATTTGTCTTTTCATTATGATACTCCTTTCTATTTAGCCGGGAACCAGTTCATAAAGAACGTAAGGTGAACAGTTGAGAGGATGGTTCCTAGAATAACAGTAATAACAATAATAAGTTTCATATAATCTTGCGCTTTTAGAGTACCGAGGATAAGAGGTTGCTTGGAGAGATAGGCGCTTGCTGCATAGAGTTCCTCACCAATAAGTGTATAGTCACATGTTGTGATGAAGAAGGGCAACTGATTGACCGCATCAGTACCTGCGATCTGTATTGCTCCTGTCGCGCTACCTGTTTCTGTCATAAGAAGTGATTCAGCCCAGAACATTCCCATATAGAAGTTCGTTGCAGTTTTTTCACGTATCATTATACCATTCACACCGGCTACAAAAGCGAACTGTGCCTGTGTGATAAAGAATACGCTATTTTTATCGTAAGTATCAGGACGACCGGCTTCATAATGTGCTTCTTTTACTATTTCCTGAGCAATAGGAAGCACTATGAAGTCACGGCATGGAACAAGTATTCTTGTATCATATTCGGCTGCTTTCTTAGCAACTTTACTGAGAATTGCCAATCCTGCAAGAGTAGCAACATCACTGATACCGCTCAATCCGGGAACAAAGAGGATAGGACGACCCATTTCTGTGGCACGCCCGATTGCATTATCGATTTCTTGAATACCAGCAATAGGTCTAATATATAATCTCTTACCTTTTCGTGCTGCTTTGATCATGAAAAACACAAGCGCTGCAAATACAAGCACTGCAGTAAGAGTAATTATCTCATCGTTGTTGAACCAATTCTGTTTTGGTAAGATATATTGTTCACCATTTGGTGCAATATAGACAGGAGTATCAATAAAATGTCCTTGTCCGTCAGTCTTCCTGATATAATATTTGAATGAACGTATATTTGTGCAGTGCGTTTTATAGAGTAATTTCATTCGCTCTTTATCAGATTTAAGCTGATTTGCTTCTTTCACGATTTCAGGTTTATCTTCAATAAAATCTGTATATAAAGCTATACGATTCTCCGTTTCTTCAATCTTTTCAGGGTCAGTTTCAGTTTCCAAATCCTTTTGAAGTTTCGTGATTTCTGCCCTGATCTCTTCATTCTGCTGTTTGAGTTGATCAAGGTAGATTGCTTGAGTGTAGAACGGATATTGATCTTTATAATTTACAATGCTTAAATATGTACTGAAGTAGAGCCGTTTTTCTTCGAGAGAGAAACGCGGTCTTCCGCGGAATTGAACTGTTTCGTAGGAAACTTTATCAACGTATTCACGTTCTCTAAATGAAAGTTCTTTAGCATATCGGTACACATCACTCGTATGGTTTATCTTGTATACCTGGAAGTAATAATCCTGAAATTCTTTCATCTGCTCATT
>Ga0257140_1000048_pt1 | contig 11789 bp, 10 predicted proteins | sample saktaT_16_FD_194407 | JGI IMG/M metagenome (GOLD analysis project Ga0257140, IMG submission 194407) | Metatranscriptome of saline water microbial communities from Sakinaw Lake, British Columbia, Canada - sak_2010_1_5_120m (Metagenome... | ecosystem: Environmental > Aquatic > Non-marine Saline... | reverse complement strand
GTGTGCATGTCATAATCGTAGGCCTGTCAATCAATATGTCGTATACGTTCTGTCGTAGTAATCCTACAAGACGCTACCACCAGGGAATCGAAAGGAGTTGCAAGCCGTGGAAAAGAAAACGAAAGAAACAATCCCCTTCTGGCTGGCTGTGGTGATCACAGCTTTGCTGCCGCTGCCCCTGGGCATGTTCATGGGTAATTGGAATGTCCCGCTTTGGTGCAGCTTCATTGTGTGGGCCCAGTACTTCGTGTATGGAGCCAATCCGGGAGCCTTCAAGAAGATTCTCGGCCCCTTCGCTGCAGGTGCCCTTTTCTCCACCGCTGGGATGTTCCTATCCGCCCTGTTGGGCCAGGCCATGAACCCGTATCTTGGGCTCAACATCGGATTCGGGCTAGCGATTGCGGTCATGGTCTACAGTATGCGGTGGGTCCCTGCGTTCCAGGAATGCTCGTTGGCCTACTTCAACGGCATGGCGATGATGCTAGGTGTTTACTTCACAGGCAGCTTCCCCAATGCGGCGGTGGCCTCACCCCTCGTAGCCCCCCTCATCGCGGGTGCCTGGGCAATTGTGTGTGGTTGGTTAGGCTCGGTTTTTGGCTGGTTCAACGTTACAATAACGTTCCCACGCGAGGTTGCTTAAGCCCCTGACCAATTCCAATGTTGATCGCTGGCACGGATGGAATGAGCGCTGCAACTGCCATGGGTTCCCTTCTCTCGCGAGGAATGCCATGGTGTCGATAATCAAGTCGGATCGGTCGCCTGGGGCTAGATAGCGAGAGGCCTGGCCCCAGGCAAAATCAAGTTAGCGGAGGAGGTAATAAGATGGCAGAGAGTGAGATTCTCGCTACGTTCTTTGGTGATGAAGACTTTCCCATCGAGTGGGAAAGCGAGGAGGAAAAGAAACTCTTCTGGTTCTTTGACGACAACCATTGCCCTCGCCCGATCTCACCCATGTACTGGAGCCTCGACGGCTGGTGGGGGCCGACGCTGGACTACATGTACCGGCGCTTCGGCTTCCCGCTCGGCAAGGCGTGGATCGGCAAGCGGGTTAATGGCTACCTCTACAGCGCGATCGTCCCCCGCGAGCCAGAATCCGCAGCCATGCTTGGCCCATACTATATGTGGATCATGTCCACCTACGCCGACAAGTTCCTGGAATGGTGGCAGGGCCGTTACTTACCAGAGATAATGCGCAACTTCGAATACATTGACAACTTCGACACAGAATCGGCCACGCTGCAAGAGTTGATGGTCTACCTGGAAGAGGCCATAGATATGCAGTACCGGCACTTCTGCATCCACTGGATCCTGAACCTGGCCCAGTTTCAGTCCTCAATGGACCTGCAGGCGGCTGTCGGGGCGGTCATCGGCGAGGTCGATCCCTCGCTCGTCGGGCGCATCCTGATCTCAGTCAAAGACCGTAACTGGGATAGCCTTGAGACCCTGTGGAAACTGAAGGAAAAGGTCAAGGGTGACAAGAGGCTAAAGGCGATCTTTGACGCAGGCGAGACCGCGTCCGTGATCCTGCCCAAGTTGGAAAGGGACAAGAAGGGCAAGGCGTTCCTTGAGGACGTCTACGCCTATGTGGAGGAATTCGGCTACAAGGCGACGATGTATCCCCACGAGTACATCAATAAACTGTGGGTGGAGGACATCACCCCGGCGGTCGAGACCATCAAGGGGTATCTGGCTTCAGACTATGACTTCCCCACGCAGCACAAAAAGATGGTCGACGATCACTACGCGGCCATCGAAGAGTTGCGCTCTGTGGTCCCCGAAACGGCCACGGAAGAGCAGCGGGAGAAGCTGGAGACAGCGCTCGGGTTGGCCACCAAGATGATGCCTCTCACGCCAGACCATCACTTCTACCTCGATCAGGGCACCTTCGGCCGTGTACGGTTGGTGTTCCTGGCGATCGGTCGGCGGATGGTCAAAGAGGGCCTGCTGCGGGATCCTGAGGACATCATGTTCCTGGAGTACGATCAGTTGCGTGCCTACGTCGCCAACCCCAGGTCCGAAGATAACCCGGAGGGCTATGACGGAATTACCGTCATCAAGGAAGCCCGGCGCAAGTATGAAGAGGCTCACAATATCCGCCCGCGCGACTGGGTCGGCACAGCGACCCATTGGGCCATGTACGAAGAGCCGTATCACACCCTCTGGGGGTGGCCGGAGCGCTTTGAGCGGGCCCAGAAAGCCGAAGAGCAGCCCCCCGATCAAGTGCAGGGTCTGCCGGCGGCCGCCGGCGTCACCGAAGGGTTGGCCAGGCTGGTGCTCACGACGGACGAGTTCGATCAGGTCAAGCCCGGTGAGATCATGGTCTGCCAGATGACCAACCCGGCCTGGGTCGTGGTCTTCAGCAAGATCAAAGGTGTGGTCACCGACACCGGCGGCGTGTTGTGCCACACGGCCGTCGTGGCGCGCGAATTCGGCATCCCCGGCGTGGTTGGAACCGGCGACGCCACATACCGCATCAAGACTGGCAACCGGGTCCGTGTGAACGGCACCACGGGCATGGTCGAAATCCTGGGGTAGGGGTATAATAATCCAGGGGAACCCAGGCCCTGGCGGTGACTACTCAGGGTATGGGTCTGGGGGATTCAATCCCCCAGGCCCATACCCATAGGTTGTTTAACCCGTGGGCCACAGAGTCTTTACTAATGGGAGGCCGTGAATTGATGAGTATCAAGCGCGGATACACGAGCGCGGTGTTGCGGGTAGATCTGACCAATGGGGTGATCCACAAAGAGCCACTAGGTGAAACCTTTGCGAGGACCTACATTGGCGGACGCGGCTTTACCTCGAGGTTGCAGTACGATCTCATTCCAAAAGATGTCGATCCCCTCGGACCGGAGAATGTGCTGATCATTGCGCCTGGAGCATTGACGGGCACGCCAGCGCCTTCTTCCTCGCGTTTCCTCGTCGCGGGACGTTCTCCATTGACGGGTATTTTGGGGGATGCGAATTCAGGTGGGTTCTTCGGAGCGATCCTGAAGAGAGCTGGATACAGCCTTGTTCTGATCCATGGGAAGTCGCCACACCCGGTATATCTGTGGATTGACGACGATCACGTGGAACTACGCGACGCACACCATCTGTGGGGCAAGGACGTTCATCAAACCACCGACGCCATCCAACGCGAGGAGGGACGAGGGTTCCGCGTTGCCGCTATCGGTCAAGCCGGTGAGAACCTGGTCCACCTGGCGGGCATTATTGTTGACAAGGATCACGCCGCCGCGCGCACCGGCCTGGGTGCTGTAATGGGCTCCAAGCAGTTAAAGGCCATCGCCGTGCGGGCCAGCAAGTCGATCCCGCTTTCTGACCCGGCTACTTTCAACCAATTAGTTGCTGAACTGCGGGAGATTGAGCGGACTGATAAGCGCGCCCAGGACTTCAAGGTTCGTGGGACGCTCGGCACACTGATGGACCATCACACTGTGATTGGTGCCCTGAACACGCGCAACTACCAGTTCGGCCAATTTGAAGGTAAGGAGAAGATTGATAACGGGGCACTGGCACAATATCTGGTCCGGACGACGGGCTGCTACCGGTGCTCATTAAGACCCGACAAGTACTGCCGGGTGGGTGAGGGCGAGTTCGCTGGCACAGAGGTCGGCGGTCCCGAGTACAGCACGGCTGTTGCTTTTGGTTCCGCGGTGGGCAATGACAATCTAGCCGCAATTCTCAAGGGCAACGATCTGGCCAATCGCTACGGGATGGACACGATTGATCTGGGTGGCGTGATCGCCTTCAGCATGGAGCTCTACCAGCGCGGCATCCTCACCAAGGACGACACCGATGGACTTGAACTCGAGTGGGGCAACTATCATGCTATGCTAGAACTGATCGAGCGGATCGCCTTCCGTAAGGGGCCGTTTGCTGATCTGTTGGCAAACGGTGTCCACATTGCTGCGCAGGGGATCGGGCGGGGCGCAGAGCGATATGCGGTGCACGTGAAGGGGATGACCCCAGCGCCGCTCGACGCGCGGGCCGTCAAGGTTTACAACTTCCGTTACGCTGTCGGACCACGTGGCGCCGACCACCTGCGCATTTCGGCACCCGGCGGTTATGCTCTGGACGAGGTCCCACTGCTTGAGGCGGCTGAGAAGCTTTGCTACTGGCAAGGCATCATCGCTATCCCAGACCTGATGGGCCTTTGCAAGTTTGCCTACACCTACTACACCGAAACTCCAGAAAAGGCGTTGCACAGAACGCTGGATATTGTTCCAGCACTCTACACGGCCGCCACCGGTTTCGAGCTGACAAGCGACGAACTGCTTGAGACAGCCGCGCGCGTGACCAACGTTGAGCGCGCGCATAACTGCCGCCTCGGTTTGACCTCCAAAGACGACACGCTGCCGCCACGTTTCACTGAGGACCCCATGCCTGCGGGCCCAGCGAAAGGTAAGGTGTACGACATCCTGGAACCGATGAAGGAGGCCTGGTACACAGTTCAGGGATGGAACACAGAGACCGGGATACCGAAACGTGAACGGTTTGAAGAGTTGGGCCTGAAAGATATCGCCGACGATCTGGAACGTCACGGTATCGACATCTCATAATGCGCGTAAAACGCTCACGAGGTGCTCGAGCAGCGTTGGAGTCTCCAACTAAACTCGCGGCTTACCCTTCAGAGTCCTGGAAAGTGAATTGGCATGAAACGAATCTATGTCATTGAAGACCTTTGCAACGGGTGCCGGCTCTGCGAAACGTTCTGTTCGTCGTTGACCGACGGTGTGTTCGACGTCAAACAATCCCGCATCAAGGTGATCAAGGTCCCAGGAGAGGAAAAGGACATCCCAATCGTGGACTGCAACGGACGCTGTGTTCGCCCACTCTACGACGATGGCGGTCCCACCTGCGTCGCGGTATGCCCCACTGGTGCGTTGATCTACGAGGAACAGCACGACGCTGTTGCCAAACGGCTGGAGTTGGAGGCGGCCAGGGAGGAGCACAGTCTGTTCAAAGTGATCGCTCCGTGGAAATGGCCTCTGCCCTGGCGGAGGCCTGGTGCGGGCAAGGCAGCGCCTGCAGGTGGAGATTGAAGCATGACAGCGCGAGACAACAGGGTACAGACGATCCTGTGGGTGGATCTATCCGACGGTTGCACCAGGCTGGAGGCCCTTCCAGAAGAGTGGACGCGGAAGTATCTTGGATGCCGGGGCGTCAACGCGCGGCTGCTCTTCGACGAGGTCCAGGCCGGGACAGACCCACTGGGACCGGACAACGTGCTTTTTTTCGGCACCGGGCCGATGGATGGCCTGCCCATCGGGATGGGGCGCATGTCGGTGGCCTGCAAATCGCCCCGCGGCACGGTGGCCGAGGGAAGTTTCGGCGGTTTCTTCGGACCCGAGCTGAGAAGGGCCGGCATTGACTACCTGGCGATTCGGGGCCAGGCGGACCACCCAGTTTACCTGTACATCGAAGACGAAAAAGCCGAGATCCGGGACGCCAGCCATCTGTGGGGCCTCAAGACGAACGAGACAGACACAGCGCTACGACGGGAGTTGTCCGATCCAGACGTGCAACTCCGCTACATCGGGCCCGCTGCCGAGAACCTGGTCCACGCGAGCCCCATCTTTGGAAACCTCAACAACAGTGGAGGACGTGCCGGGTGTGGGGAGGTGATGGCCAGCAAGCGGCTGAAGGCAATTGCCGTGCGCGGGTCCAAAGGGATCCGGGTGGCTGACTACGATGCCTTCCTGGAGGCCTACAAGGTCTTCCGTCAGCGGTTGGATCTGGCGACGTCGCGGGATATGTGGACGCCGGTCTGGTCCACCTACGGCGCTCCGGTGCTGTCCCGGCTGTTCACCGACATCGGGAACCTGATGACCCGTAACGCCAGCGAGATGCGGTGGGACTACGACAAGGCCACCCGCATCTCCTGCGAGAACTATCTGGATAATTATGTGACCAAGGCCAAGGCTTGTTGGTGCTGCCCGTGGACAGCCTGCCAGAAGTTGCACGAGATTAAGTCGGGCAAGTATCAGGGCTTTAAGGGCGGCAACTACTGGGCTGGTCAGCCCGTCACGTTCGGCTCGTTGATTGATAACGACGATCTGGACCTGATCCTGGTGCTCTCCGGGCTGTGTAACCAGTACGGGCTGGACATCTTCCACGTCGGCTACACTCTGTCCTGGGCCATGGAGTGTTTTGAAAATGGCTTGCTGACCAAGGCCGACACTGACGGCCTGGAACTCCGGTTCGGCTGCCCGGACAAGGAGGGCCTGATTGATCTGATCCGCAAGATCGCTATGAGGGAAGGCTTCGGTGATCTGCTGGCGAAGGGGTGCGCCGAGGCGTCCAGGATCGTGGAGCAAGGTTCCGAACGGTTCTGCCTGAGCGTGAAGGGGCAGGAGTTGGAGGGGATCGCTGAGCGGAACCTGTACATGGTCGCCCTGGGCATTGCATTGAGCGAGGTGGGGCCCGATCACACGCGCTGGTATCCGCCCTATCCCTGTAATCCAAGCCTCATCTCGAAAGAGGAACTGGCCGAACTTGGAATTGATCTGGACCTGCGCCTGGCGTTCCAGGGGCGGAATCCGGAGCAGAAGGGCAGGCTCCTGCGCTGGTTTACCATCAGCAGGGCCATTGTGGAGAGCATGCCCAGTTGTGTGTTTCTGGTGCGGGACACCTTGGGGCTGGATATGCGGCCCTGGTGGAACCTCTTCAAGGCCGCGACCGGTATCGAGTTCGACTATCCGGAATTCGTCATGGCTGGGGAACGACTCCTGAACCTGGATCGGGCCTTCAACATACGGGAGGGGTACCGCCGGGCCGACGACCATCCGCCGATCCGAATGGCCACTGAGGACGTGCCATACTTTGGGTACCGGAAGTTGGATGCGGCGGTTTTCGACCCGATGTTGGACGAGTACTACGAGGCGAATGGCTGGAGCGTGGCCACCTCCATTCCGACACGCAAAAAACTGGAGGAATTGGGACTGGGCGATGTCGCGGGTGAGTTCGACGCGTTGGGGATTGAGGTGGAGTGATGAAGCAACTCGAACTGCGATATGTAGCGCACGTCACGACAATTACCAGGATTCTCCAGGAGGACTACCAAACCGAAGCATCCACCATCCGAGAGTTGTTGGACGAGTTGGATGCAAGATATGGTGGACTTCGTGGACTGTTTGTGAATCCGGATACTGGACAGTTGAACCTGAATACCATGATCTACTACAGCGACCCAGGTAAGATTCCGGTTTCGGTCATTGACCTGGACCACCAGGTTGTGGATGGCGGGACGATTACCTTCTGGTAGGCTGCCGGAAGGTGCCCGGCCCTTAATCCATGTGGCTAGTTCACAGAACTGTTGCATCAACACTATCACACAAGCAAGGAGATAATGATGACCCAAGTAATTGATCTCAGCATGGAAGTAACCGGTGACATGGTAGTCTTCCCGCGTGTAGCCCGCCCGATCATGGCGATGCTGGAAAGCTGGGAAGAATTTGCTACCAATATCGGCGCTGCCAAGTATGGAGCGACGTGGTTGACCGCGCATTACGTGGTTGTGCTGGGGGATCACGTGGGCACTCACGTGGACTCGTTGAAGCACCTGCGCAAGGACGCCCCCGGTCCAGCAGGAATTCCGCTGGAGTACTGCTACTGTGATGGCGTGATCCTCGACTTCAGCGACAAACCGGTCGGATACGGGATCACAGCGGAAGACTGCCAGGAAGCCTTGAAGAAGATCAACTACACCCTCAAGCCGCTGGACATTGTGCTGATCAAGACCGGTGCGTCGCGCTACAACACCGAGATGCGCTACCTCACCGATCACTGTGGCATGACGGGGGAGTCGACCAATTGGCTCCTGGATCAAGGAATCAAGATGGTAGGCATCGATGCCCCGACGTGGGACCGCCCCGTCAAGTCAATGTTCGAGACCAAGGAGTTCTGGCCAGCGCACCTGGTGATGGTGAAGCGGGAGTACTATCACCTGGAGAATATGGAAAATCTGGATGCCGTTCCCAAGCCTTTTGGCTTCAAGGTGGCGGTTTTCCCCATTAAGTGGAAGGACACAACTGCCGCGCCTGTGCGTGCCGTCGCCATCGTTGAGGACCAGGGGTATGGTTAAATATGTGGCCATTCTCGGCACACTGGATACCAAAGGGGCGGAGGTGGACTTCCTTCGCCAGGTGGTGCGTGCTGAGGGTGGAGCACCGCTGGTTGTTGACACAGGGGTACTGGGCGAGCCAACTGTAGAGACCGACGTCACCCGGCATCAGGTGGCTGAGACAGCCGAAAGCAGCATAGAAGAGCTGATCCGGCGAGGTGAGAAGTCTCATGCCCTGGTCGTCATGGCCGAGGGCGCCAGCCACGTTCTGCAGCAGTTGCTCCAGAAGGGGCAGTTAGGTGGAGTGCTTTCTATAGGAGGCTCGCGCGGTACTGCCCTAAGCACGCGGGTTATGCAGTCTTTGCCGGTGGGTGTACCGAAACTGATGGTCTCCACGATGGCCAGCGGTCAGAACCCCTTTGGCCCTTATGTTGGCACTAAGGACGTCACGCTCATGCACTCGGTGGCCGACATCTTAGGAATCAATGCAGTCACCCGACCCATCTTTACCAATGCGGCGGCGGCGATTGTCGCCATGAGCCGGGTCGGCGCTCCGGTGCAGCGCGGGGAGAAACAGGTGCTGTCCGCATCAATGCTCGGCGTGTCCACCGCGTTGGTGGGGCAAATCCAGGCGCTGATGGAACCAGACTGCGAAGTCATAACGTTTCACTCAATCGGCACTGGCGGGCGCTCGATGGAGGAATTGATCGAGAGCGGCCTGATCGAGGGCGTGTTTGATGTCACCCCAGGTGAGATGACGCAGTTCCTGGTCGGCAGTTCGTTTACGGCCGGGCCAGATCGGATGCGAGCGGCTGGTCGTCAAGGGATTCCTCAGGTCATCGCCCCTGGTGGTGTTGATTTCATCATTGAAGGACCGCTGGAGGAGTTGCCAGCCAAGTATCGTGATCGAAAGATTATGGTACACACACCTACGATCACGTTGGTGCGTACATCCTCGGAAGAGATGGCCGCCGTGGGGCGTCTGATCGCGGAACGACTTGCCGAATCCACTGGCCCGGCAGCGGCCATCCTCCCCCTGCGCGCCTTTGGCTGGTTTGCGATGGAGGGGCAACCATTGCACGATCCGGAATCAGACCGTGCATTCATTGAGGCCTTCAAGGCTCACGTCCCTGCTCGCGTGGAAGTCGTGGAGTTGGATACCCATCTGAACGCGCCACTGGTCGGTGAAACGGCTGTCCAGTTGATGAAAGATATGTTGGGATTCGATGTCAAGAGCGGATAAGGGAGATCAGGTTTCAATCCCTCCGCCGCTTGCAGGCGGTTGATCCCGAGTGGCGTCGGAAAGGCTGTGTCGCAATATCGTACAAAGGAGGAAAAATGACATTGTTCGAAACCTATCGAGACCTGTATAGATTGGATGGTAAGGTTGCTATGGTAGCCGGTGGAGCAGGTGGGATTGGTAGTGCCATCTGTGAGGGGCTGGCTGCCTTTGGCGCGACTGTGGCGATCTGCGGACGCACCGGCGCTAAATGCGAAGCGCTGGCCGCTGAGATCAAATCCGCGGGGGGGGTAGCCTGGGGAGCCGAGCTAGACATACTTGACATCAAACGCGTGCGTCAGTTTGTGTCTGAGGTTGCTGATCGGTTCGGTCGCATTGATGTGCTGGTCAATTGCGTCGGCACACACAAAGAGATGCCCGCGGAGGAGTACGCCGAAGAGGATTGGGACCGTGTGCTCGATGTTAACCTCAAGGCCGCCTTTTTCCTCTCCCAGGCCGTCGCCAGGGTACAGATTCCCCAGGGAGGCGGTAAACACATCCACATCACCTCTGTTCGCAGTCTCCTGGGCCTTCGGCGGGGCTACATCTCATACTGCTCGAGCAAGGGTGGCATGAACTTGATGGTCAAGCAACTGGCGACGGAGTGGGCCAAGTACAACATCACGGTCAACGGCATTGCCCCCACGTTCACCCGTACCGAGCTGGTCAAAAAGTACCTGGAAGACCCTGACTTCTACAACCCATTGGTCGCCCGGATACCCTTGGGGCGCATCTGCGAACCGATTGACCTGGCGGCGCTGGCGATCTACCTGGCGGCGCCGGCCTCCGACTTCATCAGCGGGCAGATCATCTTTGCCGATGGCGGTCTGACCGCTACTCAGTAGGAAAAGGCGATGCCGAAAGCAATCTGTGCGTGGTTCAGCGAAATCTCGCGTAACGACGTGCCACTGGCCGGTGGCAAAGGGGCCAATCTCGGGGACATGGCCCAGGCCGGCCTGCCCATTCCGCCCGGCTTTGTAATCTGCACCCCGGCCTATCGGGAGATAGTGGAAAGTTCCGGCCTAGAGGCCAGGATCGAAGAGATGCTGGGGGGAGTGGATCGCAACGATAGCGGCCAACTCCAAGAGGTCGAGCGACAGATCCGGCGGTTGTTCGAGGATATCCCAATCACCGAGGGACTGCGCCCGTTTATTGTGGAATCCTACCACGCCCTTGGCGACAATGTTCCGGTGGCGGTCCGCTCAAGCGCAACCGCTGAGGACCTGGCTGGAGCCAGTTTCGCCGGCCAGCAGGAGACATTTCTGAACATTGTGGGCAAGGAAGCGCTACTCGATGCAGTGAGTCGATGCTGGTCTTCTCTCTACACCTCCCAGGCAATCTTCTACCGTCACCAGAGAGGCTTCGACAACTCCCAGGTCTCTATGGCCGTGGTTGTCCAGAGGATGGTTAACTCAGAAAAGTCTGGTGTGACTTTTACTGTGGACCCCGTCCTCCGCAACCACTTTAATATGATGATCGAGGCTGTGTGGGGACTGGGAGAGGGAGTCGTCTCGGGCGCTATCACCCCCGATCACTACAAGGTGGACCGCGAGACGTACGAGATCATTTACGAATTTGTGCCCGAAAAGCGGATCATGTTCTGCAAGGATGGCGATTGCGGCATCGTGACTCTGGAGGTGCCACCTGACAAGGTGTCAGCACGCATCCTCACGCCTGGTGAACTGCGACAACTGGTAGATCTCGGCAACAAGATCGAGCAACACTTCGGCTGCCCTCAGGACATCGAGTGGAGTATTGAGGACGGCCAGATTTACCTGCTGCAAAGCCGTCCAATTACCTGTCTATAAGGAGCATCAGGAATGTTGCAACTCTCTGAGGAATTCTCTTCCGGTGTCGCTCGCCTGCGCGTTGACGTTCACGGCCCACAGCCGCTGAAGCACGTGCTAGACGAAATGAGTTTCCTGAACTACCGCCTGGCCAGCGTGCGGATCGAACCGGAGATCACATGCACAGCCCCTGACATGGTCTGGTATGAGGATGCTGCCGAAAAACGTATCCGGTATGAAGACGGAATGCTGATTCTGGATGGACAGTGGTTCCAGGGAGAACTCCAGAAGATTACTGTGTCTATGCTCGCCCTACGGATGGAAGCGGTGGGTCTTCACCCCTTCCACTCTTCCGGCATTCGCTACCGCGACCACACAATCATGTTCCTCGGCGGGGAATCCAACCACGGCAAAACTATGTCGCAGATCGAGGGATGCCGACGCGGTGGACTTGTAGTATCCACTGAGACAACAGTCACTGATGAGCGCGGCTGGGCAGTAATGGGCTCCAGGAATGTCTTCCTGCGTCAGCGGTCCAAAGGCACCGAGCGATCAGACCTGCCCGACCAGGACCAGGGTGTCGCCAAGTTCTTTGACAAAACGCCCGAGTTCGTGAACTACGAGGAGCCCAGCAACGTGGAGCTGGTCATTGTTCCTG
>Ga0257140_1000046_pt1 | contig 11930 bp, 10 predicted proteins | sample saktaT_16_FD_194407 | JGI IMG/M metagenome (GOLD analysis project Ga0257140, IMG submission 194407) | Metatranscriptome of saline water microbial communities from Sakinaw Lake, British Columbia, Canada - sak_2010_1_5_120m (Metagenome... | ecosystem: Environmental > Aquatic > Non-marine Saline... | reverse complement strand
GCCTGATATGCCGGCCAGATGCTGGGCGCAGCCGGAAAGAGCTATACCAATATAAAGGGTAGGATTGACAAGCTTACCAGTAAGCCCAATTTGGCAACTATCCGGAACCCACTTGGCATCACAAGGTGGCCTGGTAGCACCAACTACACCATGTAGTATACTTGCTAATTCATCAAGTTGCTTAAAGGGTTCAGGACCACCAATGCCTCGTCCCCCACAGACTACAACATTTGCATCCTCAAGTTTTACCCCGGTTGCCTTCTCCTTTAGTTTATTCACTATCTGAGCTCGTATAGCAGATTCATCTATTCGTGTCTGGAAAGCTATCACTTCACCTTTTCGTGACGTATCGCGCTCCAGTGGTTGCATAACGCTAGGTCTAATAGCTGCCATCTGTGGACGCCCATCCTCACAAACGTATACGGCCAAAGCATTGCCACCGTAAATTGGCTTCGTTTTTTGCAGAAGCTTTGTGTCTGGGTCGATAGCGAGTTCCACACAATCCAGCGTAACTCCGGTCTCTAATTCAAAAGCTAATGCCGGTGCTAGATCCCTACCCATGGATGTGTGTCCTAGAAGTAGAAGCTGAGGCTTAGCTTGTTCATTCAGTTTTCCCAAAGCTAACACATATGAGTCGGCCAAGTAATCTTTAAATAGAGGTTCATCAATAACGTAAACCTTATCAGCGCCGAAGAAAATACACTCATTTGCAACTTCTTGGATTCCACTACCTATAAGTATTGCAAAAAGTTCCTCTCCTAACTCGTTAGCAAGTTTTCTGCCAATACCTAAGAGTTCTGCGGTTATAGGGGCAAGACCATCATTCAGAAGCTCGCCAATAATAAATACCCCTTTATTTTTAGGCATTTCACTCCTTCCTTATTAATTCTGGGCTCTCTAAATTAGATTAGCCTCCTCAAGTTTGAGGGCTAAATTGACTCCTATTTCCTCTGGGGTTTCACCCCCTATGAATTGGCATCGACCTTCATGAACAGGAATAAATAATTTAATCAGCTTGTTTCGGACTTTGGCAGAGTAACTAATATCCTGAGCACTCCAAACAGGTATTTCCTGCTTAGATGCTGCTATAACCTTTCCAAAGGAAGGGTATCGAGGTTCACCGACTTCACTGCTCACTGTGACCAAGGCAGGAAGTGTGGCTTCTATCTCATGATGTCCTCCTGCTACTATTCGCTCTACAATGGCCTTCCCATCCTTGATTTCGACGTTGCTAGCCACAGTCACACAGGGAACGCCTAGAAAATGAGCAATTCCTGAGCCAACTTGTCCTGCATCCCAGTCTCCTTCTTGTCTGCCACAAAGAATAAGATCAAAATCACCTAATTTCTTAATAGCTTGGGTAAGAGCCTGGGCGGTAGCAAAGCTATCAGAGTCATCAAATAAGGGGTCACTTAGCAGGATTACTTCATCAGCACCCATAGCTTTGCAGCGCCTTAGGGCAACCTTTGCAGATTCCTCTCCCAAGCTTAAGACAGTTACTTTGCCGCCGCGAGCATCCTTTATTCTCAACGCAGCTTCAACAGCTACCTCATCATAGTCACTAATAACAGGCTCTCTACTTTTTGGGGGGATTGCCCGCTTAGCTTCAGGGTTAATCTCAAACTCAGCAGCAGTCGTCAGTGGATTGATTATCTGCTTAGCACAGACAACCATTTTAAGGTCGCTCTCTTGTTTGATGTGCTTATTTCGATTATCACTTACCATATCCTTCACCCTCTAAATTACCAGAATTCAAGATGTTGTTGGGGTCAATTGCCTTCTTCACATTCAGAAGCATTGCGTAGGCAGCCTCACCATACCGTTCCCTAAAAAAGGGTATCCTCGAAGCCGTCTGCCCTACTTCTCCAGCAGCACACTCCCACTTCAGGTATACCTCTTTTTCCAATAGATTCCCTTCTTTTATACTCTGTCCTCTCTTATCCAGTGGCCAGCTTGCTGGGGCCCCCCACAGCGCATGCAGATCACTCGTACCTACGTGGCCATAAAGAAACAGCTTAGCCTCATGCAGGGTACTATAGCTATGACCTGTCCTGAAAAAGTCTATTAGGTCAGGCATATTATGTAATGGCACCGGGCATTCTGCAGCTCCTGCCAGAAGTAGCTTTTCCTCTCCCTTCTCTACCTGGAGAATGTTTATAATGTTCTCACGGCATGCCCAAAAATCCTCCTGTTCTTTTGCTGATGAGACAACATGGGACTCAATGGCCCCTGCAGCTCTGAAAACTCTTACTATCTCGTTAGCTTGCCAATCAGCATCTTCCTGCGTATGCCCCATTGTGATAGCCAATGCCATTGAACCCTTTGGCTTTCCCAGTCCCCTCAATCTAAATGGTGCTTTAGCCGACTCTTCCTCCAGGAATTCTCCGTATAGAGGTGGGGGCAGCTTCTCTTCATAGAGTCTCATAAAGGCATAGGCAATATCCTTAAATTCTTTAAAAAATCCTACAACATGGGCAAGCTTAGGAGACGGAAGGAGGCGCATTCTTATTTTAGTTATAACTCCAAATACCCCCTCAGTTCCCGCAAAAAACCTCGTCAAATCAATTCCAGCCGGTCTTCTTATGCTCTTTGTCCCTGTTTCAATGATTTCACCACTTGGTAGGACCGCTTCAACACCCATCACATAGTCTATTGGTTTACCTACACAAGCATCGACCATATGTCCAACGGTGTTTATAGCCACGGCACCTCCTATAGTACCGGCGTACTTGCTGCCTACATTTATAGGTAACATATATCCGCGCTTTAGAAGCATCGACTCTAATTCAAGCTGATTTACGCCAGCTCCAACTTCGAAATATAGGTCTTCTTCACACATTTCAAAAGAGTTGAATTCAGATGTGCTTAGGACTATGCTACCCTCGCGTTTAGGCTTCGCCGAGCCCTTAAAGCTAGTGCCGCTGCCGTGTATGTAAACAGGAATTTTATGATTGCCGGCATATTGCAACACCTTAGACACTTCTTGGGCTGACCTAGGTCTCACCACGGCAGTGGGCACTTTGCTCCTCTCTATATCTAAGGCTAGTGCATCCTGGCCATAATTTACCCGGTCAAAAATATTCCCTGAAACGTTCTCTTCACCGATAATTTGGGCTAAATCCGAGATTACGTCTTTATTATTGTTCATATCAATCCTACCCCTTTCAGGATGGCTTCTTTTCTCTCCCTAATCGCTTCTTGAAGAGGAGAAGCAAAGGTTTCTGCTCTGCTCATGGTTGCCCCAGCTTTATAAAATCTAGCGAGCATACCCCACAGCTTGCTGCGGGGATGAATCGCAGAGTGGGGTGGCAATTAGCGTCCTCTAGGCGCTGGCAACCCTTTCCCTAGGTGAACCCATCACCTAGGCGCCTCATTTACCGAGGTCAACTACCTTAGTCTCTATCAGGTCATCGAGGGTAAGGGGGGAGCCAGAATCAAGCAGACGGACAACTGCGGGTTGCCCTATCCTGCCCAAATCAACAAACCCCCCTTCCTCATCTGGCATAGCATTAGTATTAATTCCTTATTCCTAATTCCTATGTACGTCTTCTCTTATGCACATAGCCAGTTTCTTGAATAGGGTTCTCTACCAAGCGCATTCCCAGCACTCATGAATAGAATTTCGTTGAGGCCACCGGAATGCAAGAAGATGGTAGCATCCCGCACTAGTTTCTCAACCCCCAGACCTCGGTCCATACCATATCCACCGAAAATTTGCAGAGCATCTAGTGTTACTTTCATTACTTTTTCAGAGCAAAACGGATTAACTACGGTAGCCAATCTAGGGTCAAAATACTGCTTGTTATCAGCCGCCCAAGCTGCCTTCATATACATAAGTCGACAACCCTGAATGGCAGCCCACATCTCACCCAGACGTTCTTGTATATTTGAGTGCTCAATGATAGGCTTACCACCCTGAACACGTGTCTTAGCCCAGTCAAGAGCTTTCTCAAAAGCAAGTTGAGCCGCACCCAAACAGGTAGCCCCGGCAAAGGCTTGCGAGTAGCGAAGCACTCTTGCTGTACTAAGTAAACCCTTATTCCACTCTCCTATGAGATTTTCTTTGGGCACACGCACGTTTTCAAGGATTAATTCGGCATTGTCAGCTAATCTTTCCCCTATTTTATCGTCGACGTGTCCGACACTGAAACCTGGTGTATCTTTGGGTACGATGAAAAGGCTGCAACCCTCGTTAACTGGCTTGTTGGGATCAGTTCTGGCAAAGATAAGGCAAAGTCTAGCACAATAGCCGTTGGAGATGAAGTGTTTCATCCCATTCAGCACGTAATGGTCACCCTCAGGAATGGCTGTTGTTTGCATCCCGGCTTTAACATCAAGGCAGGGCAGTATATTGTCGGAGCCAGCTACAGGCTCAGTCAGAGCTAGAGCTATCATGCCCCTGGGGTCATCACGCCAAGGAATGAGATATTTCTGAATCTGGTCTTCGGTGCACAACTCCTGCATTAACAAAACCCATTTCCAGGTTTGGTGAAAGATTACCCCTACGCCCATATCACCATAAGCGAGCTCTTCAATGACCATGGCTGTGGTTTGCCCATCTAGCCCACCCCCTCCATATTTCTCTGCTAACGGGAGCGTTCTCAGTCCAATGGCATCAGCCTTCTCCACGATGTCCCATGGGAAAGCCTCCTCAGGGTCAAGAATCTTATCTCGTTCTATGGATATAGGCTTCACCTCCTTCTCCACAAACTCCCGTACCCGAGAGCGAATATCAAGCTGCTCTTCGGTGTAGCTCAAATCAAACATTGTTTTCTCCTTTTTTACTTATTCTAGTTGAAAAGTCGCTTTATCTAAATTTACCACCTTATTTCACCATCATATTCGGAAGAACTGTGCTCAAGACGGGGAAGGCAATAATGAGGACAAGGCCCACCATCGTCAGCAAGAACCAGGGCATAACCCCAATGAAGATGTCTTCTAAACTAACATCAGGTTCGGCAACCCCCTTTACTGCATACACATTGAGACCTACCGGCGGAGTAATGGAGCCCGCAAGTATAGCGAAAATAACCGATATACCATACCATATGGGATCAATCCCCATGAGCTGTACCGTGGGGTAAATTAGGGGGACGGTAAGACAAATCATTGAAGTTGCATCCAGTAAACACCCCAGCGCAATATAAACCATTGACATTACTATTATCATACCCACATGAGACAACCCCAGTCCGATGACCCAATTCAGTAAGGCAGGGGCGATACCGCTAAGCATGAGCAAGCGGGCAAACATTGTGGCACCAATAAATAAAAGGAATATCATTGCCGAAATCCAAGCTGCCTCACTGATGGCTGGCATGACAACCTTTATGGAGCGTTGGGAGACAATGACTAACATAAATATCACCACAACTCCAACCGCGCCAGCTTCAGTAGCAGAGCAAAAACCTGTAAAAATGCCCCCTATAATTATCACAGCAACAAGGACGATTGGCCACAACAATCTGAGACTGGTAATTCGTTCGCGCCAGGTCACTTTTTCGGTAATACGACCACCAAGTAAATCAGGTTTTCTAACACCGATTAACACGAGTCCCACAGAGTACAGAACGAACAGTAAAAGGCCTGGTACTATTCCTCCGATAAGCAGCTGGCCAATAGATTCCTCAGTAAGTATGCCGTAGATAACCATAAGCACACTGGGGGGGATGAGCATTCCAATATTTCCCGCTGCTGACACCAAGCCATAGCTTAGCCTTTTGTCGTAGCCGTAGCGCCTCATCTCCGGGCAACTGACTTTAGCGAATACTGAAGCCGTGACCAAAGATGAGCCGCAAACAGTTCCGAAGGCAGTACAGCTGGCTACCGTTGTTATACCCAACCCCCCCCTGACTCGGTTTAACCACCGGCTTAAAGCGTAGTAAGTGTCTCGGCTTATTCCTCCAGTACCTGCCAGCAACCCGACAAAAACAAACAGAGGTATTACAACAAACTCAAGCCTAAAAACAGTATAGAAAGCGTTTGTCGTCAAAAAGTAGACTGAAGTGCCGAGCCCTGTGATAAGTGCTACTCCAACAAAACCAACAAATCCCAGAGCTACCGCTATGTGAACCCCAGCAACAAGCATGACTAGTAATACCACTATCCCTAGAATGCCTATCCATAGATATTCCATAAGCAACTAACCCTCTTTCCCTGATACCCGAGTCGGGTGCAATGTGTGAATTAAACGAATTAAAAATGTGACCAAAATAAGGAAAGCACCTATAACCACAGATAACTTGGCAAACCAGAGAGGTACGTTAATATCAGCCGGGGCATACATAATCTCATTCATCAAGAATGACTTCCAAAAATGCGGCACAGCACCATAGAAAAGAACGAAAAAGAAAGCCACACCAACTATATCGGCGAAAACTTCAGACGCTACACGAGCCCGGCCCGACAACCGTATTGTAACTAAGGTCACCCGGACATGATAACCCGTAATCAATGCACTAGCGAGGGGAATAAGAATAAGCCACGTCATGAGGACCTCATCAACCTCAGAGACCCCCAAGGTCACCGTAGAGAGAATAGTCCTCTTTAGCGCTTCAAACGTCATTGAGTAGGCTATAACTACAAAACAAATACCACATATCCAACTAGTGAGGCTTCTATTCAACTTCTCGTTGATGGCTTCTATCTTATTTAGCATTTTTATATTACTACGTTAGAATTTCTTCACCACCTTCGCCTTTCTGCGCTATTTTATAGCCCACTGGCGGGGCCACTCATACCCGAGTCCTGCTGATACTTCTTGGTAGCGGCTGGCAATTTCCCACCCAGGATATCCTAGCGCCTCCACTTCTTCAGCCCATTGAGCAGGCTGATCGGGGCACAGATTCATCCATTCTACCTTCTGTTCCTGAGTCAGCTTATAAAACGTAACCCCTTGCTGCATGAGGAGTTCCATGTTTTGCGACCGCACTTCTTTAACATGAGCTGCATGCCACCGCATTGCGTCTTTGCCAGTTTCGTCAAAGAGCTTTTGCCGTTCTGGAGTAAGTGAATTCCAAAAATCTAGGTTCATTACTATTGTATGCGGCATATAAGCCCCTGTGCCAACGATGGTGAGATACTTACATACCTCATAAAACTTACCGGTAATCATACAATCGATAGGCACCAGAGTTGCGTCAAAAACACCCAACTTTAGTTGCATATAGCGCTCAGGGAACGGAGCTGGTACGCCGCTTCCCCCGACCACCTCTACCTGCTTTGGATACCATTTACCCCATAGACCGACTATCTTTCCCTCAAAATCGCTAAGTTCTGTCATCGGTTCTGTACTCATGAGGTCATAGGTGTCCCAGCAATTGGCGTGGTTACACCTGACATTGTCGTCTATTAGTTGCTCCTGAAAACAGGGAAATTCATTATGTACTGTAATCCACGTCTCAGTGACAATCTCAGGGTCCGTGGGACCAAAAGGAAAGGCATACTCAAAATCATAACATGGTGCCCTGCTTGCCCAGCCTCCTAATGGACAGCACCCCATGTCAGCCACTCCCGTACCTATCATGTCAAGGTGCTCCATAGCCTTACCTAACGCCCCTCCCCAGTAGACCTCAAAAGTTATTGAGCCACCGCTACGCTCGGTCATCTCATCCATGAACCATTTCATGGCTGTACCACTGAGGTCTGGCGGTGGTGCATAGGCACTGGTGAAGGTAACTTTAATTGGCGCAGCAGTTGGTGCCGCTGATGTCGTTGCTGTCGTCGTTGGTGTTACTGTCGGTGCGGCACAGCCTATAGCCACCAAGCTCAGTGTCACCAGTATTGCTATTACTATTAGTAATCCTCGCTTCATCTCTTCCTCCTTTTTAATTAAGTTTCTTGAAGCCGCTTTAATTTTGCATTACCTGGCCTAGACGTGTTTGCAATTATCACATAATCCTTACCTCCTCTTTGAACCAAAGTTATGCATCTAAATCTCTAGATACGGATATGCTAGGACACTATGGCTTAAACCCAGCTTGACTAGAAGTCTAGCTACCTCTATTGTCAGGGCAAGTGGGTTTATTATCAGTACATTGACACCCTTCTTTCTCAATTGATTCTCAACCTCATCCTCCAGCCACAGAAAACCTCCGCAACCAAATATTATAGCTGTTGCGTCATCTTCTTCAACCGCCTTGGTAGCTTCAACTACAGTCATTGCCACTAGTTCTTGTACTTCTTTAGGGAGCGGTCTCTTGCTCCCTAGCGCCAAGATTTCCTCGAGGGGGATAGCAAATTTGACTGTCCTGATAGAAGCCAATCTTGATGTCAAGCCATATTTCTGAATATTTTCCTCTTGCCATCTTTGTATAGCTTTGTTGGGGGTCAGTATCGTAAACTTGGTGCCTAACATTGCACAAAAATGAGTACTAGTCTCCAGGCATCCTATTACAGGAATACGAACTCCTTCCCTGGCGGCTGCCAAGTTTGGGTCTGCGTGGCAAGTGAAGAGTACTGCGCCATAGCCTTCGCTTTCTGCTTTTTGCACATGTCGAACAGTATCTGGTGCAGCCAAAGCAACATCGTAACGATTGTGAATAACAGCCGGTCCTTCGGTTATGGATTCAACATCCACGTCTGGCATTTCTGAGCAAAATTTAGCAAAATGCTCTCCTATCTCTGTCATCGGGTTAATTACCTTAATCTTCTTCACTTATAGCATCCTCCTCACCGACGTTTCCTATATTGTTACCTTACCTCTCTATTTAGGATATTTGGCGGCATCTATAGTTGCCCGATACCCTTTGGGAGGATATTTGCCGGCAAACTTTTCCATAAGGGCTCGCGGTGGCAAAAATTCTATATCTTCCAATCCAAATCGGGCCGGGACAACTGTGATGTGGTCACTAGGGAAGCGAGTCAGAACCTCACAGCCATCCTTAGTAACTACAACCATATCTTCTACCCTGACACCTTGCCCATCCCCTATACTGCCTTGAGTCTCAATAGCGAAGACCTGCCCCTCCTTGAGAGGGTAGGGATACTTCATTGACCATGCCTTGCACCCTTGGGGAGGACCATAGTTAAAGAGGCCAATACCGTGCATCACATTATCGCCCCAGCAGTAGTCAGCAGGCAGTCCCATCCAATCCTCTTCATCAGGCCAGTGTTTAAGCATGTCTGCAGTGGTATTACCTGGTTTGCAATCGGAGAGTGCAGAATACAGCCATTCATTAACTCTCTTATAGGCATCCTCAGCCGCCTGGCTAGGTTTAAACGCCACACTATAGGTTCGGTAGTTACAGGATTTATATCCATTCCAAGATAGCTGAATGTTATCAGCATAGAATATATCACCCGGCCTGAGTTGCCTATCAGAGGTGTTTCGGTAGTTGGGCCAGGTATTCGGACCCGAGGCAACGAAACACCTAGGTTCGGGCTCACATCCATATTTCATAGGAATGGAGTTCATAAAGCCGGTTAGTTCATATTCAGTCATGCCAGCTTCGGCATGCTTTGCCAGTTCATAATGGTTAATATCACAGATGCCTGATAGCACTCTGAAGCACTCAATCTCTTCAGGGGTTTTTATTTCTTGGGCTGCGATCATTGTTGCCGCATTCACCGCTGTTTTGATGCCAGCCGCTTCCAGCATCCTCATTAACGCGCTATCTTCAGTATCGAAAGTAAGGATTTCCTTGTCTACCTTCAACTCTTGGAGGTCCACCTTAAGTTCCTCTACTACTTTCGCTCTCTGGAATTTCAGCGCTTCAGGGTGTGTCCACAGCCCTGATGACATCATACCTACCGATGCAGGAATAGCATATCTAATATTTTCTGGTTTGAACCAAGGCATATTCCTTCTATCCTGTATAGCAGGGGTACCATGAGCGTAGAGTATTACATTATCAAATCCCTTGTCTTCGACTGGCACTACAGCATAAGCAAGTCCTGTTGTATAAGCCATTCCCTTGTAACCCGTAGCATATCTAACATTCCAGGGAGCTAGGGTAAAATAGACATTAATTCCTGCATCCCTCATTGCCGCGCGCAACCTAGCAAGTCTATCTCTCCTCATTTTGTCCATGTCGATCCTACCTTGCCAATCCGACTGCTCGCGGCCAACACTCCTCCCATCGTACTCTGGGAATCTTTCATTATAAATAATGGCTTCACCTGGTTTTAATGGCATTTCCCCTCCTTTTTGATTTAGAGTTGCTCAGTTTACCGTTTTATATACAACTACATCTCTTATCAGAAGTAGCCGCCTTACGTGCGATACACGACTTTACTCCAACACTTACTTTGCTCCGGCACCTCCTTCACCTCGCACTGTACAGCATTCTCGGCTCACAGTCTAATTTCTCTACCCCCCAAAACCCGAACACATCCATACACGTAAATGCTTAAAGAGGGCTTCGCTCTATTTCTTTCCGTAGAGCTCTCGCCAACTCTTGGTTAACCACGGCTCGTTCCTTGGGTCCTTTACCCTTTCCTTCGCCTCTTCCAACATCTGTTCCGGTGGGACAAAGACGAAATCCTGCTCGCTTCCCCGGTATGGAATAACACCAATATGGTCAGAAGGTATACGGCTTAGAACTTCGCATCCATCCTTAGTTACTACTGCCATGTTTTCCAGTCTGACACCCTGGCCATCATCCATACCGTCTTGTGTCTCTATAGCGAATACCTGTCCTTCCCTAAGGGGATAGGGATACTTCTCTGCCCAAGCTCGGCAAGTCTGAGGAGGCCCGTAATTAATGAGACCCAGCCCATGCATGACATTGTCTCCCCAGCAAATATCCGGGGTCAGACCCCAGTACTTGGATTCATCAGGCCAATGCTTGACCATATCCCAGGTGGTATTACCCGGCTTGCACTCAGTAAGCGCATTGTAGGTAAACTCATTGACCCTCTTGTAGCAATCCTCAGCCTTCTGATTTGCTTTATAGGCTACGCTCCAGGTTCGATAATAGCAGGAATGGTATCCGTTCCAAGTTACCTGGAATGTATCCCAGTATAGAAGGTCGCCTGGTCTGATCATCTTATCATTGGAATTCCGAAAGTTAGGCCACGTGTGTTCACCAGAGGTGCAAAATCCTCCCACATCAAGCTCAGAACCATAGGCCATAGCCCTGTACTTTATATAGCCAGACAACTCATACTCTGTCATGCCAGGCTGAGCATATGATGCAAGTTCCCAGTGGACAGTATCACAGATAGAAGCACATACTCTGAAGCATTCAATCTCTTCTTTAGTTTTTACTTCTTGCGCTATAGTAGGTATGTCACCACGTACCTGGACCTTAATGCCTGCGTCTTCGAAGAGGGCTTGGAGGCCGGGGTCATAGACGTCGAAGGTTAAGACCTCCTTAGCCATTTTCAGCTCCTCAAGGTCCTCTTTTATTTGCTTTACTACTTTCTCACGCTGGTATTTCAGTGCTGGGGGATCTGTCACCAACCCCAATGCCATTCCCCCGATAGCAGTAGGTATGGCATATCTTATATTCTCAGGCTTTAGGAATGCCATTTCCCTTCTATCCTGTATGGCGGGAGTACCATGACCATAAAGTATCAGCTCACCCTCTACTGGAACAAGGCCATAGGCAAGGCCGGTTGTGTAGCCCATTCCGTGATAACCTGTTGCGTACCTTAGGTTCGCTGGGTTTGCGATAAACATTACACTAACCCCAGCTTTCTTCATCTCGGCAACAAGCTTGGCATGCCTATCTCTTCTTAATTTATCCATGTCAATATGTGTTTCCCAGTCAGATTGAAATCTAGGCTCAGCACGCCCCTTGTACTCAGGGTACACATCACTATACAAAATACATTCGCCTTCTTTTAATGGCATATCATCCTCCCTTTGTTGTTTAATAACCTCCGATATTTCAAATCACTCAGTGTTACGCTTTGATTCTCGCACCTCCTTCTATGAAAGGGTTTCTTTACAATAAAAAGAGCCGAATAACACCATTAGGTATTTC
>Ga0257140_1000043_pt1 | contig 12226 bp, 5 predicted proteins | sample saktaT_16_FD_194407 | JGI IMG/M metagenome (GOLD analysis project Ga0257140, IMG submission 194407) | Metatranscriptome of saline water microbial communities from Sakinaw Lake, British Columbia, Canada - sak_2010_1_5_120m (Metagenome... | ecosystem: Environmental > Aquatic > Non-marine Saline and... | reverse complement strand
TCTAATCAGAAGTATATCGCTATATTTTAGAACAGTCAAGTAGAAATTTTCTATGGAGCAGAAATGAAATCAGCGACAAAAGGTCATAAACTGCTGATTTTTGTGAGGAGATAGGAGAGAATGTTGACCACTCATGTCATCCGAAAAGGAGAGTGAGTGGTCAACAAAAGCTAGTCAATCATGATGCCTCCGGGAGTTTCTTTAACGCCGATGGCAAGGTCTTCAATGCCGGCACGTTTAGCACGCTCCATAGCATCAATTACATACCCATGTAATGCACCTTTATCTGCTTTTATGATGAGGGTCTCAATTGCCTTTTTATTTTTGGCAAGAAATACCTCAAGCTCATCAAGGCCTTGTATCATTGAATCATCAATAGACATAAGCCCTTCGCGACCAATAAAGAGGTTAAAACGCTTCATGGGAAAAGCGTGTCTTGTCAATGAATCGGGAAGTTCCACAGGAAAACTTGGTGGAACTCTTGTTTGAGAAGCAACCATAAAGAACACGAGAAGCAAAAATGTGGCATCAATCAAGGGAGCCATCATAAGTTCTACGGCGCTTCTTCTTGACCTTCTAATTTTCAAAATGCCACCTCCTTATATACCTTCTCTTGCAACCATAGCAAATCCAATCTTCTTGATATCTGCACGTTTTGCAAGGTCCATAATCAGCACAATCTGATCATGAAGGACACTTCTTCCCGATTGGATAATCAACATTTCTTTCTGCTTCAGTGTAGCTGCCTGAAAAGCACCTAGAAGCCTATCCACGGATATAATATTTTCGTTAAGTACCATAACACCATTGTAAACACCCGGGTCAGGATCACTTATCCTCAAAATGAGATTCTGAGGAGTCTGAGAAGTCTGTGGCATTCCTGGCGGTGGTAGCTTAACTAAGATACCCGGTATAGGAGCGAAAGAAGTGGCAACCATGAAGAAGATCAAAAGTAAGAAGACGGCATCAATGAGCGGAGTCATATTTATCTCCGGCTTTGGTCTCTTTTTTCTTGTATCTTTCAAAGGAGTCACCCCCTATTTATTTACTGGGATCTCTATACAAACTTACAAGGCAAATCCAATATCAAATCAGGCATGCAGAAGGCATACATAAACTTCTCATGCCCGAAGTTGATATATGGTAATTATTTCTCGCTTGGTCTCTCAACAACCAAAGTGTTTATGATGTCGGTAGAGACCTGCTGAATTTCGAGGATCTGCCTATCAATAACACTCATAAAGAACTGATAGAAGACCATAACCGGAATTGCGATAGTAAGACCAATAACTGTCGTCAACAATGCTTCGGAGATACCTCCTGCCAACAACTGTGGGTCTCCATTACCTTTAAGTGCGATAACGGTAAATGCTCTAACCATACCAGAAACCGTTCCCAACAAACCAAACATGGGTGAAATCTGATAAATCGTTGAGAGAACAACCATATTTCTTTCGTACAAAGGCAATTCAATCAATGCGGCTTCATCGACAGCCTCAGTAATATCATCTTTTGAGACTGACTTTTCTTCAATTACCCTTTGGCTGTACCTCAACAGACCAGCTTTCACGACGTTTGCGAGAGGACCACCGGCTTCTTCACATATGGACACAGCTTCCATAACATTGCCGGCTCTAAGTGAATCGGTGACTCTCTGAACAAGCTGTTCAACTTTGATCTTTGGTCTCAATTTGTAGATGGAAATTCCACGCTCAATAATGTATGTAAGACCAAGAATCGAACAAAGTAAGAGTGGCCAACGGATTGGACCGGTTTTCCAGAAGTAGCTCATGACTGTATCAGTTTTATACAATCTAACATCATGGAATGATTCGCCACCAGCGGTAACTGTGACATAATCGGTAGTTGGGTCATACTCTTTCTTTGAAACGGTTACTGCATACTCACCGGGGGGCAGGTTGCCAATTTCATAGTTTCCTGCTGAATCTGATGTAGTGGTTCTTTTACCACCTTCATCAGCGAGGAGCAATTCACTTTCAACCAAGATCTCTGCTCCTTCAATGTTATTAGCTCTTGGGGTTTGGGTATCGGTAGATTTACCTTTGATGAGTCCTAGTCCAGGAGCGCCACCACCCATTCCAGGAGCCGTTAATGCAGGTGCTTCACCTTCCATTGTAGCCGGTTCTGCGATAGCTTCTGTAGCTTCTTCTTGTGCAAAGACAAAAGCACACATAACCAATATTAGACCGGCGATCAAAACAAAACCTAACTTCTTCATCTGCTTCCTCCTTATAAAATAAGCAAAGTTGAAGAACTAAAATAAAATACAGGAACATAGATATACTTACTTACATACTTCCTCTGTTTTGAGCAGAAACAACTGCCCGGGCAACAGCCGCCAAAAGGGAATATATCCTCTTCTTCGTGTATTATGGTTAAACCGACATAACCTCCTTTTGTAAACAAACACATGTCTACACAGAACACACTCTTTAGCCGTCTGCGTATTAGCCAGCATTTCATGGACAAATCCATGAAATGCCACTAAATAATAAAACTAACGACCGCTCTGGGCTGCCTTACTTGCTGCCTGGAAATTCAAGATCTGGGTTCTTCTACCCCTGGCAAATTCCACAGCGGAAACAACATTATCTGAGAAAGGTATTATTTGATTGCCTTTTGAGTCAGTATATTTCTTCAGCAATCTCGCATAGGCATTTGAAGCATTATCCCATTGTTCCATTGCCTCATAGCTCAGCCCTATCTGAACTATCGCAAGGTCAGCGATGTCTGTACTGGGATAGTCAACAATGATTTTATTTAATATCTGAATAGCCTTTGGTGCATTCATCCTTGCTGTCTGTGCATCAGTTCCAGCAGTCGGCACAAGCTTAAGCGCTTCAGAATATGGTTCTTGCGCAAGAAGTTCCTCTGTTTCTCTAACATAGAGGTCAAGGGACTGCCTTGTTTTTTGCTCAATACTCGGAACCGCAAGTCCCTTTCTGTAATTATCCAAAGCCTTCCTAAAGAACGCATTTCTCTGAGCATCAACCAAATTAGGCGCCGTAGCCTGATTATAATAGTTGTTTCCAACTGCCTCAAAAGCTACTGCCGCATATTTGCTCTTTGGATAATTATTGGCTAGTTCCTCATAAACATCATTCATCTTAACCAATTCTCTATTGTCAGACAACTGATCGGCTATGAAAGCATGGCATGAAGCTATACCATACAGGGCATCGGGTGCATAATCGCTACTTGGATATTTGTTAGCCAGAGTTCTATATGAAGTAATTGCCTTGCGATATGCCTCAGCCGCTTTAGCCCTTTCTTTATTATACGAATATCCACCCGCTATGGTGAAATAGGCTTCGGCCGATTGAAGATGAGCTGACGGAGAAGCCTCATGCTTCGGATATTCATTGGCAAACTTTGTGAAATACCTCGCTGCCTTGTCAAATAGATTAAGATCAGCTTTTAGTCTTGCCATTTCATAGGTCGTATATCCAATCATCTGAAGAGCGCCCTGATAATTCTCATTCTTGGGGAAATTATTGATGAGTGTTTCTGCATAGTTAGCAGAAGTGGAGAAGTAGCTATATCTATCATCAATATTGGATATTTCATTTCCTGCATTATACATCAAAAGAGTTGAGTTATAAAGAGAAGCGGCAACAATAGTCTTCATATCATCAGAAAGCTCTTTGTATGGCTTTCCTAGATCAGCAACTTTGGCAAACTCGGTTGCGGTTTCTTTTGCTAAGGTTGGATTGGATTTTCCACTCTCTACTAAAGCCGTAACGCGTTGACCAAGAAGATTTGCGACCTGGTACTGTGCATTGATCTTATCCTCTTTTGTCTCTGACGCTTCAACAGCTTTTCTTGCATTTGCAAGGGCTTCATCAAAATTACCCATAGCTATATGAATGTCAGGGATGCGAATACTAGCATCAGTAACCATTTGCTTGACATTTGCATCAGTAGTACCCGAATACTTGCTGATCAATGCATTGAAGGAAGCCAACGCTTTCTCGTTATCTTTTATGGAATTGCTATACAAAACACCCGAGAAATATAGAGACTGCGCAGTGAGTATATCAGATGCTTTTAGGTCTATTACATTTTGATAGGCGGCGACTGCTTTCTGATAGTCCTGAATATTCTCTTCATACAGCCTTGCAAGCCAGAAATAGACGTCAGCTTTTTCATCGGGAGTCTCAAGATTCTCACCAAGATAGATATACTGCTGTTCTGCTTTCGCAAAATCTTTGGTCTCTGTATATCCGCGAGTCAATTCTCTGCGTGCCGAAAGAGCCATCTGTTTTATACCATCACTCGTTGCACCTTCGGATGTCTGAACAGTATTTTCCATGGCAGTTATCTGCTCGGCGGTTTTACTCAACTTGCCATATGCCAAGCCCAAAGTATAATACAAGCCAGTCTTTATGTCCGGAGTCAAATCCGAATCCGCAAGCCCCTTATTTGCCGCATCAATGGCTTTTGCGTAATTATCCATCCAATATGCCGAAGCCGAAATCTGATAATTTGCCGATCCAACAAATCTGCCGGGGAAATTCTCCAGCAAATATTCAAAATCTTGTATGGCTTCTCCATATCGCTTTTCGCCAAACAGAAGCATTGCGATTCTCATTTGAGCGGCGGCTCTTCCATCTTCATCTCCGACGGGATTTGCGACGATCTTTCGCAATTCATCTACCAATGTGTTGGTGTCCATGCCTTCTTCCATCTTCTGCATGGCGTCAACTTTGCGCCTTCTCGCCATATCCAACGCCTCATCAATGCGCGTAATCTTGCTATCAGCAAATTGTGCTTCCATCTCATTAGCAGCAGCAACAATTGAGTTATAGTCTTTTAGCTGATCATAAGCTGCCAGCATACCCACATAAGCCCAAGGCGATGTTTCCGATTGCGGATATTTCGAGATAACTTCCTTGAAGGCTTCAATGGCGCTATTCATATTTTCCGGTGTCTTTGGATCAATTTCATAGAAAGACGATCCGACATAATACATCGCCGTAGGAACAAATTCACTCTTTGGATATTCAGTTATGATCCTCTGGTATTCGGAAATGGCTTCGTCATGACGTCCTGCCTTTGTCAGGTTGGATGCAAGCTCAATAGCCGCCCTTGATCTCCAGTCCTCTGACAGGCTATTGTCGTTGACCATATCACGATATAGTTGGACAGCTTCGTCGGTTCTACCTGCATCAACAAATGCCTGACCTCTAAAGAATACAGCCCTTCCATATTCAGGATTATCCTTTGGCATCATAGCATAAGTTTCAACAGCCTTATCTGTTTCCTTTAGTTTTGAATATGTCAAACCAAGATTGATAATACCAGAAGTAATATATTCTGCTCTACCCTCGAAATCCATCTTTCCTTTATCAAAATTCTTTTCATATCGGGTAAGCAACTGATCATATTGTTCTGCGGATTTTCTTAGCGGAGCCTCCTCAAAACCTTTGTCTTCAGCTTCACTAAAGTATGACATACCAGCCTGAAGTAATGCTCTGGACTTGAAGGGATTAAATTTTGGCAAATCGCTATAATCAGCAACAACAAGCTTATATTCATCAGCCGCCGCTTCATATTTTTTTGCATCAAACTTAATGTCCCCAAGTCTCATCTGGGTTTCTGCTGCTGCGACATCATAGACAGGATCGTTCTTATACTTCTCTATATATGCTCTACCGACCTGCTCAACTTCATCGTAGCGTTTTAGATCACCCAAAGCCCACAACTTTGAACGTATAGTATCTTTTACCAATGGTGAGTCGGGATGTTCATTTATGATTTTGTCATACCATTCAAGAGCAATTTCTTTCTCATCCAATTCATAATGACATTCACCAATCTTTAGGAGACAATCAACAAGATGCGGTCCCTCCGGGTCTTGTTCCAAAACCACAGTATATGCTTGAAGCGCACTTTGGTAATCCTTTAACTGCCAAAAACTTTCGGCGATATAGTATCTTGCCTCAGGAATATTGGTATCATTGGGATAATTCGCCATCAGTTTATTATAGGCATCAATCGCCAACTGATAGTCTTCCTGTCTGAAATAGTTGTTACCTATTTCATACTGGATTTGTCCTTTGGTTATGTCATCCTTTGCATTTTGAATTGCAAGTTCATAGTTTCTTGTGGCTTCGTCATATTCTTTTAGACTGGAATATATTGTCCCCATATCGTAGTAAACGGCTGTCATAAGTACACTGCCGGGAAAATTTCCGACATACTGCTGATATGCTGTCAAAGCTTCCTGGTTTCTTCCCATACGGTGTAGAGAAAGGGCATTGTAATACTTGGCTTGAGACAGGAGTTCTGTACTTTCTGATTCCACTTTTTCAAATTCAAGGTGCGCTTGATCGTAGTTATCTTCTTGGAAGAAACAATCAGCGATGAAGTATTGGGCATCATCAATATATTCACTGTTTGGATAACCTGTGATAACCGCCTTAAATGATTCACGGGCAGACTCAAACTGCTTCAGCTTATAATAGAGCCTACCAAGTGTATAATGAGCGTTTTCAAGGAATCTACTATCGGGATAATCATTTACCAACTCTCTGAACTTCGGTTCGGCATCCTCATATCTCTCAAGCTCATAGAGGTTAACTCCCCAAAGGAAAATGATACCCTCTTTGACCTTCGGCGAGACAGTCTGTTCATAAATATCAGGACAGAGCTTTAGGGAATCCTCGTATTTGCTCATATCGTCCAACTGCTTACCCAATTCGTGATAGGCAGTAGCGATCTTAAATTTTGCTAACGAATCAAAGTCTTCATCAATAACCTTTGTGTTCGCGCCGAATTTCTTTCCCTCTTCCATAGCAAGATTATACTTATCTATGGCTTCTTGATACTTCTTTTCTGCGTAAGCTTTTTCAGCTTCTTCATAAATATTTTTGACGTTGACGCTGCTTCCTCCGGGCATAAAAAACGTGCCTATCAGAAACAAACCAGCTAATATAGCTATAATCTTAAGTGTCATTCTTCTACATCCCCTTCCGGTTGGGACAATATAAGGCAATCGCAGAAATCAAAACCGAGAAAGTCTGGGTAAACTTAACGCTACGCTTTATGCTCCCACTTACTTAATTTGATTGCCCTTCAATCCTGAAACATAAAATTCGGTGAAGCACTTATTGAGCCAGTATGCTAGTTACAACCCAGTCTGTTTTTCCCAATCACCCTATAAAGAGTCCCGTATCGGCTTACTATTAAGACTAGATACAGAAACTTAAACCAAAACATCCCAAAGCAAACTACGATAATCAATGAACAATTTTATTGCCCACCGACGTCGTTGCATGTTAAACAATATACTAACAAATAGCAAAATCTGATGCTATAAAATCAATCCATATATACTATATTAACTATATTATCAAAATAACATAAAAGAATTATTTCTCTCAACCGTCAATCTGAAAAGATCATGCCTCACAGGAGAATATCATTTTTTTGTGAGCATAACATGGTGCAAAAATATGAAAACTATATAAAAATAAATTATAAGAGCTAAATATTGCAGATCAGACAATTAGGAGAATATAGTATAGGGCAAAATTAATTACCCTATACCATTTTCGTAGTAACTAGAAGCCCATCAAGGCTCTAACGTATGTTTCCGTACTAGTGGTTGACGGTTTCTTCTCACCTGTGTAAAGAATGGTTGGAAGAATTGTCGTCTGTTTGAATCCGACCAAAATACGGATGTTGAAACCTAGCCATTCACCTTGGTTGATTGCCTGCAAAGCCCAGATCCTCTTCTTGGAGTCATTTCTCCACTGGATCGGGGTTCTTACATCAGCGCCCCAAGGTTTCAAGAACCTTGTTTTGAAGTCTTTATCAAGGTTTATCAGCCTTCTATACTGGAAACCACCAAGTATATTAAGACTTGGGGTAAATATGTAATCCAATCTGATCAATCCGATTGTTTCACGTGTATTCTGGTTGAATCTCAAATATTCCTCAGCCTCATAGTCTGTTGGTGATACCTGAGTTGGATCAAGTGCAGGTCTTTCATTATCATCAAACCAGCTCCTATCCCAGTTTCTTTCCAACACGTATTTCCACATTGGAGTTAATGTAATACCTTCGCCAAGTTTACTGACATAAGGTATTTTGTCAATCGGAATTTCATAGCTGGTCTTAAAGATGAACGTATTGAATTTAACGGTTGCATCTTTATATTTTCTTGGAATCCAGTTCGCCTGATCAAAGACCAAAACTGGGTCCATACCATTAAATGGATACTCTCTTCTATCCCTACTTGAGCGCAACTGCTCATCTTGAAGCATAAAGTCAACGGATTCGTCAAGCTCAGTATCCGGATCATCTGGACGAATCTTGTCTTCAGCAGCCGGTGTATAATGCTTTTCAAGGCTGAGTAGGTATTTGGTTATGAGCTTCAATCTCGGAACACCAGTATAAGTAAGTTGTAATGTCGTGGTGTTATACAGAGCATCATAAAAGTCAAGCTCATCTCTAACGTCTGTGGCTTCCACTTCACCAACTCGAAGAGTAATAGCATAGTCAACAATATCATCCTGAACCTTCACTAATCGGTTCTGGAAGATCAAAGTTCCAAAATCTGGAATATCACGTTCATAGTTTAACTGACCATAAATGCTATTTGATCTACGTGCGCTAGAGATTTGGCTCTGTCTCAAAATTCCAGCCTTAACTGTCATATTGGCTAGAATATCAAAGCTTGCAACCAAATTCAAACCTTTTATATCTGCGCCATATTTATAGTCTGGATCATAGTCATCTTCGAGGTTATCGAGAACTCTGTTATTATTAAGGTCCTCGGTCTGCTCGAACACAGGTGGATCAGCTTCAAAGATGAGGAAGTCTTCCTGATAGTCCAGAATATCGTTCATATCTCTATCGTCTGCACGTGGCAGAACTCCGTCAAAGTCATCATCATCTGGAAAGTCATCATCATCGTCATCATCTTCAACGAGGCTATACTCTCCATCATCCCAAGGCGAACCATCCTGAGTTTCTGATGTTCTCGGGATCTTATAGACTTCATCACGGTCAGTATTAGCACCAAATCCAGGATAAGTTGTTGTCCATCCCGGATCGACGTTGTAATATGCTCCCTCAAAGAAGAACTTCCCAAAACGACGTTTTAGATTTATAAAGTAAGCTTTATCTGCTGCATCATTATCAGCACCAGCCAAATTTGTATCAAATCTGTGTCCGTCTATTTCAGAGAATGTTCTTGCTGTTGGGTCATCAGGATTATCCGCATTTGCTTGAGAATAATCTATTTTATCTTTTGATACTGTCGGATACTGCTTATATTTCGGGTTCACAGCATATTGCGCCTGAACATAGCCGAGGAATGGAACTGTTCCTTCAATATCAATACCCCAAAGAGAAGCACCGCGAGCGGCACCATATTCATATCTAATTTTCTTGGCTGTGTTAAGGTCATCAGGGTTATTGCCAACAGCCTCTATGACATCACGATAAGGCATTTCAATAGCGCCCGTTTCAGTCTTGGGCCATGGATCCTCAACAGCGCCCTGATTCTTGGAGCTATATCCTGCAACCTCAATCCAATAGTCGCCTTTAAGATCCATAAATATAACGACTGATTCGACGGTTCTTGGATCAACTTTAAGGTCTTCCTCTATATCCAGAACGCACTGGAATGAGTCAAAACCATTTGCCGCCCAATACACGCCGGTATCATCAGACTCTCCACCCTTACTATATGGGTCTTCCTCCGGGATCAATGTTCTTGTGAAATCACCTTCAGATTTCTCGACAACCTCGGTGGTGAAGGTTTTGGTATCGGGGTCATACATCTTCACATGGAACTCGACTGATTTGACCTTTGCGCCATTGGCATCGCCCTCTTTCATATAGTCTTCTGGCGAATTATCTCTAAAGGTCAAAACGATTCTTTCCGGTGGGGTATTTGCGACTGTTCCTGTCCATGGGTTATCAATACGCTGTGGATGTTCTTTGTGAAGATTAACGTATGTGAAACCAACTCTGAGGATGTCGCCGATCATGCCCTGTCCTCTGAAACCAACCAACCTCTTATTTTCGAGGAATGTATCAGCATTTCGTCTTCCAACTGTCGGTGCAAGGCTACCAGCCGCACCAACTTCAGCGGCATAGACAGGGTTCGATATACGAGAGTTCAATATGCTGAACAAATGTTTGCTTGACTGGAATGACAAATCCCATCTGAATCCGTCAAACTCTGTTTTGTGCAAAATATATGACATGGGCCACAGAGTTTTATCCTTAATGGTCAGATGGTCACCTATTGTGAATTCTGTATGTCGTCCACGATAGGTATCTTCTGTAAGAACGGTACGGTCTAACTGGCTGACATATCTAACACTGTCCAACTGACCAGTTCGACCAAGAACGAGGTTACCTGCGGCATCAAATTGCTTTTCTTCGATATACTGATGTACTTCATTACCTTCAAGCAATTCTCTACCAAACAGATCATAGAAGAAGAAAGGTTCCTCTTCTAACTGAAATCTGTCAGAAAATTTTTCCTCTGCCGTAAGTTGCGGCAAAAGTGGCTGCGATGGACCTTCCATCGTTATTGATGAACAACCACCCAAGAACAACAAAGACGCGGCAGTTATTACCGCCAAAATCAAAGACCAGTAATAGGTTCGTAAAAACTTCATTGCTTAGCCTCCTTGACTAGAATTAAGGTAAACAACCTCCTCTCAAACCTATAAACCATCCGCCTGAACTAAAGATTATCAGGTGTATTTTTATCTTCGCCAATCCCATTTAACCTTCATAAAAATAAAGCCTTTATACAAAGCGGCGATTTACAAGAATTCAAAGGAATATACTATACTCTACATCACCCCAAACTTCATTACGCCTACCAACTCTCATTTACCTATGTCATTAGTCAGCTAAATTTTAGTTTAACCAAACTCCTATAACAAAGACAAAAAGCAAAGCTAGTTAAGCTATTTTGGTCTCAAAGGACCAATATCCATTATCCACTAACCTTAACAAATCCATCAATAGATTAACTAAAAAACACCACGTTGCTATACTGATTAGCTATATCCATCAGGGATATAGCTAAAGTTTATCTACCTCTAAATAATGGATTTCAAACCAGACCTAGTGCAATCCTAAAATGCTGCTCATAAGATAACATTTTTGAATATCCCTGTCAAGAGCTTTTTTAAATAATTATCAAAAACATGATACAACGATGTATACTTTTCATCTAGCAAAACCGTCTATTCTTTAGAATTATTTTATAGAAAAAAGATGCTAAGATTTCTTAAAATATTCCGCCAAAAATGCCATAGAAAGACCAGCAGCCAATCCCATAATACCTGCAATCACTGAAATAAACTTTATTCTAGGGCTTACCGGGCGACTGCTCGGTTGCGCCGGATCCACCAATTCGATTCCGCCCTTTATTCTCGAGCCTTCGTTTATGCTCTCATTTGCCATTATCTCCGCCTCAACTTTTTTACTCATCAAATCTTCATAAATATTAAGTTTATATCCAGCCTCTTTATTCATTGATTCTAGCTGATATTGGTTTGATGGCATCTCCGAAAAAATTTGGTCTTTCTCAGAATTTAACTCTTTAAGCATTTTATCTGCCATGTCGCGCGTAGCATTATAAGAGATTAATCTCAATTCTGATTCAATTATCTGGCTCACAATGGATTGATAATTTGGGTTAAGTGATTCAGTCTTTCCTGAAACAGACATTTTTTCATTAGCCAGCAACCTCATTTTCCCATTAATTTCAGCAATTTGGTCTAATAGAGACTTAACTCTTGGACTTTCCTCACCAAATATGGAACGAACCTCAATAAGTTTAAGCTCCAATTCGGCAAGGTCTGTTTTATGCTTATTCCACAAAACATCCCGCGATAAAGTCCTAGAAGACTCAGTAAACTCAGGTTCATCCTCAAGCTTTGCCTTTAGCTCATCTAGCTTCTTTTTTTCTGCCTTGGCAAGAGTCTCATTACCCTCTTTCATATTTATCAAACTCGAAATACGACCAAGCAGGGAATCAAGATAAGCCGACCATATAGCAGAATTCCCTTTGTCCTTCAGAAATTTTCTGATATTTTTATCTGAATCACTTAATTGAGATTCAACATAACTTATTTTTTCATCCAGAAAATCCTGACGATGTGCCATTTCCTTGTTAGTTCTTTCGCCCCTTTGTTTCTGCATCACCCAAACCAGCTCATTGGCG
>Ga0257140_1000039_pt1 | contig 12345 bp, 15 predicted proteins | sample saktaT_16_FD_194407 | JGI IMG/M metagenome (GOLD analysis project Ga0257140, IMG submission 194407) | Metatranscriptome of saline water microbial communities from Sakinaw Lake, British Columbia, Canada - sak_2010_1_5_120m (Metagenome... | ecosystem: Environmental > Aquatic > Non-marine Saline... | reverse complement strand
CTGCGCCGTGACACGGCCGCCTTCGTCGAGGAACTGGACACCGCCCACCAAGCCATGGCGACCGAACAGAGGCAGCGGCTGAGTGAGCAGGCGGACGCGCTGCGCCGTGACACGGCCGCCTTCCTCGAGGAACTGGACGCCGCCCACCAGTCTATGGCGACCGAACAGAGGCAGCGGCTGAGTGAGCAGGCGGACGCGCTGCGTCGTGATACGGCCGCCTTCGTCGAGGAACTGGACGCCGCCCACCAAGCCATGGCGACCGAACAGAGGCAGCGGCTGAGTGAGCAGGCGGACACACTGCGTCGTGACACGGCCGCCTTCGTCGAGGAACTGGACGCCGCCCACCAAGCCATGGCGACCGAACAGAGGCAGCGGCTGAGTGAGCAGGCGGACGAACTGCGCTGTGACACGGCCGCCTTCCTCGAGGAACTGGACGCCGCCCACCAGGCGCAGGCCCGCGAGCAGCGGGAGCGGCTGGCTACCGAGCGCATGCGCTTGGCCTCAGGTGTGGCCGCGATGCGCGGTGAACTACAGGCCGACCTGAGTGAGGCCCACAGGGTGTGGGGTAGCTTTGGCAAGGTCATGCAGCAGCGCAGGATCAGGAAGCCGGCGGCCCCGCCGCCCCTACCGCTGGTGGAGGAAGTTGCGCCTCCGCCACCGCCCGTAGAAGCCGTGCCGCCCCCACCGCCGGTGGAGGAAGTGGCACCACCGGCAGCGGAGGTGGCCCCCGATGATCTCACGACCATCCGAGGGGTCGGTCCCAGCATGCAGCAGCGCCTGAACCAGGCCAGGATCTACACCTTTGCCCAGTTGGCCGGAAGCACACCCGAGGATCTGCGCAATGCCCTGGGTGAGGCGGCCAGACTGGCCAAAGTGGAGGAGTGGATCGCGCAGGCCGAGGAGCTGGTGTGATTCCCATTCCCTGCTGCTCTCCCAGGCCCAGTCGTCGGTGAGTCTTCGGCGTGAGCGCTCAGTCGAACGTTCAGCCGAACCATCGCAGGATGAGGCAGCGGGTTTGAGAGAGCAGTGGCGAGTGGGTAATGACCACCACCCAATGGCCGGGGGAGATCGACGCTACGTCGGCGGTTGAGCGTTGTACTAGAGAGCGGTAATGAGTCCCGCGCGGGTGGACTTGACAAGGGATGTTTTTTGTGCTATAATCTCTGCTAGATAAAGTGCTAGAGAATGTAGCACAAGGAGGCCGCTTTGTACCTGGGGACACGCAGGATTCGCTCCGCCGGCCGCACCAGCGGAAGCATTGAGATTACCCTGCCGGTCCAATTGCAGGTGCTGGAAGGGGCAGAATGCCGCCTGATGGTGCGGGATGGGTCCAGGCCGGAGATCGTGTTACAGCCGGACCTCTCTGCCGCCCAGTCCCTCTTCTATGAGCTATGGCAGAAACTGGGGCTGGGCCTGCGGGAGGTGGACGAGATTGGCGATTTCTCACCCGCCGATTTCACGCTGGCCCTCTTCCCGCCTCGCCATTGGCAGGAGCGGCCACCACTGGCCTACGCCGACGCACTGGCCGTTCTTCGGGCACGAGCCGGGCAGGACAATCGCCGGCCGGAGGCCCTGCCCCGCCTGTTGGCCTTCCTGGCCGTGGCCGTCGGGCGCCGGATCGGGCTGGAGGGTGTTCTGGCCCTCGCCTTTGGCGATGCCGTGGCCTATCTCATCACTGGCTTCCCGGCCGGGCTGGGCACCGACTTTGAGCGGGGGATGGCTCATCAGATCTTTTGGGGAGAAAACCGGGCACAGCAGCCCTTGGGCTCCCCCTTCGACGACCAGGTCTGGCAGCAGGCCCGGCCCGGCTTCCGGCGGGTCTATGACCAGTTTCGCACCTGGCAGGAGGACCCCGAGGCCTACGCCTCCGACCGGGAAAAGTGGTGCCGGGCGCTGACGGTGGAGATGGGGGTGCAGGCGTACTCGGTGGAGGAATACGTTGGCAGATAGCAAAGAGGAGGCGCAAAGATGACAGTTGCAGAGAGAACCGTAGTCGAGGGAACGCCGGCCGCGCTGTCGGTGCGCCCGCGGCCCGACTTTGTTGAGACGCCCGCCATCCGGGAACTAACGGAGCGGGCCCTGGCCTACCTGGCCGCCGGCTTCCCCGTTCACTTCCGCGGCCCGGCCGGCACGGGCAAGACCACCCTGGCGCTGCACGTGGCCGCGCAGTTGGGACGCCCGGTCATGCTCATCGCCGGCGACGAGGAGTTCGCCACCTCGGACCTCATCGGTGGGCAGTACGGCTACCACTACCACAAGGTGGTTGACCGTTTCATCCATACCGTCCTCAAGTACGAGGAGGACGCTACCCGGCGTTGGGTGGACCACCGCCTGACCTCCGCCTGCCGCAATGGCTTCACGCTGGTCTACGACGAGTTCACCCGCTCCCGGCCCGAAGCCAACAACGTCCTCCTGGCGGTGCTGGAGGAGCAACTGCTCGTTCTGCCCACCATGAGCCGGGAGGATGCCTACGTCAAGGTCCATCCCGACTTCCGGGCCATCTTCACCAGCAATCCCCAGGAGTACGCCGGCGTCCACGAGGCCCAGGACGCCCTCAGCGACCGGCTGGTGACCATTGATCTGGACTTTTACGACCGGGAGACGGAGATCGAAATCACCGCCGCCCGTTCCGGCCTGCCGCCGGCGGAGGTGGTCAGGATTGTGGACGTGGTGCGGGACTTTCGGGCCTCGGGGGAGTACGACCAGACCCCCACCCTGCGGGCCTGTGTCATGATCGCCAAGGTGAGCGCCATGCAGGGCCTCCAACCGACGGCCCAGGATCCGCGCTTCGTGCGCATCTGCCTGGACTTGCTGGAGTCCAAGACGGCCTTCACCAGCCAGGCCCGCGAGCGGCGCGCCCAGCAACGCAAGATGCTGCTCAGTCTGATTGAGCACCATTGCGGGGTATCACAGACAGCGGCCGCTGACGCGTAAGGAGGCAGGACTGGGATGAAGAAAAATCGCACCAGGGACATGCGGGACATTCCCACCATTCAGGGGCTTAGAAATCGCTCCCTGCCGAGCACCCGCGAACAGACTGTGGCCGAACTGGCTCGCCTGGAACACGAGAAAGCCCGCCTGAAACGGGAGTTGAGCATCTGGATTGGCAATCAGGAGAGAACGGAGGGTCGGCTCCGTCAAGTGGAGGAGCGACTCGTCCTCCTGCAACAGATCCTGGATCCGTCGGCTGCTGGCGGCTCGACGAAGCGTGCCAAAGTTCGCCGGTCACCGACCGAGAAAGCCGATGGCGGCGAAGACGGGGCCCAGGAATGGCGGGAGATCCCGCTGGAGTACTAAACACTAGGAGGAGGAATGATTATGAGTGGCTTTGGCGCACTATGGCGCACCCGGACGCGCAAGCATATCCGCACCATGCGCTCCATCCCCACCAGCACCGGGCCCGGCCGGGACCTCTGGCCCGGACTGCAAGAAACGGAACAGCAGAGTCGGGAGGCGGAACGCCTGCAAGCGCGGCAGCGGTTGCACGAACAGCGGCGGGTCCGTTGAGCCGAAATGCCAGGGAGCAGGGGAGCAGAGGAGCAGAGGAGCAGAGGAGCAGAGGAGAGGTGGAGATGAAAAGGGAAACGAAAGAGGAGGTCACCTTTGATCTAGGCTTCGGCAGCCTGTTCAAGGGCCTCGGCAACTTCATTGATTTGCTGGGGGAAATGGTTGAGACGGGTGAGGAAGAGGTCGCCCGCACCGGGGAGTTCCGCGTCAAGGGCCTGGGCGACAAAGGCCGGGGCGTCTACGGCTTCAGTGTCCGGACGGGGATCGGTGGTATCCCCCGGGTGGAGCCTTTCGGCAACATTCGTACCACCGAAGAGGGGCCGGTGGTGGCCGAGGTGCGGGAACCCCTGGTGGATGTTTTCGACGAGGATCAGGAGATCGTTGTGGTGGCTGAGTTGCCCGGTGTGGGCGAGGAGGAGGTCCACATTGAGATCCAGGACGACATTCTCTCCCTGGAGACCACCGGCGGGAGCAAGTATGCCAAGGAGATCCTGCTCCCCGGGGCAGTAGACGCAGCAACTCTGCAACAAACGTACAAGAACGGCATCCTGGAACTGCGGCTGAAGAAGGCGTAGCCCCTGTCCTGAGGTATCTGTCTGGAGGTGTGTCGAAAAGATGGCTCGTACCGTCAAGCACTTTAGTTTACACCGCATCGGCGGGACAGAGTTGCGGGTCGTCGCCGACGTGGAGGTCGGCGTGTTGCCGGTGGTTCAGGTGGAGGAGGCGGTCATCCGGGGCTACGCCCAACAGAGACTCTGGCCTCACCGCTGGGTAACCCTCTTCGTCCTGCAGGATCTGCAGCCCCTGGTCCGCCAGCTCACCCCCACCCCACCCCTCCCCCTACCAGGGGGAGGGAGCGAGGGAGAGGGTTCTGCCCTCCCGCCGGGGGGCGCGGCGGCTCTGGATCAGCGGCCGGTGGTCAACGTCTACGATCTGGCCGATCCGTCCGGCTGCCATGTCTTCGTCAACCAGCAGGCGATGGTGAAGGAAGGCTACTGGGATGACCCCTTGGCCATCCGGGGTCTGCTGGCTCACGAGCACGCGCATCCCCTGGCCGAGAACGAAACAACCCAGGCTTCCCGCCGATTGCAGGTGGAACTCTCGATGGAACCTCCACCGTCCGACACAGGGCCGGGAGCGCACGACCGACGGTGGACAGCGGAAAGGCAGGACAAGATCCATCGCCTGCTGACTCTGCTGGCCGACAAACTGTGCCTCTATGCGCCGCGGGAGGTTTTCGCCAACGAAGTGACCATCCGCAGCGGCTTTGGCGAAGCACTGTTCCATCTGGACCGGCGCACCGTGGACAACGCCCGTCGCAGCGTGGCCGGACGGGAGGAGTTGCGCCGGCAGTTGCAGCAGGAGGTGATCCAGGGGAACCTCACCCCGGCAGCAGCCGACGTTCTGTTGCTCATCGGCGACCTGAAGGGCTACCTGGACCTGGCCCTGGAGACGGCGCCCTTTTATCGCACTGGGGGGGAAAGCGAAGCCCAGGAACTGGAAAAGGTCCTGGAGACGGCTGTCTTCCCCCACCTGGAGCCGCAGGTCGCCCGGGCCTACACCGCTATGCGGGAACAGTACATCGCCTTGTGCGCCGGCCTGACATTGCCCGAGTTGACGGCGTGGGGCGAAGGGGTGTTAAACGTCCTGGTCGAAGCCCTGGCAGAGAAGGGACTGATCCTGCACTACGTCATACGCAATACGGAGTAGAACCATGCCCGAACCGGAAACCCCCGAAGGAAAGTACGTGTATTGCATCATCCGCTCTCTGGAGCCCCGCCAGTTTACCACCTTGGGCATCGGCGAGCGGGGTGACATCGTGCACACCGTGCACTTCGTGAGCCTGGCTGCGGTGGTCAGCGATTCCCCCATCGTCGAGTATGAGAGCAGCCGGCGCAACATGATGGCCCACACCCGGGTGCTGGAAGAGGTGATGCAGGAGTTCACCATCCTCCCGGTGCGCTTCGGCACCGTAGCTCCCAGCGCCGAAGCCGTCCAGAGAGTGCTGAAGCGACGCTCGAGCGAGTTTCACGACCTCCTGGTCGAGATGGAAGGGCGGGTAGAACTGGGCCTGAAGGCCTTCTGGTACGAGAATGTCATCTTCCAGGAGATTGTGGAAGAGAACCCCCCTATTCGCCGCCTGCGGGATAGCCTGATGGGCCGTCTGACCGAGGAGACCTACTACGAGCGCATCCGCCTGGGGGAGATGATCGAGAACGCCATGTGGAAGAAGCGCGACGGGGACGCGGAGAAGATCCTCACCCCCCTGCGTCCCTTGGTCTACAAGACCCGTGCCGCCAAGGTGATCACCGATCGGATGGTCCTCAACGCCGCGTTCCTGGTGGAGGATGCTCGCCAGGCGGAGTTCGATGCGGTGGTGGACAGGCTCGACGAAGAGATGGGGAAGAGGCTCATTTTCAAGTACGTCGGTCCTGTCCCGCCTTACAACTTCGTCAACATTGTGGTGACGTGGGAAGAGTAGGGGGTTTGAGGGCATGGGTTTTCTCATTGACCTGTTGACTCTCCCCGTGATGGGCCCCATTAAGGGCGTCATGTGGATCGCCGAGAAGGTGGCCGAGCAAGCCGACAAGGAGATATACGACGAGGACAAGGTGCGTGGGCAGCTCATGGAACTGGAACTGCGCTACGACCTCGGAGAGATCGAAGAGGAGGAGTACCTGGCGGCCGAGGAGGCCCTGTTGGCACGACTGAGGGTCATTCGGGAACGCCAGGCCGCAGAGCGTGAAACGTAAAACGTGAAACGTGACCATCACACATCACTTTTGAGGAGGAAGCATAATGACTGGACCAGAGATCGCACAGCGGGCCAAGGAGCAACTGGCCCAACTCACCGGGCACACGCCCGATACCATATCGGCCCTCAGGAAAGATGAGGAGGGCTGGCACGTCAATGTGGACATGGTCGAAATGAAGTACGTCCCAGATACCGGGGACGTGTTGGCTGTCTACGAGGCGCTGTTGGACGACAAAGGCAACCTGATCAGTTACCAACGTACACGGCGCTATCACCGGGGTCAGGTGACGGAGGAAGAATGAGTCGCAGGGACAGACCGGCGGGCATCCGCTGTCCCACCGGCCTCTTCCCCAGGCAGGAAGCGGAGATCGCTCGCTTGACCCAGGAGATCAACCAGGCCCGGACAGCGACCGAGAAAGCGCCCTGGGCCCAGGAACTCATCGGGGCGGTAGAGGTGCTCCTGGCCTGCGAGGAATACGACGAGGCAGACCTGCACTGTCGCCTGTGCCGCAACTTCTCGGAGTTACGCCGTAAGACGGCCGCCCTGGTCATCAAGGCCGGCCACCTGAGCCGCTGAGATTGGAAGATGGAGAATGGAGAATGGAAGGTGGAGGGGATTCCGCCTTCCATCGCCTATCTTTCATCCTCCAGGAGAGGAGGACATTATGTCGAATCCACGTATGGAGCACGCTATCCAGGCCACCAACCTGGCCGACATCTTGGAGCGGGTGCTCGATAAGGGCATCGTTATCGCCGGGGACATCACCATCTCCCTGGTGGATGTGGAGTTGCTGAACATCAAGCTGCGCCTGTTGGTGGCCTCAGTGGATAAAGCCATGGAGATGGGCATCAACTGGTGGGAGAGTGACCCCTATCTTTCCTCCCGAGCCCACCAACTGGACGAGGAGAATCGCCTGCTCCGGGAGCGACTCGATCGCCTGGAGGCGAGACTGGGGGTGGCAGCATGACGAGAGCAGACCGAGTGGACGTGATCTGCGCCTTCTGCGGCGGAGAGGGCCGGGACCCCTTCGATATTATGTCCCCCCTGGCCACCTGCCAGGTGTGCGGCGGAACGGGGCAGCGCACGCTCCAGCAACCGACGGCTCCCTGCCCCTTCTGCGGGGGCACGGGGGTGCACCCCGGCTCCCGCAACACCTGCACCACCTGCAGCGGTGTGGGCACGGTGGAGATCCCCGCTGATGCAGCCACTTGCCCCTGCTGCGGTGGCAGCGGCCGGGCCGCCGACTACGTCTGGCCAGACAGTCCCCTGTCCTGTGGCTGTTGCAGGGGCAAAGGGGTCGTGGCCCCAGAGCAGTAGAAGGAGTGACCGATGCAGAAGGAGAAAGTGAAGGTGACCTGCGTCCTTTGCCGGGGCACGGGCCGCTCGAGGAGAGGTGTCTGCCCGGTATGCCGGGGGGCGGGGACGGTCTCCCTGTCCGCGCCGACCAGACGCTGTATCTACTGCCGGGGCAGCGGTCTCCAGCAACGCGGCAGTACCCTCACCTGCGGCGTCTGCGGCGGCGTGGGCTGGGTGACTGTGCCGGAAGACGCTGTTCCCTGCCCACCGTGCGGCGGGACGGGGATGGCGCCCGAGAGCAAGCTCCCCTGCCTGACCTGCCGGGGCAAGGGCGTCATCTCGGCCGAACGGGCCAAGACCCTGCCGCCGGCCAAAAGGCGCCCACGCCGGAGAGGGCGTGGCTATGGCTCGGAGAAAGTCACCCTGGAGTACTGATGGCAGGAGATACCCGACCGGATCAAGGACGAGATTTACTCCTGCGGGTGGCCGAGGCCCTGCCCAAGGACGCGGGACGGGGGCTGGTCCGCGTGGACCCCCAGGACCTGGAACGGCTGGAAGTCAGTATCGGCGATGTGGTGGAGATCGCCGGTAAGCGGCCCACCGTGGCCCGGGCCATGCCGGCCTACGCCGACCAACGGAGTCAAGATCTGATCCAGATGGACGGCATCCTGCGGGCCAACGCCGGCGCCGGCCTGGACGAGCGGGTGACGGTGCGCCGGGTCGAGGTGCAGCCGGCCCGTGCGGTGGTGCTGGCGCCCGTGGAGGCCCTGCGAACCGCACCGGGAACGGCCCAGACCCGCTATCTGGCCCGGCTGCTGGACGGCATCCCCGTCGTACCCGGCGACCGGGTGCGCGTGGATCTGATTGGCACCCGTGCCCAGACCTTCACCGTGGCCGAGACCACCCCTGCCGGGCCTGTGCTCATCGGCCCCGCCACAGCCATCCGCCTGGCGGGCGAAGGGACCGGGCGGGAACGGGGTGCTATCACCTACGAGGACATCGGTGGGCTGCGCCGGGAGATTCGCCGCATCCGGGAGATGATCGAACTGCCCCTGCGCTACCCGGAGGTCTTTGAGCGGCTGGGCATTGATCCACCCAAGGGGGTGCTGCTCCACGGACCGCCCGGCTGCGGCAAGACTCTCATCGCCCGCGCCGTGGCCCAGGAAACCAGCGCCCACTTCATCCACATCAACGGGCCGGAGGTGATTGACAAATGGTACGGCGCCTCGGAGAAACATCTAAGGAGCATTTTTGAAGAGGCCGGTCGCCGCGCCCCGGCCATCATCTTCATTGACGAGGTGGACGCTATCGCCCCCAAGCGGGAGGAGATGAGTGGCGACCGCCAGGTGGAACGCCGCGTGGTCGCCCAACTCCTGGCCCTGATGGACGGGCTGGAGTCGCGGGGCCACGTCATTGTCATCGCCGCTACCAACATCCCCAACACCCTGGACCTGGCCCTGCGTCGCCCCGGCCGCTTCGACCGGGAGATCACCATCGGCGTCCCGGACAAGGATGGCCGCCGGGAGATCCTGGAGATCCACAGCCGGGGTATGCCCCTTCAACTACGCTCAGGACAGGCCCTGGCCGACGACCCTTCGACAGCCCTTCGACATGGCTCAGGCGATGTCCCGAGTTTATCGAAGGAACAAGGCTCAGAGCAGGCTGTAGACCTGGAGCGGTTGGCGGCCATCACCCACGGCTTCGTCGGCGCCGACCTGGAGGCTCTCTGCCGCGAGGCGGCCATGAGTGGGCTGCGCCGCCTGATGCCCGACATTGACTTCGCTCAGGCTCACATCCCCTACGAGAGACTCATGGCCATGGAGGTGACCATGGACGACTTCCTGGCCGCCCTGGCCGAGATCGAGCCCTCGGCCATCCGCGAGGTCTTCACCGAGGTGCCCGATGTGGGCTGGGACGATATCGGCGGATTGGAGGAGGTCAAGCGGTTGCTGATAGAAACGGTGGAGTGGCCCCTGCAGCACGGCCCCCTCTTCGCCCACGTCCATACCACGCCTCCCAAGGGCATCTTGCTCCATGGCCGGCCGGGGACAGGCAAGACCCTGCTGGCCAAGGCATTGGCCAAGGAGAGTGAGGCGAACTTCATCTCAGTGAAAGGCCCTGAACTTCTATCCAAGTGGGTCGGCGAGTCGGAGAAGGGCGTGCGTGAGGTGTTCAGCAAGGCAAAGCAGGCTTCGCCCTGCATCATGTTTTTCGACGAACTGGACGCTCTGACTCCCCATCGAGGAGCCGGGTCTGATTCCCACGTCACCGAACGAGTGGTCAGCCAGTTTCTGGCCGAGATGGACGGCATCGAGGAACTCAAGGGGGTGGTGGTGCTGGCGGCCACCAACCGCCTGGACATCGTGGACCCGGCCCTCTTGAGCCCCGGTCGTTTTGAGGTGCTGGTGGAGCTCCCCGTGCCCGACCTGGAGGCTCGCCTGGCTATCTTCCGGGTGCACACCCGGGGCAAGCCGCTGGGCCCGGACGTGGACCTGGCGGAACTGGCCGAATGCACCGAGGGGCTGGTGGGGGCCGACATCGAGGGTCTCTGCCGCCAGGCGGCCATGCTGGCTATTCGGGAGTTCCTGGAGGAGCAAGGGAGCAGGATAGCAGGAGAGCAGGGGAGCGTGGGAGACTCTCCCTTGCACCTCCGCGCCTCTGCACCTCCGCTCAGTATCGGCAGGCGGCACTTTGAAAAGGCAACGGCAGACAGACAGAGGCAGAAACAATGACCGCAACATACATCTATGCCATTATCCCCACAGGGGACCAGGTGATCTTCGATGATGTAGCCGGGGTGGATGACGACTGCGATGAGGTCTACTCCATCCCTCACCGCGATATTGCCGCCGTGGTCAGCGCCAGCCCCCTGGCCGATTACCGGGGTCTGAAGCGGAACGAAGCAGTCCGCTACCTGGTAGCGCACCAGTGCGTCGTCGAGGCGGTTATGCAGGATTTCCCCCTCCTGCCGGTGAAGTTCGGTACCGTCCTGCCCGACGAGGCCTGGGTGCACCGCCTGCTGGCGCAAGGGGAGACCCTCTTCCGCACCACGCTGGAGAGGTTCGCCGACCAGGTGCAGATGGAGGTGGTGGTCCTCTGGGACCTCCAGGAGGTTTTCCAGGAGATTGGCCAGGAGGAGCACATTGCTCAACTCAAAGCCCAGGTGACAGGCCGGCCCCCCGACGAGACAACAATTGAGCGGGTTGCCATCGGCCAAATGGTCCACGCCTCCTTGGAGCAGCGTCGCAACGGGCTGCGGGATTTCTTGATCCCGTCGCTGCGGGAGGTGGCCCTGGACCTGGTGGTCAACCCATGCATGGATGACAGCATGGTAACGAACGCGGCACTGCTGGTGGACGAAGCGGGCCGCGAGGCACTAGACCGGCGGCTTGAGGCGCTGGACGAGGAGCTCGAAGGCCAGCTCCGTTTCCGCTGTGTGGGCCCCTTGCCGCCCTACAGTTTTGCGACCGTGGAGGTACAGGTGCCCTCCTTCGAGGCGGTGGACGAGGCTCGGCGCCGGTTGGGCGTGGGGGAGACGGCCACCCCCGGCAACATCAAGCGGGCCTATCACCGGCTGGCTGGTCAGTTGCATCCCGATCTCAACCCGGAGGATCCGGAGGCCGAAACCCGCATGGCTGAACTGACCCAGGCCTATGAGCTCCTCACAGCTTATGCCGAAAGCCAGGCGGTGGGAAAGGCCGATGTGCTCTGCGCCTTCAGCCGGGAGGCGGTGGAGCAGACGCTGCTCATCGCCATCCGACGACAGGAGACACCCGCGTAGGAAGTGATGCCGACATTGCTCGACAGGACGCAAATCACAATGGCAGGACAAAGATTGTCCTTTCTGGACGATGGCGGTCTAAAGCTCCTGCTCTTCGGCGGCAAAGGGGGCGTGGGCAAGACCACCGCCGCTGCCGCCACCGCTCTTCACTGGGCTGACCGAGAACCAGCGTATAGAATTCTCGTCGTCTCCACCGATCCGGCCCACTCCCTCTCCGACAGTTTCGACCAGGTGATCGGAGACGAGATCAGACCCATCGCGGGGGTGGCCAATCTCTTTGCGCTGGAGATGGACGCGGGCCGGCGACTGGAGGATTTCAAGCGACAGCACGGGGAGGTGCTCAAGACTATCGCCGACCGCGGCACCTATTTCGACCAGGAGGACATTGCCAATTTCCTCGACCTGTCCCTGCCGGGCCTGGATGAATTGATGGTCGTCATCGAGGTGGCCGACATTGTCAGAGAGGGGCGGTACGACCTGGTCATCCTGGACACAGCTCCCACGGGGCATACCCTGCGGCTCCTGGCTCTGCCGCAACTGATGGAGGACTGGATTCGCGTCCTGGACCTGATGTTGGAGAAGCACCGCTATATGGCCGCGGTCATTGGCCGTCGCCGCTACCGCGCCGATGAAACGGACGCCTTTCTGGAGCATATGTCGGCTGACCTGCGTCGCCTGCGCGTTCTCCTGAGCGATGCCAACGCCACCGAGTTCGTGCCTGTCACTATTCCTGAGGCCATGAGCATCGAGGAGACGGCCAGGCTGTTGGATGCTCTGGAGGGGTTTGGTCTCTGCATGCGAAGCGTGGTCGTCAATCGGGTGATCAGCCGGCGGGAATGCCCGTTCTGTGAGGCGCGGCACGGAGGACAGAAACGACACCTGGAGGAGATCGAACGCCGCTTCTCGGCCTGGGACCTGGTGCTGGTGCCCCTGCTGCCTTGGGAGGTGCGGGGGCAGGAGGCCTTGGAGAGATACGCCCAGGCCATGTTGGGTCATGAACTATCG
>Ga0257140_1000038_pt1 | contig 12354 bp, 5 predicted proteins | sample saktaT_16_FD_194407 | JGI IMG/M metagenome (GOLD analysis project Ga0257140, IMG submission 194407) | Metatranscriptome of saline water microbial communities from Sakinaw Lake, British Columbia, Canada - sak_2010_1_5_120m (Metagenome... | ecosystem: Environmental > Aquatic > Non-marine Saline and... | reverse complement strand
GCCCACGCCCGTATATGCAGCATATTCCAGCAGGCGGATGATCGCGGCATGAGCGAGGCTCTGGCTTCTTTGGATGATGCGGATCTGTCGCTGATCGGCGAGCCCGCGGAGCAGGACTTGATAAAGAAGCTGGCGGAATTTCCTGATTCTATCCACGATTACGCCACAGCGAGAGAGCCTCACGGAATAGCGCGTTATCTTCAGGAACTGGCTTCGGCTTTCCACACATTTTATAACAAGCATAGAGTTCTGGATAGTGAAAATATGGAGATGAGCAAAGCGCGCGCATTTCTGACGGACTGCGTGAGAATAACGCTGAGAAACGGACTCGCACTTTTGGGGATTTCTGCTCCGGAATCAATGTGAGAAGAATTTGATGGAGCAAGCCCGGAAGGGGCAGTATATAGTGAGAGTTGAAAGATAAAATTGGGGCTTGCCCACCCAAATATCTGAAAGAATTTCAGGAGTAAACCAGCGGAATAAAAATTGCCATAGTGAAAGGCAGCATATAATGATTTCTTGTCTTCTGCTCTAAGCTTCTTCGCCTTCGAGAGCACCGACTTCCAGTTCGATCTCGTGTCGTGCGCCGACCTTATCTATGCGACCGTCTCTGATCCAGAATATGCGGTCAGAAACATCAAGCATCTTCAGGTCGTGAGTGGCGGAAATAATGGTAACGCCATTCTCTTCGTTCAAACGCTTGAGCAGGCTGATGATTTCTCTACCGGTATTCAGGTCGAGGTTGCCGGTAGGCTCGTCAGCCAAGACAATGGCGGGATCATTTGCCAACGCTCTGGCAACGGCGACACGCTGTTGCTGACCACCCGAAAGCTCAAGCGGTTTATGCTGTATTCTATCCCCAAGCCCTACCATCGTCAGCAGATCCACTGCTTTTTCAACGCCTTCCTCAGAAGGTACACCAGCGAAGGTCATGGGTAACGTAACGTTTTCCAGAGCTGTCATAACGGGAATGAGGTTGAATGACTGGAAGATATAACCGATCTTACGACACCGTAGCCAAGCCAGTTCATAAGCATCCAACTGGGCAATGTCAACTTCATCAATGTAGACTCTACCGTCAGTGGGCTTATCCAGACCGCCGATCATATTAAACAGCGTGCTCTTGCCCGAACCAGAGGGTCCCATGATGGATATATACTCACCGCGCTGGACTTCCATATTGACGCCTCTGAGAGCCTCCACGATGACGCTTCCCATCTCATATCTTTTTACAACATTTCTGATTCTGACTGTATTTTCCTTTGTGCCTTCCACAGCCCTTACTTTCACTTCTTTGTTATCTTTATCTTTTGCAGATTCTAAATTATTTTCCGCTGGCATTAGATATTCACTCCGTTCTTACAATCGTTTGTATAGAGAGCTATTCGTCACTCTCCGATTCCTCTTTAGCTTTCTTAGCTACTGCAAAACCAATAATGCCTCTTTTGCCCAATTTACGAAAATATGCCAGTAAGGATGTTTCAGCCTCCTTACGGGTAAGCTTATATTTGTTGCGCAACGTGTTGACCATGGAATCTATGGAATTTCTGCCGTCACACATAGTCCATACAAAAGAACCCACTTCGTCCAGAACTACCACCCTCGACGAAGGAAGCATAAAAACTTTGGATATGGCTCTCACCCATAGAGTCCTTTTCTGCGGCACAACAAGGGAAACTTCGCCGTCTTCAGTCTCTTCCCATTTGATCAGACTGTTTCTGACGGGACAGGACTTCAGAACATCATCTCTGGTGAATTGCAGACCGCCCTTCTTGAGTCTTCTCATCGTAAGGTATCTGCTTATCGGGTTGCTTATCAGGTTCATAATAAGTGCGGCTCCTTCACCGGATCAACAATAGCCTCCCCATCTTCATTATTGCTATCATGACAATGAATGCTAGACGCAACCTGTGAAGCAAGCTCACCAGCCCCGCGTTTTGAAATCGCCAGAACAACATAGATTCTATTGGATTTCTTGCAGTGCCAGAAATGAGCGGCAATCTGCTTTCTCCTGAGAATCTTGTCAATCGCAAACACAGGAGATAACGGAATATTATCTATAAATCTCTTCTCCTGACCCAGCATTTCCAACCTGTGATCGTCGTTGTTTTCCAGTTCGTTGATCGAGAAGCCATACTTGCGAATAATCTTGGAATAATAACCGCGAAACCACATTTCGAGGTCAGTCTCTTTCAGCGTAACATCCGCCAGACCGTACCGCTCAATATTCAGCAGGCGACTGCCATCAACAAAGGATAGCAGAATATAGCCTGACATAAGTTTTCGCTTTTCCAGATTGTACCTGCGTGGTACCTCCGCGGCAAGGTTGTAAGCACTCCAGAGATTCGTGTGTCCTTCAGGATGGTCATGCACAGATTCAAGAATTTGGAGAGTAAGAGGCAAAATTGTCTCTTTAAGATGTCCCATTATTTGGATAACAATTATACGCTTGCACTCTTTACAGTGCCATATAGCACCATTCGCGCGTACGTTGGATTTCCAATTATAGAACAAGACCTCTCTGTTTTCAAAGAATTCCTCGTTCTTGATAAGATTTATGTCACGTCTTATTCTGAGTCCTGAGGCACTCGCGCCCAGGCGCTTTTTCATACTTTTGAAATAAGAATCGAGGATTTTATGGAGGTTTGGCTTCTTCTCTTTCGACTTAGACCACTTCAGTTCCATACGCGGGATTTCCTCATCATCCATGCGTATGTAACCATTATCATAATCTCCGGAGAGACCGCCAAGTTCCCAGTTGGCAGGAATATCCACTGAGATTCCCTGCCAGCCAAACTTTATCAAATCCATATTTTTTGGGCAATTTAAAGATGATGCCGGATGGCTAGAGGCGACTGAACAGCCGCCTCTATAAACATCAAGCAATTAGAAAGGTTTTACAATGACGGCTTTGGATACCAGAGCAATGGCGACAGTCGCCATACTCACAAGACCAACACCACAACCAAAGCCCGCCGCCATGACAGGTGTATATGTATACCACCTCTTGAGACCGAACTTCTTTATCATGTAGTATTTGCCGAGTAGTGCGCCAACCAGCGTAAACACTTCCATGCCCGGCTGCGCTCCCAATCCATGTAGAAAGCCGTAATAATACATACTGTGTCCACCGGGGAATAGCGGATTAAGGAACCACATGACCCCGTAGAGTCCCAAGCATGATACCAACCCTACGAGAACATATTTTCCCCTTATGGCTTGTAACATCTGGCTCTGACCATCACGCAGAGAGGTAACCCACATGCACCTTTGAGTAACGCCCATAGGCCACGTTATCTGCGCGTTGGGATACACTGCCGATGGTATAGGCGCTAGTTTCCATATAAAGTGGTAAACCATAATACCGGATAAGAGTAATATGGGTAACGTTATAAGCTGGGCAGCAATAGAACTTGTGAACGTTGTACCGGTAAGTTCAAGAACTCGCCAGCCCATCGTTCCTCGCCCATAGTCCTCCATCGGTAAAGGCGCAAACCAGATGTCTATCTCCTCGTACCTACTCAGGATATACGTAGCTTCCTTAAGGAACGGAAGCTCAAACAAGTCCTGATTAAGAATCCCGAAGGTTCTAGCGGTAATATAGGAGTTTAGTGGAGTCCACACAAAAGCAAAGAACAGAAGGAACCCCAGCGGGAACATCGGCACAAGCCATCGACGGACGATATAAACGTGAATTACCATACCTACCAGCCACATGCCCAAAGCAAGCCATATAGGAAAGTCACCTCTGCCCGGAGGAGCAGCGAGAGACCCTCTCTCACCAGCCGTTTTACCGCCCTTCCTATATCTGAATAGCATTGGTATGGTGACCGCAAGCCCTAAGATGGCAAAGCAGAAGGACTTACCCATGCCGAAGCTGAGCCAGAAATCAATACTATTGGCGAATCCTGCAGCCCGAACATCGTCGCCCGGGTGCCACGAATGAAGGATCTCAAACCGATAAAGTACCTGAGGATTCAGGAAAAACTGAGTGAAAACTTCCGCAACAAACCTGGATATAACCACTGGGAAAGGCAAAACAAACCCCGTGAGTATCGCTCCCATATTCGTAAAGAGAGCAAATATACCGGTAGGAGCGAAGCCTTCTATGTTAGTGGTGAAGTCAATCCATGGAATCTTCAGGATTTGTATCGGCCGGGTCATCATAACACCCGTTAATGCCGGCACACCTATATATATAGCCCCCCACACAAGTCCAAGCATTGATGCTAGACTAAACACCCGCCAACGCCATGTCTCACGTTTGCCAGTAGTCTCCGCCAAAGCCGTAGCGCCCTGAGCCGAAACGGGAGCAAGTGGAAAAGGCAAACGCTCGAGGTCGGCTGTCAGCCTGAAGAGGAAATAAGTTCCGCCTATACCACGCAATCTTCCCAAAGTCTGATTCATTAACATCAGCAGTATAGGCCACATCCACTCTTTATGTATCAGACTTCTGGTAGCTAAAGATTCGGAACCCGGCGGGGGAACCACCCAAGTAGGTACCTTATCAGCAATCTCAAACTGTATAGCCTGCGGCGATTGTATGAAATACTGGTTCCATATCATACCCCCGTAGAAATTGCCGGCGCCTACAGCAGAACCCGCCAACCCCAGAAGGATGTAAAGCTCTTGACGTCTAACGGTGGTGAAGGACCTACGGGCAAGTTCCGTAAAGAGAATGACAGCAACCCAAGGCGCTGCACCTGCGCCACTCTGACCAGCAACTAGACTCAAATAGATTGAGCCCGGCATCATCAGAAGACCGACAAACAACGCCCCTAAGACAACTTTGAGGGACAGTCCAGACTCAAATGTACGGACGCCACCGTCTATATCATATCTCTTTGCCCATGTCTGCCATTCTTCAGCCATGGACACTCTTTTTCTGGCCATAATCACCTCCATCAACAGGTCTATAGGTAAATCAACCTGTGTAGACCTAGACCAACTAACTTGCCGGTTCTGGTTCCATAGATGCTGTATCTAGAGTCTCGCGCCTACCACGCTCATGGAACTCATTTCTGACGGCTACATTGAATGTTCTCCAAACCAGGAACTGCTTCCTCAACAGGTTCAGAAATCTTCTATTAACACGCTTCCAAGATGCGATCTCACCGCTTTCGCGGAATACCTGGAGGTATATATTATAGAGATCCTCTTCTTCCGCCTCATCAGCAGGAACCGTCACCAGATTTATCCTCTGACTGACACCAAGGTCGTATGGAGCAAGCCAGACCATCATCTCGACGGCATACTCCTCTTCACCAGTTGAACGATTTGTGCGATTGAAATTAACCTGATCAGTATAAAAATCACTTGCCGACTCATCCGCGTGAGCCTCAAAATAATCTCTCATAAAAATGTTAAGTCCAAGAGCCTCTTCGGAAAGAACAGTAAACGGAAGATCGAAACCCCATTTGTCACCTTCCGGCTCCGGAAGCTTCCATTTTCTCTCAATATCAGGCACAGCCATTCGGGAAGCTTTCACAGCAGGATATATAGTAGAACCCAGAACCACAAGCATGACGATGATAGTAGACGTAACCGTTGACGTAGAAGAATAATTCAGCGTCAGACCCGCGAGAAGTCCCCACTTGACAAGTATCCACGCGACAGTTTGCCCGAGCAGGTAACCCAAGATACCGCCGATGATGGCATAAACGCAAGCTTCAGCGATAAACAGGAACGCCACATGCACTGGCGCAAGTCCAACCGCGCTGTATATGCCGATCTCCTTGACACGCTCATAAACAGCACCCAACATCGTGTTGAGAACAATGAGAGCGGCTATAAGTATGGGGATAAACAAATTGCTCATACCTGAGAAAGAAGTCATACCTATTGAACTGTAGAGATAAGCGTCGTTAGTCTCCATATTGCCAACAAACACGTCAAGCGCGATTCTCGGCATGAGATCAGCCATTATCTTTTCCAGTTCATTTTCAGCAGTCAAATTCGCCTGTTTTTGAGAAGAACCTACCATCTTGACAGCGACGGACTTGAGGTTTCCTCCCATGTTCATTACCACTTCGTAAGGAAGGATGGCTATTTGCTGAGGCGTTAGGTGCAGATACTTCTGCAATTCTCCTTCCAGCGTCTCGCCGCCCATCTGCAAACCTCTGGCGTTCTGCTGCTGCATAAGCAGATAATCAACAGGAGTCAGTTCCTCGCCATCAAGATCCTTGATGTCCTTGAAGCTTGTGTCAAGAACACCGACTACAGTATAGCTTCCACCACCGATCTTGATCTCCATCCTGCCCACATCATCTTCGGTAATAGCCAGCGCATCCGCCATGCCTGCCGGAAGAATAACCCCGTAAGTCTCTCCGGGCTTGAACCATCGTCCCCACTTCAGCGAGCGGTCTATACCTGTGACACCCGGTTCATTATCCGACATACCCAGAAGAGCAGTTGCCGTATATTTTTTGCCATTATCAGCAACGAGATCAACAAATGACTGATCACCGAGGGATGAGGAGAAATACCAAGAGCGTGCCGAAATCGGATTATTAACTTTCAGCATCTCACCACTATCAAGGGTAAGCTCTGTACTCTCAAGGTCATTACGAATTGAAGTATAGAGTGGTTCCTCAAGCGAATGCCAATACTGGTTCCTTATAAGCATACCGGTGTAAGCAGGTCTTACTGACGGTAGGCGCGTCTTGTTGCTCTGCATGAACGTTTTCACAGAGGTAAACGATATGACGGTAAAGGTCAATATAACGAGCGTACCACAGGTAAGGATCGTTCTGCTTTTTCTCTTACGCATGTTTGATATGCCCAGAGAGAACGCGGCAGCACTTGCCGACAAACGTCCTACGTCAGCTTTGTAGACCTTTGATGTCTCTCTCTTGATCCGCTCCAACTGCTCCTCAAACTTGCGGATAATGATAGAGATAACAATGACCGACAAAGCAAGAACAATGAATGCCAGAAGGATTATAAGCGGTGTAACGGTGATCTGGAAAGCTGGATGTACCTGCGAAAGCAGGAAAAATACCAGCAGGAATATAATGGCGGTAGCAAGCACCTGCTTGTTTATGCTGGGGAAGTGGAACAGCAAACGTTCCATAAAGTACGCGAAGGGCATAAGTATGGCAAGATAGAACATAACGCCCTTGACAACATCGTTACCCGTTCCCTTTATGTCGGGATAAGCGCGCGATTCATATCCCCAAGCAGCGCGAGCCAGCTTCAGAGCCTCATCGTATTGCTTGGCGCCCAAAAGCATCTGTGCCCTCTTCAGATAAACATTCGCCATTTTGTGAAGGTTATCCAGACGGTTATTGCTTATTCCGTAGCGTCTGTAAAGCTCGCCTCGACTCTCATCCAACGCCCACATGTCCCTGACGACAACGTAAGGCGTAACTCTTATAGAGCCGTTCTCCCTGACGATAAAACCTTTTCCTGTATAAAGGGTTGGTTTCTCTTCGGCTTCTTCGTCGGTGGCATCCGCCTTAATCAAAAGCAAACGCTTACCTAGCAGACCAGCACCCATGCCGATCTTTATCCTTCCACCGGGTTCGGAATATACAAGAGCGATAGGCTCAACGACGGAAACCATCGGCTGCGGCCAGGGCTTCGAGAAACCGTACCGCATCGGCTCACCGTCGGTTATAGCATCATAAACCGAAAGCTCTCTCAAAGTACGGTAATAGCGTTGATCCACCAAGTCGTAGATGGTAGTGCTAACACACGGGAATACAACCACACGAGCGCCCTTTCTGCGGGTGTTGACTGGCACTTTATTATTGAATATCTTGGCGCCGTAAACTCCCTGATCTGGAGCGTAGGCTATATCGCCCGATTCGGGATCAACTTTGTATGCCTCAATTTCCTGCCGACCGCCCGGTCTGTAAACAGCGCGACCTTCCATTCCAAGACCGGATATCTGGAACTTACCTTTACTATCGGACATGGTAAACAGATCGCCTCGAACTCCCATCATAGACTTATGGGTTCCTCTTATGGTCATGATCGTATGAGGAACAGGAGTATTAGGAATAGGACTTTCCTTAGCATCGAACTCCACCACGTTTCCGTAAAGAGTACAATAGTAATTACCTACTTTAGCAGCGGTGGGCATTTCCGGATCTCTCAGAATCTGAACCAATATGGAAGCCAGCATCTTTGTCTGATTCAAAAGGTTCTCAAAATCGACCCTGTCCAGAGTATCCAGCGGTGTATCAGTTAAAACTCTGGCATCATTGATGGTGGCAAAAGCAATTCCTGTCTTACCTGCCAGAGTCGCCACTTCGCTGTCGAAGGCAATCTTTCCGGGGATGTAGGTACGCCACGTCTTACCACCGGTAGCGCTGATAGCGTTGGTGAATCCGCCGCCGCCGCCGATACCCGCCAGACTTATGAGGGTAGCCACGTCCTCAGCTTCTTCCGGTGTTAGCTCTTCGGGCTTAAGGTCCTTCAACTCCAGCATTTCGTCCAATTTACGATAAAGCGATATTCTGGCTTTGCGGGCTTTCCGCTTGTCTCTGATTGCCGTTCTTATAAATCTTGCCACCTCTTTGCGGAGGTAGTCCATATCTTTCAACATCTCTTTCGACGGCTCGCCCCTGCTCTTCATATCCTGAAATTGCAGCTTCATCAAGCGATTTACACCGCCCAAGCCTACAAGAGTGTCATAGTGATCAGATATTAAGCTTTCCAGAGTCTTTCCCTCTATCGCCTCGATGGATTTCGTGGAAGCGGCGGCACCCCACTGTCCGGCGATAGCGGACTGCCTTATCTGGTCATCGGTGAATCTACTGAGAGCGTGTATATTTCTGCCAAAGGAGGCGTTATTTGCATATTCAGCACACTTATTTCCTATGGAAGCAAATTCCCTTCTGAGAACAAACTCAGGCTGCTGATCGTAGAACCATCCCTTACCAAAGAGTCCCAACTGATCGTTCTGGCTGGACAGGTCAACGGAGATAAACAGCGAAGTATAGAATCGGTTAAGCTTAGCCTGAAGTCTGATAACCTGCATCATGAGAGAAATTTTTCTCTCATATTCGTCTCTGTCAACTCGCGAGAGTATGCCGATTTTCTTATGGATATTTCCTATACGTGAGTTTTTCAGCGTGGGCAGGTTGTCTCGCAGAAGAGTCTTCTCCTGCTGTGTGGTGGGTCTTTCCATAGTATTTACGAGTTCTGCGAAAGCTTCAAGATCAGCAACATCATTGATAGCTCTGGACTTTACTAGACCAAGCAACTCCTTCTCGTCATATTCTGAGAAAATCTGACTGCGAGCTCCAGTTATGAATTTATATTCCTTGCCCTTATCTGCGGATAGGTTGTATTTTAATAATCGGTCTTCCTCAACCGTGTATTCTCTGTTTAGTTCTTTCTGTTTTATAAGGTTCAGGAGATTTTCTATCAGTCGGGGAGCATTTCGGGCATTATACTTAGCCAGCATCAAAACGTCTTTCTCCTTAGCCAAGTATTTGTTAACGTCATCTTTGGCGTCAAGCGTTCTTGCCCGAAGCAGCTTCAACCGATCTACTTTATCTTTGGAAAGATGCGCAAAAATGAGAGCCATATCATCTTTGGAATACTTATCCGTGATCTCTTCAGGGTTTCCCAGTTTTTTGATAAGGATATCCAGATTGGCGCTGTCAGTTGTAGCCTTGTTCTTGGCGATCCCCAGCACCTTTTCCAAAAGCTGTATTTCCATCGCCCCGTAATCCACACTTGCATCACGCTTGACAAGCACCTTTCGGGCTTTTTTCAGTCTAATATATTCTCCGGAGTTGAGATGGCGGTCTGCGATTTTGCCGTAGGAATATTGTTTTACAAGTTCCTCTATATCCTTGTCCGATTCTATTACCAAATTGCCGCCGTAACTCTTCGCCAGCTTCTGTACCTTCTCCACGAGGATACTCGGAGATTCTTCACTCTCGTTTTTTCCATAGATCCAGGGTCTCAAAGAAGTATAGATCTTTAGCGAAGAGTGAACCTTCATAAGCTTATCTACAGACTCAATATCCACTCTGGCTATTGGGAGAGCATAGCTCTTGATCAGAAATTTTTCTTCTTCTCTGCATTTGTCCACAGCTTCATCCCGAAGCTGCATCAACTTGTCGACGAGTTCCTCAAAATAATATACTGTCTGAACCGAATCTTCAGTAAGTCTGGCGGTGAGCGCTTCCAGCCGCGCCTGATCCTCAGGCGTGAATTTCTCCTCCTCGCGGCTCTTCGTTTTTTCTCTTCTTTCTTTCCGCTTCTCTAACTCGTCCCGTTTGTTGTTCCTGAGGCTTTCGATAGTATTTCCGGTACTCTCAAGCTCCGGCAATGTATCGTCTCTCAAAGCCCATAAATCGTCCTCAAGCTCTTGAACGCGCTCAAAGAAAGAGGGCGGTAGTTCAACGAGAAGACCTTTTCCTATTGCCAAAACGATCCTTCGCCCAAGTTCGCGGACTTCTCTCAATTCTGCATATAAGTCATCACGAAGCTCATACATGGTTCTGACAAGGTCTTCGCTTACATTATACATGAAAGCTCTCATGCCTGCTAATCCCTGAAAATGACCACTGGTAGCCAGAAACATAACGGATCTGCCCGGACGGTTCTCTTCCATAGACAATACTCTGGCAAGTTCCAGCAAAGCGGCGATACCGCATGTAGGATCAGCACCCGGGGCATCGGCAGGAACGATAGACATGGAGTCAAAATAAGACTGAACAATCACCAATTCGCCCTTCAGATCGGGATCGGTTCCGATTAGAAGTCCGGAAATATTCTGACCGAGCTTGCTTTCCCAGGTCATTGTGCCCGTAAGCTGGACGGTCACTTCCCGATTTGCGCCGCCGTCGGGAATATAAATCTCGCTTCCCACCGGCAGGGACACGCTCTGAAGGCTATCCAATACAGGTTGGTTATAACGGTATCTCCTGACTCTCTCAGGGAGAAAACCATATTGCTCAGAGACGCTTTCCAGCGTTTCACCTTCTTTTACAACGTGCTTTGTGCTGAGTCGGTCTCTTATAAGATAATCGGCGTCTTTTTTAGGGATCCAGAATCTTGGAATGGCTGCCGGAATGGTAAGAAATTTTGCTTCGGCTTCACCGCGGATGGTGTCCTCAGGCTCTATAAATACAACAGCGCTGGCACCTAACATCGCCGCGTTTATCCATTTTACGGAGCAATTGAAGTCCAGCAAAACGATAGAGCCTTGTGGAACAAAAATGGCTGATTCATTTGCTTCCACAAACTCTCCCGCTTCGTCCACCACGCCGTTCTTGTTGTTATCTATTCCGTCTTGAGCGTTGCCGGCTTCCTCGTCCACCAAACCATCGTTGTCATTATCTATTCCATCGCTATACCAGCCAGCGATGTCCTCCATCAGTGGAGTTTCGCCGTCTTCGTCTATATCTCCGTCGTTGTCATTGTCTATATCATCGTTGGTTTTATCCAGGTGGAGATTCAGAATGTCGTCAAGGATACTTCCCACGCCGACCCTGTAGTTATGAGCGATAGTGCTCATAGTATCATCCGGCTTGACTATATGCCATATGCCGCCTACATTCTTATCATTGAACTCCGCCAGTTCAGAACTGCCGGCGTAGATAAGTCTACCGGTGATGCCCTCAATGGGGATCAGAACGTCCTTATCGGCAAAGAGAACTATCTCGCCGTCTTCGTCGATCTCGCCATCGGAATCGTTATCACGACCATCAGATGCCTGATCCTTCAGATAACTGTTAAAATCCTGATCCAGTATGAACGATTCTTCGATTCCGTAAGATTCAGCTATTTCTTTGAGGGTCTCACCCTCTATTACTCTATGTTTTATACCTTTGGGAAGGAAGGAAGTTCGGACGAGGTTGGGCCACAGGGCGGAGATTTTTAATTCTTCCGCAACGCCTATGCCATCTTTCTCCAAAATCCTCAGTCTTCCATCGCCATGATCCACAGGAACAGTAATCTCATATTCCTGACTGTCCACGTTCTCCAGACCTATCCTCTGAAATTCATCAAATATGTATTTTGCAGCATTTTCTCCGGCTTCATATCCGGTAACTCTTGAAGGAAGAGCGGTAAAACGCGCTACAGTAGCCCACATATTCCTTAAACGAATCTCATCGGCTACGCGCACAGCATCCTCAGAGAGCTCAGTTTTAGCTGCGAATACGACTCCTGTAAAAGCCAAAAGCAAAGATAACACTATGATCATCTGAAGTTCGCGGATTCTCAACTTTACTCCCTCCAAATCTATAATAATGGAATGGATCTCATATCGCGAAAATGTGTTTTCCTACAACAAAACATCATAAGATTTGCACACCAACTACGCTAGATTTTTAGAATACAAGATTATTTTATCATGTAACTGATGCCAAGTCAATACAAATTCTC
>Ga0257140_1000035_pt1 | contig 12500 bp, 13 predicted proteins | sample saktaT_16_FD_194407 | JGI IMG/M metagenome (GOLD analysis project Ga0257140, IMG submission 194407) | Metatranscriptome of saline water microbial communities from Sakinaw Lake, British Columbia, Canada - sak_2010_1_5_120m (Metagenome... | ecosystem: Environmental > Aquatic > Non-marine Saline... | reverse complement strand
TCGGCAAGATGGACAAAAATTTGCGCATGTTCTTTCTGCCTCATGGAATCCTCAGAGCGACTTTCGGTTTGCCTAGCTCGCAATTTTATCGGACGGACTCTTCAGATCCCTGTAGCACCCCATGACCTCCGATAGGTAACAGGAGGAATATTTCCTGTCCTTACGGAGATAATGCACCAAACGCGTCGGTCCCGCATTGTAAGCGACGATAGCCTTTTCCATATCGCCAAACTTCCGGTGCATCATATTAAGATAATGTGTACCCAGTTTGATATTGTATGACGCATCGTAAAGCGAATCTCTACCTCGATACCTGAGACCCATCTTGGGAGACAGCCATTTTGCAGTGCTCGGAAGCACCTGCATAAGCCCCCTTGCGCCCTTCACGGACTTGGCTCGGGCATTGAAGTCGCTTTCGGTTTTTATTATAGCTAGGATTAGTTCCCAGTCGTAATTATATTTCTTGCTCTGCCTGTAAATTGTATTGGAAAACTGGAATAACTGATCCTTATTCAGGGAAGAATTGAACTGGTTGATAACCCCTGCAATCTTGAGCTTTACATCCGATTCTTCGGATGCCGAATCCTCAACCGATGTTTGTATCTGCTTTAGCTCAAGCTCTTCTGTGACAGCCTGAAGCCCTTTCGCTCTTGCTATATTCGCAAACTGATAACAGACAAAGCCGCTCAAAAGCACTATGAGGAAAAGCACATTGAGAAATGTGTGTTTTCTCACAAAAATATGTGTTTCGTCTGTCTCTGCTTCCTGTCTTAATGCTTTAATCTTTCATCCTCTCCTTTCATAAGTTTCTGGGACAAAATGCATTACCCACCTTGTAGGAAGAACAAGAGATCACCTGTTATTATTCCCCACAACCGGTTCTTATGAATGGAGAGAATCTGAAAAACAGCCTGAGAATAGAGTAAAACCACGGAAAAATACAGGACATATATCAAGGCTTTAAGCCCGAAAATATGCCTTTGCTCTTTTTAGTCTCTCCGTGGTTTATTAGGACGCTCAATCTACTGATTGAGCGTCCATATTTGGAAAAAAAGAGATTGCTAATAGTAAGATATACTTACCATTCTTCGACAATGCTACTCACAATGTCTTCTGCGGCTTCTTCCACAAGTTTTTGCTTAGCTTCCTCAAGCGTTTCAGGCGGTTCACCCAAATCAGACACAACGTAAAAGTCATGGATTTTGACAAAATTCTTTTCATTCTGTACAACTTTGCTTCGCTTGAGATCCTCAAATACGAAGGACATCTCCATGACCAGGCGGTATTGCTCCGGCTGGTTGTTCTGATCCATACTCAGGATACCGCGTTCATAAATCTTAACCGTCCCTGTAAATATGGAATCCGTTCCTTCACCCCAGCTTGAACGTTTGGAAAACTCCTGCCTGACAGCCTCTGCTAGGTCTTCTTCAAGCCCATACTCCACAGTCTCATTTGCTATTGGAGACACGGTGACCGAATCAATGTGCCCAAGCAAATCAGATTTGGATCTGTATCCGCATCCCCAAACGGAGATGATGAGTAACAGGGCTGATAATTTTATACATTGAGAGCTACCAAACTTTACCATGAGATCCTATTTGTGCATCCCCGAAGCGGGAAGCAAACCAAAAAAACGCTTTGGAAACTGTTAATAAGATATCCCGATTCTTACGAATCCGGGACGGAAACACCGAGCTTTACTAGGAAAGTTCAGCGAGCACTTTGAAATTACCCTCAACCAATTCGAGTTGCTCGCTGGGATTATGGAGTTGCTGATTCATTACAGGTTTGAGAGGTTCTGCTCGCTTTGGCTTTTTCTTGAACCTATCAAATCCCTCTGGAGTACTGACTATCCAAATGAGTATTGCCCCCAAAATAACCAAAACTGCAATCAGGATGATTGTTATCAACCCACTGGTCGTGAGTCCCTTTTTCTCTTCTCCTGTTCCCATTCTTTCCTCCTTGCTATCAGCGTCGTCTATCCTTTGGCAACCTTAGTGCCTTTTGCGGACGCGTGGTCGTCTCCGTATCTTGCGGCTTAGTCTTGTCATCCATTGCCGCCTTCCTACTCAGATTCAGGCGACCGAACTTGTCTATCTCGACGAGTTTGACCTGTACCTCGTCACCTGCGTTGATCACATCCTCAACCTTCTTTACATAACCATCATCCAGTTCGGATATATGAAGCAAACCTTCCTGCCCGGGCAGGATCTCAACAAAAGCTCCATAATTGGTTACGTTTGTCACTTTGCCGGTATATATTTTACCGACTTCTGGCTCTTCGGTAAGCGATCTGATCATGGCAATCGCTTGATCGGCAGCCCCTTTGTCAATGGAGGCAATATTCACCGTGCCGTCGTTCTCAACCTCGATCTGAACATCGAAGTCAGCCTGCATCTTTTTGATGATCTTGCCACCCGGACCAATTATATCTTTGATCTTACCTTCCGGTATTGTTATGGAGAGAATTCGCGGGGCATACATGGAGATTTCGCTGCGCGGCTCATTGATGGCTTCCGCCATCTTACCGAGTATAAACAACCGGGCTTCTCTTGCCCGCTGCATTGCCATCTCCATGATCTCTTTTGTGACACCCTCAATCTTAATGTCCATCTGGACAGAGGTAATACCATCCTTGGTGCCCGCTACCTTGAAGTCCATATCACCCAGAGCATCTTCCACACCCATCATATCGGTGAGGATAGCCACTTGATCGCCTTCTTTGACTAACCCTATGCCAACGCCCGCAACGGGAGCTTTGAGAGGCACAGCGGCATCCAGCAGCGTAAGGGTAGCTCCGCAGACGGTAGCCATAGAGGATGATCCATTCGACTCCAATATCTCAGAAACAACTCTCACCGCGTAGGGGAAAGTTTCCTTATCGGGCATTACCGGCAGCAATGCTCTTTCAGCCAAAGCACCATGACCGATTTCACGCCGACCGGGTCCCCTTATGGGGCGCACTTCGCCCACGCTGTAGGGCGGGAAGTTGTAATGCAGCATGAAGGATTTCGTCCATTTGCCTTCGAGGTCTTTGATTTCCTCCTCGTTACTGGTGATGCCGAGCGTAGTCACACATAAAGCCTGAGTCTGACCACGTGTAAAGAGCGCTGAACCATGCGTGCGCGGCAGAATTCCAACCTCACAGCTTATCGGTCTTACGTCCGTTAGACCGCGTCCGTCCACGCGTTTGGATTCGGTAAGGATCGCGCGCCGCATTTCTTCCTTCTGGATCTTGGTCAGAACGTAGTCTATAAGATCCTCCGAAACGCTTTCGTCTTCATCAAACGGTTCGGACACATCGTCTTTCAGATCTTTCAGGTATTGCTCACGCTCAAGCTTATCAATTATACCTATGGATTTTACAATCCTGTCGGTTGCTGCAAAACGAAGCTTTTCCTCCAAGTCCTCGCCAGCTTTCACCACAGTGAGTTCCCGTTTTGGCTTGCCACATCGAGCGACTATTTCTTCCTGCATTTCAACGATCTTTTTGATCTGCTCATGCGCAAGTTCTATGGCGTCCAGAAGTTCGGCTTCCGGCATTTCGTTCGCTCTTCCCTCTACTGACATCACTGCGGTCTTAGTGCCTGTGACAAACAGATCGAGATCGCCTTCGCGTTCCTCATCGTAAGTCGGATTTATCACAAACTCTCCATCCACTTTTCCGACGATGACAGCCCCTACAGGACCCGGAAAGGGTATGTCAGATATGCACAAAGCAGCGGATGCGCCGATCATTGCGATAGCATCCGGTGGATGAGCTCGGTCGGAAGCAAGCGTGGTAGCCATTACTTGAATTTCATTGCGAGCGTCCTTGGGAAATAACGGGCGAATACAGTGATCGATGAGCCGCGCTGCCAGTATCTCGCCTGTGCCCGGTCTCGGTTCACGTCGCCCATAAATCTCAGGTATCCTGCCTGCCGCATACGATCTCTCTCTGTATTCTACGGTCAACGGAAAAAAATCCAGACCTTTTACGGCACCCTTTGATGCAACAGCAGTAACCAAAACCACTGTGTCAGCATATCGGGCGAGAACCGCTCCGTCAGCTTGATTTGCCAACTTTCCGGTCTCCAAAGAGAGTACTGAATCACCAATTTCTATCTCAAATTTTTCCAAAGTTTTTCCTGGTATAATTCGCCTATTCGATGTTCGTTACTGTTATAAGTTGCAAAGTTAACGAGGTCAAATTAGCGTATCCCAGAAATTCACCCCCTCATTCGTGTGTTGATTTAGACATTATTGTCTTATGATACATAAAAAAGTATATTAGAGCGTTAGCTATCCGAAAAACATTCATGGAGCAGGAAAACCGATTGCAGTTACTATCCTTTATTCGCTTTGACGCTCCCCAAACGATCACACGGCTAACGCCATTATGATCGCTCTGCTTTCCGGATAAGCTTTTAGTATTCAAAAGTTAGGCATCTATTTCACCGAATACTCTCGCCTGTCGAATTGTCCTGTTGCTAACTATGCTCTATCCTCTGATGCCCATTTCAGAAATCACTTTCTGGTAACTATGCAGATTCGTGCGATGAAGGTATTTCAGAAGTTTTTGACGTTTCCTTACCATTTTAAGCAGTCCGAATCTGGAATGATGATCCTTCTTGTGTATTTTCAGATGCTCTGTCATATATTTGATTCTTTCGCTGAGTATAGCAATCTGAACTTCCGAGGATCCCATATCTGTCTCATGATGTTTGAACTTGTCTATCAGTTCCTTCTTAATTTCCTTAGTTAAAGCCATCCAAAGACCTCCCTTGACGCTTATTTTTTCATTAAGAGAACGCCGCGAATATATTCATGCAGTGATCTCCCGTACCGTTTAATAATATACCACAAATAAGTTGTCTTGTAAACGTAAAAGATTAGGATCAATCACAGAAGATTTGGCGATCAATACTGCATTTTGTTTAGTGCTTTTGATTGCTGAGTATCTCTTTTGCAGTTGCCTTGTCTCTCCTGATCTGATCTGCCAGTTCCTCCGGGCTGTCGAAGGTGTTCTCCTCACGGATTTTTTCTGCAAAGAAGACCTCCATATTCTGCCCGTATAGAGTGCCGTCGAAGTCCAGCAAATGGACTTCGATCCGGAATTCATTTTCCCCAAAAGTAGGCTGAACACCCATGTTTAACACGCCGTCAAATAATTTTTCACCCGTATTCGCCCTGACGGCATATACGCCAGCAGGCGGCAGTAGCTGTTCTTGCTGTTGCAGATTAGCTGTCGCATAGCCCAGTTTGCGACCGATGCCCTTTCCCTGCACGACCGGACTGGATATGGAATACATTCTGCCCAGTAAACTGCTTACCAACCCAAAATCGCCCGTCAATACGGCTTTCCTGATCCTCGTACTGCTGACGATCTTGCCACCTATCCTGTAAGGCTCAACTATTTCCACAGCAAAACCGTATTTTTGCCCCAGTTCTTTCAGCAGTCGCTTATCGCCAGCCTTACTCTTTCCAAAAGCACAATCGTATCCTACAACCACCTCTCTAGCACCGAATCTGCCCACAAGAATATCCCTGACGAAGTCCTCAGGCGAGAGCTGCGCGAATCTCTCGTTGAAATCCTCTATCACGATCCTGTCAACCCCCATACCTTCCAGCAGTTCGATCTTCTTTGCCTTTGTGGTAAGAACAGGGGGAGCTTTGCCGGATATGGAAAGAGCAGGATGCGGATCGAAGGATATAACCACCGATTCTGTATCAAACTCCCTTGACCTGTTTAGCACGCGACCGATGACTATCTGGTGAGCAATGTGAACCCCATCAAAAACACCGAATGTCAGGACTGCGCCTTTGGATACACACTCACGGCTGGAGTGCTGTATTTTCTGTTTACTGTCTTTCATCCCGCTTTCGTTGTTTCCTTCTCTGATGCCTAACTCAGTACCTTTACCAACTTGCATATCAAGGTCTGTGGCTTCAGAGCCACTGATGGTTTGTGTGATTCCGTCGCTTCACCAATACCCAAGAGCGTTCCCGCTCTATCGCGAATGCGGATCAGGTCGCTGGACTCAAATTCGTTCTCATAGCTCACTACTTCAGCGACAGTTGGCGGAATCCCATTTAGAAACCGTTTCCTCGCCGAATCCGTAACGATGACGCCCGGCATAAAAGACAGCATATCGCCCATAGACCTTATCGACCGTGAGGCAATCTGTGGATCAGCCGCTATTTCGTCCAGTGATACGGAATCCCTCAAATAACAGATTCCGGATTTTGTCCGAACCAGTCTGGAGATATGAGCGCCGCAGCCCAAAGCCCCGCCAATATCCCTCGCCAGCGCCCGAACGTAGGTACCCTTTGAGCACAGCACGCGAAAGTCCATCTTCGTAAATAGCTGAGACAGATCCGCATCGCCGGAAGATCTGAAATTCCCTTCCGCAGCCTCTCTATAGAACTTCAGCATCTCAATTTTGTATATATGTACCCGGCGCGGCTGTCTCTCGATAGTCTCTCCTTTACGGGCTATCTCATACAGCCGTTTCCCCTGAATTCTAACAGCCGATACCATCGGTGGAATCTGGTCTATGTCGCCGGTAAAGCTTTTGAGGGCGTTCTTCACATCATCCGGCTCTATATGAACCGTTTCTGAAATCTCAAGCACTTCCCCGCTGGCGTCCAGAGTATCTGTGGCTATGCCAAAGGTTATGGTTCCCTCATATTCCTTTTCATCTTCCTGAAGGAACTGTATTATCTTCGTGGCTTTCCCCAAACATAAAACTAGAACGCCCGTCGCGTCAGGATCAAGCGTTCCTGTATGCCCGATTTTCTTCTGCCCCAATATCCACCGCAAACGAGCTACCACGTCGTGCGACGTCATGCCGGCAGGCTTATCAATGTTTAAAATGCCATCCATTTTCAATTGCCGGAGAACATCCTGTTTCTAGCAGCTTTGAGAATTGTATGTGTCACTTCGTCCAAAGTGCCCGGAATATTGCATCCTGCGGCAGCTTTGTGTCCACCTCCGCCGAACATGGAAGCGATCTCATCAACGCGCAATCCGCTTTTAGACCTCAGGCTTACCTTAAAGCTACCGTTCTCAATCTCACGGAGAAATATAGCTACCTCGATGCCCTTGATCGAACGTATATAATCAATAATTCCCTCAGTGTCCGCGCTTCCCGTCTGTGTTTCCGCGTGCATCTCTCCTGTAACCGATGTCCACACTATTTTACCGTCGGAACTGATCTGCGTCCTTCCCACTGCCATGCCAAATAACTTGGCTCGCGGATAAGGTATAGTTTCATAAACCGCCTTGGTGATCCGGTGCGGACTTACACCCTCACCGATCAATCGAGCGGCGATTCTGTGAGCTTCAGGAGTGGTATTGCTGTACTTAAAACTGCCTGTGTCGGTAAGAATTCCGGTATACAAACACACCGCCCGATCCTGACCGATCTCCATGCCCGCGTATTCTATCAGCCTGAAGATGATCTCAGCAGTGGCGCACGCTTCCACGTCGATCAGGTTGTAAGTGCCAAATTGTTTATTGCCGCGATGATGGTCTATGTTGATCAGGGCACATTCAGAGCTGATCCGCTCTGCGATTTTGTCGCCAATTCGGGACAGATCACCGCAGTCCAGTATTATCGCTACATCGCAATCAAAAGTAGACTCGCCCTCGAGTCTGAATTCTGAATTACACACCTCGACGTTTGGCAAAAATCCGTAGATTAATGGAACAGGATCCGAATTCAGCACAGACACCTTTTTCCCGAGATCTGATAAGATTGAATAGAGGGCAAGCTGTGAACCTATGGAATCACCGTCAGGATTGATATGGGATGAAATCAGGAAGGTTTCATTCTTCCTCAGAACTTCCAGAATATTTCCCATTATGCTATTTTTTACCATAATCTGCAAATTGGGGCGCTGAAAAGCAGTTACAAATCAGATACGTCACTCTAAAGAATTATCCTCTTGACCTTCATTGATAAGCTTAGCGATGCGAATACTTTGGACGACGGATTTATCAAGTTTGAAAGAGATCTCAGGGGTATGCCTCAGTTCTATTCGTCTGCCGATCTCTCTTCTGATAAAACCGGCGGCGCTCTTCAAACCCGCCAGTGTTTTCTTCTGCTGACTTTCGTCTCCCATCGTACTGACATAGACCTTTACATGGCGAAGATCATCCGATACCTCCACCTTTACTATCGTGCAAAATCCAATTCTTGGGTCTTTGATCCGGCGGAGCATTATGTCACCAAGTTCCTGCTGGATCAAGTCCCCTAATCTCTCTGATCTCTTATATTGTAACACAGGTATTGCCCTCCGATTGGCGGTACAGAGGAATTCTACTGAATCTCAATTTCGTAATCGAGCAACTCCACCAACCCAGTTCCCCGCACAAAGTCTACCACGTTTGACAATACACGATTGGTAAATCTGACATCATTCGAAACGCAGGCTACACCAAGCGTTGCCCACTGCCATTTATCTAAATTGGCGACCTCGGCGACAGAGACATTATACTTGCCTCTGATTCGGTCTTTTATGCTTTTGACCGTCCGACGTTTCTCCTTAAGAGAATGGCTTTCCTGCAACCGCAGATGAAGCGTACAGACCCCGACGTGCATTATAACCTTATTCCAGTTTAGCGGGAATCTCTTCATAGGTATAAGATTCTACTATGTCTCCCAACTCGAAATCCCTGAAGTCGTTTATCAGTATACCGCATTCCTGTCCGGATGTTATCTCACGGACATCATCGTTGAACCGTTTCAAGGAGTCGATCTTGCCTTCGAAGATCGTTCGGTTATTGCGTATCACCCGCATATTTGAACCGCGCAGAATTCTGCCGTTGTTTACATGACTGCCCGCCACAACTCCCAGTCGGGATATAGAGAACAATTCGATGACTTCGGCTCTGCCCAGCACGACCTCCCGCAATTCAGGCTCCAGCATACCTTCCATAGCGGCTCTCACGTCTGCTATGGCTTCATATATAACGCGGTAAAGATTAACATCCACGCCTTCCCTATCGGCAATTTTGGATGCCTGATTTGTGAGATGGACGTTGAAACCTATGATCATGGCTTGAGAGGCAGATGCAAGCATTATGTCATTCTCCGTAATGTCGCCCGCCGCCATGTGGATAATACTCAGTTTTATCTCTTCTGTACTCAAACGCTGAAGTGAACCTGCAAGAGCCTCAATTGAACCCTGAACATCGCCCTTTATGATGATGTTCAGTTCCTTGATTTCGCCCTCCTTGAGCATCTGATACAAGTCAAGCGTCTTCCTGTTGGTGGCTGCTCTGTCTTTTTCAAGAATTGCGCTCTGGCGGGATTCGCTGATAGCCTTCGCTTCTTTCTCATCCCTCAGGACATAGAATTTATCGCCTGCTTCAGCGACACCCGAGAATCCGAGAATCTCAACAGGAGTTGACGGCGGTGCCGTCTCCAGATGTCCGCCCCGATCATCAATCATGGCGCGAACTTTGCCATCATAAGCACCTGCCAAAAAGAAATCGCCAACCCTCAGCGTCCCATCCTGAATGAGAACGGTTGCTATAGGACCTCTGCTTTTATCCAATTTGGCTTCAATCACTGTGCCTCTGGCTGGTTTGTCCGGATTAGCCATAAGTTCCAGGAGTTCCGACTCCAGAATCAGGTTTTCCAAAAGTTCGTCAATGCCGATTTTGTTCTTTGCCGACACATTCACAAATATCGTGTCGCCGCCCCATTCTTCGGGCATAAGTCCACGATCTGCAAGCTGCTGCCTAATCCGATCAGCCTTTGAGTTCTCTTTGTCGATCTTGTTAACCGCAACGACTATGGGAACCCCGGCTGCTTTGGCGTGATCGATAGCCTCTATCGTCTGCGGCATAACTCCATCATCAGCAGCGACGACCAGTACAACAACGTCTGTCACCAGTGCCCCGCGTAAGCGCATCTTTGTGAAGGCTTCGTGACCGGGAGTATCCAGAAAGACTACAACGCCTTCAGGAAGGCTGACCCGATATGCGCCTATATGCTGTGTAATGCCACCCGCTTCAGTGTCCATCACATTTGTCTGACGAACGGCATCCAACAGGGATGTCTTTCCATGATTGACATGCCCCATTATGGTGACGACCGGCGGTCTGAACGATAGTTTCTCAGGTTCATCAAGTTCCTCTGTTAAGAGTTTTTCTTCCAGTGTTCTCTCCTCAATTGGCTCAAATTCAAACTTCTTGGACAATGCGGTCAGGGCGTCGAGATCCAAGCGCTGATTGACATTAGCCATTATACCCGTTGACATCAGGTCTTTTACAAGGTCTGTTCTTTTGACATTAAGCAAATTCGCCAATCCGGTTACCGTTATACCTTCCTCGACTTTCGGTACCTTGGGGACTTGCTCTGCCTCTTCTGCTCCTTTTCCAGGAACTTCTTTCCCCAATTCTTCGATAACCAGTTCGGCTGTCTCTTCATCAACGGAACTCATATGGCTTCTAATCTCAACTCCATACTTATTCAGTTTTTTTATGAGTTCCTTATTGGATATTTGGAGTTGCCTTGCCAGTTCGTATATTCTGATCGTTTTGCTTTTATGAATTCCTTCTTGATCCAAGTTGCATGCCTCCAAATCTTACCAGTTACAGATTCGATTTGGCTTTCACTAGCTCCAAAAGTTTCCGTCTCAAATCTTCTATGGTTTCCGAGCTGATACAATCCGCCGAATTCGGGGCAATCCTAAATGCCCTGTTCAAAATTTCCGGCTTAGTAGCCTCGCTCACACAATCTCTATTAGGACAAACGTAAGCTCCGCGCCCCTTTTCTTTCCCGTAGGGATCGTCAGCAATACTTCCGTCGGCAGATCTCACAATCCTGATGAGATCGCCTTTTGCTCTTACCTGATGACATCCTATGCACGTTCTTTGCGGAACAGCCATTCTATAAAATTTCAGCTTTTATCGTCGTCCGACCTCTTGAGCTTATTCAGAGCGGCTGAATATAATTTCTCAGCCGTCTTTTCGCCGATTCCGGGGACGCCAGCCAGATCATCAATATTTTTGCCCGCTATGTCCTCAATTGACGAAAACCCAGCTTCCTGAAGTCTTTCGGCGGTTTTGGTTCCTACACCATCCAGATCTGTTACAGGGGATGACTTAAATATGCTCTTTGCTATTTTGTCTTTTGTCTCAACTCCAGCCTCGGATTGACTCTTAATATCAATATTCCATCCGGTAAGTTTCGCAGCAAGACGTACATTCTGACCCTTCCTGCCGATGGCTAGGGATAGTTGATCATCAGGTACAACAACAACTGCTGATTTATCATCCTCTTCTGCCACGACTCTCACTATCTTCGCCGGACTCAATGCGCTTGCAATAAAAGTCTGAGGGATGGAACTCCAGGGCAGAATATCTATTCTCTCCCCGCCGAGTTCGTGAACCACCATCTGGACTCTCGAACCTCTCATTCCAACACACGTGCCCACCGCGTCAAGATTGTCAACGGTTGTAGAAACAGCAATCTTCGACCGATCCCCCGGCTCCCTTGCGATAGCCTTAATCTCCACCAGACCATCATAGATCTCCGGCACTTCAAGCTCGAATAGTCTTTTGAGCAGATCGGGATGTGTGCGGGAAAGTATGATCTGCGAGCCTTTAGCATCAAGCTTAACTTCTATAACGAGGAACCGCAACCTATCTCCTCTGCGGTATTCCTCTCCTTTTATTTGCTCTCTAGGGGTTAGCAGTGCTTCGGTTTTGTCCAATTCAACGATCACGTCGTTATATTCATGACGTTGCACGACCCCGTTAATTATCTCTCCTTCGCGATCCCTGTATTCCTCGTAGATATTTTCTCTTTCAGCTTCCCTGATCTTCTGGGCTACGATCTGCTTTGCTGTCTGGGCGGCTATCCTGCCGAAATCCTTAGGCATTGTTTCTACTTCGATAGTCTGTCCTATTTTTGCTTCGGGATCTATAATTTGAGCTTCCTCAACCGGGATCTGCGAAGAGAAGTCATTCATTATTTCGACTACCTTTTTGGGAGCAATAACCTTGATCTCGCCGGTCTCTCTGTCAATCTCAACCGATACCTGTCGATTGGCACCGTAGCGTTTCTTTGCAGCCTGAAGCAAAGCCTTCTCAATGGCTTCGATCAGCACTTCTCGTGAGAGTTCTCTTTGGCGGCTTATTTGATCAATAATTCCCAACAGATCGTCTTTCATATCTAGACAAACAGCACGAAGCCTCAATTCCGGAGGGTTGAGGCAAGCTGTCCTCCTTCTTTGGTAGTTTTCCATAATGTCGGCTGCACGTAATTACGCAGCCGATGCAATCAAGCTTACTGCCAAAATATCACACATTCCAAATGTGTGTAAACAACAAGTCCATACAAAATAAAAGAGCGGGCAAGAACCCACTCTAAAAAGAGAAGAACGCTAAGAAATTTGCGTTCAAGGGTCAGGGAATCAACCTGCAACCCCAGTATTTGCTCTGGTAATTCACTAACGACTACTGAGCGGCAAACATAAAGATAATATATGCTGTAAACATTCTG
>Ga0257140_1000032_pt1 | contig 12631 bp, 7 predicted proteins | sample saktaT_16_FD_194407 | JGI IMG/M metagenome (GOLD analysis project Ga0257140, IMG submission 194407) | Metatranscriptome of saline water microbial communities from Sakinaw Lake, British Columbia, Canada - sak_2010_1_5_120m (Metagenome... | ecosystem: Environmental > Aquatic > Non-marine Saline and... | reverse complement strand
TCGGAGGAGACGGTGTTCGTCAATGGGCATATCGGACATATTGGTGTATATTTCACCTATCAAGCCTATATTCATTGACCGAAAGGCGCGCGCGGCTGCGGCTCCGTTGCAGTCTGCGCGCACTTCGTCCCACAGACGCTGTGAATTGAATGGACCAGTACGAACCCTGAACTTTTTCCCGATACCTACCAGCGCCCCTGACATCTCCGGAACACAGCATACCCCCTCATGATGCAGGTAAACCGTCGTGTCAGCCGTTTTGTAGTCGTAGGAACTGTCCTCATGAGCATTGAGGATACGGATAGGGACATCAAGTCTCTGCACTGCGGGAATCACAGTCATGCTGGGAGAATAGCCAAAGGGGAAGACTATCACAATATCAGGGTCATGCTGTCGAAAGAACTCGCCCGCCCTCTGAGCCTTCTCCATGGTATCCACCAATTCCGGCGCGAAAATGTCGCCAATCTTTTCCAGATTCTCGCGCAGTTTGGCATACATATTCAATCCCATGTCTCTCAACTTTGGGAACTGATTCCAGTAGTAGAAATGCCCAATTGGCAGAAGCCCAATACGCGGTCTTACCATTCGTTCTTTGAAATTTGTCATGATCTTTAGGCAAAATCTCCGCTGCATCCATGCGACAGGAAGAATTGCCAGCCTCCATAGTGAGAAGCAGATTCAGCATCTGCCACGAAAATAAGCTGTCGTATTTGTCGCCATAATCTGTATCTATAGAATTTTGATTTTAGATTGGCGATTTCAGATTTATTTCTGTCTCCTGAGTTTCGGAGAATAGCGCACGGATTGGCACAGATAACATCGGATTTTCGCGGATCTATTTCAGTCTCGATGCGACAATTTGTGTGCTATTCAAAACCTCAACTTTTTCCAGAATGGCGGAACATTCCTGTCCCGCCATTCTGTTGTGTATATGTGATAGGCGGGGTTTTCCAACCGTCGGAAAAATTCAATACATTTATTGGGAATTACTTAGCTCTTCTCTGTTACTAATGACCAATAAGGTATAGTGAGACGGAGCTTCCTTTGGCAATTCGAAATAATTTTATGGGGACGTTACTCGTCTGTTTCCGCGTGCACAGTCTTTGAAGGCAAAGAGCCTATTCTCACTGCAAGATCTTCAGTTCCATCGATTTTCAGAGTAAAAGTCACCTTCCTGCTCTCTCCGCTTTCCAAAGGAACGACCTGCCAGTCAATTATCCTGCCGTGAGTCAGTTGGATCTGCGGGAGAAGATTATAGTCACTCAAGTTCTTAACTGTGGCGCTTACCTGGAAAGATTCGTCCGGTTTCACTCTCTCAGGCGCTTCCAGATCGCTGTATTCTATCCGAGGCTTGCCGGGAATTGCGCTCTGCATCCCGAAACTGTATGAGCCGGAGCCAACGTCGAATGTCACATACCTGTCGTCCTCGCTGCCGCCAGTTATGCCCGCGACGCCACCAACGTATGAGCTGTTCTCCCAGATGACCTTCCCATCAGCCTTGATTGTGACATTTTCCAGCCCCATCTTGGGAACACTCACCTTAGCCTGACTGTTTACAGGAATGGTTACATCCAGGCGAAGTTGGTTACCATCTTTCACCCAATTCGATGATGTCAGACCCCTGACCGTCTCTATTGAGGCGCTGACATCCCTCAAATCATCTATAATATGCGGTTTGATGGCGATCTCCCTGTAACCAGAACCGGCAGGACTGATCCCAGCCAAGCATTTGTAAAGGAAAATCTCCACACTGCCGAACATCTTCATATTGAGACAGTGCTGGGGGCAATACTCAAACGTTTCCCAAATGGTAGTCGCGCCTTTTGAGACTTCATATCCCCAGCTTGGGAAGGTCGTTTGAGTGGCGATCTCATACATTACATTCGCCCACCCATACTCAGGCAATGCCTGCTCCAGAGCGTTGGTGCCTATTATCCCTGTGGAAAGATGCCCGTTGTGATTTATCATGACATCCTCAGCCAGATTCTTCGCCACAGCTTTCTCCCTGCCTTCCGGAACCATGCCCATATAGAGCGGGAGAGCGTTTGACGTCTGGCTATTGGTGGCATACTGGTTGGTGTCCTCATCCAGAAATTCCCTGTTGAAGGCATCCTTGATATTCTCAGCAAGGTCAGAATAACGCTTCGCATCGTCGGATTTGCCCAGAATCTCCGCTGCCTGAGATTGGATCCACGCGTCATAATAGTAATAAGCCGTTGATGTAAGCGATGGCGGCGTATGACGTGGGGTGAAGCTACTGATCTTAGTCTGCGGCTCCATGTGGTCACCCAGACCGCAGGACACGATATAATCCTCCGCAAAAGTGCCAAGGAAATCCACCATCTTCTTCAGACCATCGTAATGCCGCTCCAGCACCCGTTCATCACCGTAATACTGGTATATATACCACACAAAAAGCGGATAACTGCTCTTCCATGCAGGCCATTTCTCGTAGATGTTCCTCCAGTGCAGCGGACTGACAACAGGCACGTCACCATCTGGTTTCTGGGAATCGTTTATATCGTCAAGCCACTTTGACCAGAAGCTGGCATCCGCGAAGTTATACATATAATCCTCTGCCACGAAACCTGTATCTCCCAACCAGCCAACTCGTTCGGAACGTTCAGCGGCATCCTGCGGGATGCTCTGGAAACTGCTCATAAATGTCCAGCGGACATTGTGATGAATCTGATTGATTAAGGGGTTAGAACATCTGAAACTGCCGCTGGTTTTCACTGCCGAACGCACAAAACATCCCTCCAGGTTTTCCAGCGTTGGGATGCTTGGGAAGCCAGTCACCTCAACATAGCGAAAACCATGAAGAGTGAATCGCGGTTCCCACACTTCCACACCTTCTCCCTTCAGGATGTAGGTGTCGGTCTGGTTGGCGCCGCTGTTGTTCCGCGCGTCCAGTCTGTGGTCGCCATATAACCTGCCGGCGTGTCTCAGTGTCACCTTAGTGCCTCGCTGCCCACTCATGCGAAGTCTCGCCCAGCCGGAGAAGTTCTGTCCGAAGTCATAGATATGGACATTCTCTTCCGGTTCCAGAATATTCACAGGCTTGATGGTCTCCATGACGCGGCTCGGTTCCAGCATTTGGGAGGTCAAGTCTCCGCCGGGAGGGTCTGCTATATCAGCTTTATCCCAATCAGAATCGTCATAGTCCGGTGACTTCCAGCCGGGCTTTTCCAATCGGGCATCATAGTCTTCCCCGTTGCAGATGTCATTGGCAGTGATAGGTCCGCCGGAAGCTTTCCATGTGTCATCAGTTACGATACTCACGCTCTCACCATCTGCAAATTCTATATTCATCTGTAGAATCAGCTTCGGTCTGCTTGCGTATGACCCTCTCCCGGGCGAGTTCCCCTCATCCGAGCTGTACCAGCCATTTCCTAGCATGACACCTACTGCATTTCCGACAGTCTTCAGGTGATCGGTTATATCGTGAGTTACGTATAGCACCCGGGCGTGAAGTTCGAATGCCGTGTCATTGTTGTAGAAGGTTGTGCCGGGATCAAGGACATGATCGCCCACTTTTTCGCCATTGATATACATCTCATAGTAGCCTATTCCGGATATGTAGGCTCTGGCACGTTTGATCTCCTTATCAACTACAAATTCCTTGCGGAGAAGCGGGGAGGAAATATCCTCCTTTGCCGCGATCCATTCCCCCTTCCAGTCATCATCCTGCAGTAGTCCCATGTCAAAGGTAGCCGCGTCGCTCCATGCGCCAGCATTGCCATCCTTATCCCATGCGCGTATCTTCCAGTAACAGGTTTCGCCGCTTCCCAGCGCCTTTCCCGCGTATGCAACGTTCACAGATCTGTCTGAATCCACCTTGCCGCTGTCCCATTTGTCGCCATCGTCTTTATCAAGTTTCTCTCTGGCACTGGCAACGATTACCTGGTAGGCTGTCTGACGCTCCCCACGTGTTTGACCCTCAAGTATCCAGGAGAATCTGGGTTGAGTTGTATCAACCCCAAGTGGATTCTCCAGATGCTCGCATCGCAAATTCAGAGGCGTGATTAGACTCCCATTAGACTTAGATACCATAGCTAATACTCCTTCTGGTATATTAAACATTGCTACCGCTTCTTTGGTCATACCCTCTTGATATGGAAAGTGCACTTAACGCAAAAGACCGATGACCTATTTCCGTCGTTCATAATTTTTCTTGAGTGTCATTTCAAACTGAGAGAAGTATCACATCTCCTTCCTTAAATTACAGAAGATATATTAGCTTTATTTGGCTCTTTGGAGCAGTCTATCATATCGCCTGCTGGCGCTGGCTCAGTATTTTCATACGCAAGCCTATTCCTTCAGTTCGTCGATGTTATCCACCACTTTCTGGACTGCTTCCACATATTTTTTCATCATGTCTATGCCATGAGGCTGAGATAAATCCCCCTGAAGGAAATTGAATTCCTGCTTCGTTATTCGCTCAGTAACCGGAAGTGAACCGATCTCGTATTTTGGTGTAATGCCATGCGGGCATTTGAAGGGACATCCCTTTCCATAGAGATCCAACTCCTGATAGACAGGGCGATGATGTAAAGGTCCAACGTGCATAGGCGTGCCATCGGTTTCATGGACATAGTTTGGTCCGTCTATGTATGTCCATGTTCTCAGTCCCTCAGCATTCAGAGCATCAACAAATCTATCTCTTGATACGCTAAAATGGTCTGCGTCATACAGGCAGGTATACATGTGATAGACATGCCTTACCCCCGGTTTCACATAAGGCGGTGTGATGCCCTCTATCTTGCTCAATTCGGCGGTGAGGAAAGTCGCATTTTCTATGCGCGCGTCTGTCCTTTCGTCCATCGTTTTCAGACCTTCATGCGCCGAAGCCATAGCGCGACCATCTGGGCGATGATTGTCACCATAGCCGCCGGTTGAGACGTATTTCCGCAGCTCAGGATCGGTTATTACTCCAGAGAGCAGGGAAGGATGTTGACCCGCCAGAGCCGCGCGCTCATACAATCCCCGATCATCTGTAGTCATTATCCCGCCACTGCTGGACGCAAGCGGCTTCCCTGCAAAGCTGAAGGCGGTGATATGTGCGATACCGCCAACAACTTTATCGTCAATACGCGCTCCTGTAGCCTGAGCAGAGTCCTCGACCAGAATCAAGCCGTTTTCATCAGCAATTTTCTTCAATTCGATAATATCCGCCGGATGTCCATAGATGTCAACAGGCAGTATTGCCTTTGTGCGCGGTGTAATCTTTCTTCTTACATCTTCAGGATCCATAGTGAAGGTTCTGGGATCTATGTCAGCGAAGATGGGGATGGCGTTCATATGCAACACACAGGATACGCTAGCCACCCAGGTGAATGAGACTACAATAACCTCATCTCCCGGTCCTACACCCGCACCCGCCAACGCGGAGTTCAAAGCTGTCTGCCCGGAAGAGACAGGAAGCGCATATTTGACCCCCACATATTTGGCAAACGCTTCCTCAAAGGACTCTGATACACGCCAGTTTCTCGGCTTGCTTGTTTCCTCCACTATTGTCTGCTCACCGCCCAATAAAGCCAATTTACTCATATCTATTCTCCTCTTTTGCCATATGCAAAACTCAGGCTTAGTCAGCTTTCGATGCTCAACTGACTAAGCCTGAAATGCCTTTTAAAGTGTTCCGCTCAATTTCAGGGAGTATGATCCAGAGCCAACGCCGAATGCAACATAATCAGCGCTCTCATTACCGTCGGTGATACCCGTAACGCCGCTGATATATGAGCCATCTTTCCAGATGACCTTTCCGCCTTCTTCTACAGTAACGTTCTTTAGACCAATATTGGGAACGCTTACTTTAGCTTCGCTGTTGACGGGAATAGTTACATCAAGGGTAAGGGAGCCATCCGCTTTTTTCCAACCCGCAGAGACCATGCCCCTCACGGTTCTGATAGAGGCGCTTGCATGTTCCAGTTCGTCGGGAACATAGGGCTTGATGCAGATCTCCCGGAAACCGGGAGTCATATAACCGGGTCTGTGGTAATCGGGTCCTTGGATGCCAGCTAGATCGTTGTAGAAGAACTCATCCACAGTCGCCCACATTATCATGTTCTCCGATCCGCCCGCTCTGCTGCCCTGACCCCATGATTCCCATATGGTAGTGGCTCCCTGTTCCACCATGTATCCCCAACTGGGATAATTAGGGGTAGTGACGGCTTCATACAGAACATCTCCATAGCCGTATTCAGTCAGCGCATCCAACAGGCATGTAGTACCGGTGTTGCCTGTATGGAGATGACCGTTGTATTTCTTCGTGATGCTCTCTATTATATTCTCTATCACGCCATCTTTGCTGGCTTCAGGTACTATACCCGTGATTAACGCAAGGAGGTTGGCGGTCTGAGAGCCTGCGACATACTGATTCGTATCTTCGTTCAGCCATTTGGAGTTAAAGGCGTCTTTGATCTCCTCCGCCAGACGACCATAACGTTCCACCTCATCGGTTTTACCAAGTAAGTCGGCTATCCGAGAGACAATCACGGCATCAATATAGTAATATCCAGTCCATACCAACGGCGGCGGGGTTTCTTTGGATATGAATTCCTCCACGCCGGGTGAGTCGCCCGGCAGCATGTGGTCGCCATAGTGACCCTTGGTCACAATATGACCATCTGCGATGGAGGCAAGATATTCAAGCCATCTTTTCATTCCGTCATAGTGTTCCTCAAGTATACGATTATCATCATAATATTGGTGGAGATACCAGACGAGAATGGGATAGTTACCTCCCCATGCCGGATCTGATCTGTCGCCGGGATAGGTAGGAGCGAAATCGGGAACGGCTCCATCATCCCGCTGGGCATCCTTTATGTCGTTAAGCCACTTCATCCAGAACGCTGGCATGTATTTTCTGGGATAGAGAGAGCCAGCAATAGTGGCGGGATCAGTCCATCCCCAGTGCTCGCGATGCAGACAGTCCAACGGGATGCCGAACAGACCATTCTTGACTGTCCAGACTGTATTCCTATGTATAGAGTTGACCCTTGGATGGGAACACTGGAAATCTCCGGACATGTCCACCGACGAATAAACCACCCTACCCTCAAGATCCTTGATCGTCAGTTCCCCGTTATAGCCTTCTATCTGGACATAGCGAACGGGATGATAGGTGAATCTTGGCTCGTAGGTTTCCTCGCCATCCCCTTTGAGGATATAAAAATCGGTTTCAGGGTAGGAGTGTCCTCCCGTCCAGTGTTCTTGGTTTATCAGTCCTGTCTCCTCTGAAAACCGATCTGAATACCTGATGGTGACTCTGGTTCCCGCTGCTCCTGTAAAACGAAGTCTTGCCCATCCGCCAAACAGCTGCCCCAAGTCATAGACATATATGCCCGGTTTCGGGTTAGTTAGCTTCACAGGCTCAATGGTTTCGTTCACCTTAATGGGCGGCAGCAACTGAGACCTGAGTTCGCCGCCGGGATTGCCTCTGTTTACGGCATGTCCCCAGCCGGAATCATCATAGCCGGCGGCATCCCATCCCGGTTTCTCCAACATGGCGTTATATGTTTCCCCGCAGTAGAGATCATTGCGGGTGATGGGTCCTTCTGAAGCCTTCCATGTCCTATTGGTGCTAACATTAATAACACTGCCATCGGTAAACTCCACATTCACCTGCATCAGCAGTCTCGGCGAGTCGCTGTATCTATTGCGCCCCGGTTCACTGTACCACCCGTTGCCAAGCATGACACCTAAGGCATTTTGACCGCTTTTCAGCATTTCTGTCACATCGTAGGTCACATAGAGCACACGTTTCTCATAGCCGGTTGTGGCGGGATCGAGAACGTGGTCACCGACCCTCTGACCGTTGATGTATAACTCATACCAGCCCAGTCCGGCGATGTATGCTCTGGCGGTCTTAACCTCTTTGTCAATCTCAAAATCCTTGCGCAGGAGCGGAGCGGAGATGGAAGCGTCAGTACCGATCCATTCGCCTTCCCAGTCGGACTCATTCAGAAGCCCCATCTCAAATACTGCCGGTTCGCTGTATGTTCCTGCGTTATCATCATTATCCCAGCAGCGCACCTTCCAGCAGCACCTTTCGCCGCTTGTCAGATCGGTTCCCTCATAGGCAACGTTTACTGATCGGTCAGAGGCTACCTTTCCGCTGTCCCATTTGTCCCCAACATCTGCATTGAGCTTATCCTCACTGCTGGCAACCAGTATCTGATAGGCAGACTGCATCTGACTGCGCTGATCCGATTCCAGTATCCAGCTATACCTTGGTTTGGGCACGTCAATACTCATGGGATTAACGGCATATTCACACATCAGCTCCGACGCTGTTATATTTGACATTTGTACCTCCATTTTCTACTTGTCACAAGAATAAAGCAAACGGTTCTTCCCTTTTGGGGATGATTTTTGTCCTGCATTTGGCGGCACTAAGGCCAGATACCATATGCAGGTATTTTGAGCAACACTCCTAGTATAGTCCAGATACTGCCCACCACAAACTGCCCCAATATCAGACCAAGGAAAAAAGGCATAGCTTTTCGGTGCGCGTTTAGCCCTCCGTACTTCAGGAAAGCTAGCTTTACAGCCCATGCCAGCCACAGGCTGAACCAGATGTATGATACTGCCCAACTACCGGACACAGCGGCATACGCGGCTGGATGAAACGGCCACCAGAAAAACTTCATTCGCATAAGGAAAAGAAAAACAGCGAACAACAACCCTATTGCGGCGGACATAACCTCCGGATATCCGGGGCTGACAGGCTTGATCAACCATGACTGCAGACGGCTCCATGGCTCCTGTCCATATACCATTGGAACCCATGACATTCGGTTCGTCGCTCCCATTTTATATGATATGGACAGAATCATCAAGAACTGTGATAATATCCCAACTCCGAGAGCCAGCAACATAGCCAAAAGGAATCGCCTGTTCTTTATACCCGTCCTCTCCGCCAACTTGAAACCCTCAAGCTGGTGAGGCATTGGATGACAATCAAAACTTCTGGTGAAAAACCAGAAGAAAGAGAACATTGCCAGGTTGCCGACCCCAAGCCTGCGCGTGCCTGAAGCCGCCACCATGATTTCCTCCGGACCCGTAAAGTGGAGGTCATGCATGGGGGAACCCAGTTCGGCTCTCATTCGAGAGATGGCTGTCGAGAGCATGAAGTAAAGAGCGAAGAAGACGAAGATAACCCATATAGACATGCCAGCCTTGTAGCAGAAAAGTGTCAGAAAAGTTAAACCCAAAACCAGCGCTATAATTGCCACCCTATATGACATTGGTTCATCTGAATCGTCCAGATCTCCCCCGCTGAAGAGCTTCCTGAAAATATTAGAGATATGTTTTCTGCTCATCCATAAAGCGATCAGGAATATGCCAACATATGCTCCGAATCCCTGGTAGCTCACATATGGGTAATTTTTGCCAGCCATGGAAGATGTGGTTTGCCAGCCCATGACACCTCCTATGAGCAACTGCAATTTCCAGACCCAGAAGAAAAACCAGAAGGAGAACAGCAAATCCAGCGGGATAAGGAATCCAATACCAACAACAAATGGATAAATCCCCAATGGCACGCTGCCCATTACGCTCCAGGGCTTTTCTGCAAAACTGAGGTTATATACCTTGGTGAATACGTTGGGTATGGTGGGGAAAACTAAGTGCAAACCGTTGAGAATGTCGAGAATAGCCACTATCCCAAAGGCAGTCCACATCAACTTACTTCTGAAAAAACCATGCTCCGTCATTCTGTAAGGAAGTTGAATGATTGGGTAAGCCAGTTTTTCTCTCTCTGTCCACTGTTTCCTGACGATGACAGTGATACAAACCATGACAAAGACCAGCACAAAGAGAAATGCAAACCAACTAATCACAGGCGGTAGCCAACTCTTGATATGCCGGACTGTATACAGCGTGGAATCCCCGTCATAGTATCCTGAAAGCACCCGCTTGTCATTCACAGAAAGCCATTCCGGGATGTGTCTCCAGAGAAGGCTACTCCAATCATTCTCTGGTGTCGCGTGGTAGAATGCATGACCCAGTATTGGAACCAGTATCTCCATCATGCTGTGTCCAGCAGTGGCAGATGCCACGGACAACATGACGTAGATTACCAGAAGCTCACTTTGACGTAGAGCCAGCTTTGGCAGGAACCGTTTCAACAACAGGTTCAGCAAAGTCAATACAAATACGCTGAAAACCACATTGAATATGAGCGATATTATCGTCGGCTGCGCAGAATATTGCACCAACTCTATATGCACAATCCAGTAGCAGTTCACCGGTATCAGGATCAAGCCCAACACTATGGATCGCCAGCTATCCTGTGATGAATTTTCCATCGCTTTGCTCCCCTTGATTATTTCAGGATAGTCTGTATCCTCAACACACAGATTTTCACTATTCGCATAGTTTCATACTTCCCCAGGTGGTTGACAGATTACCTTCAGGGGATACTGATTGCATGTAACCAACGGTTGTCACAAGGACGTTGTCATACTGAATGTGTTCACCACAGCATGTCCAAAAACCTATGGCACCCGATTTGTAGCTGTCATTTTGCCATGAGTTTGCCAACTCCAGCTCTTCGCCTCGTTCTGCTACATACAGCATGAAATTGTCATCCTCTACAACGAATTTCACACTATACCAGACTTCGGATTCAGGTATCAGCTCTGACTCTATTGGTATCTGGTCAACGACATAATTACCACCGGCGAATGTGTGCCACCAGATAGTATTGTCATTGGGCTGACAGAATTGCACCATGTTATAATCGGTTTCGTTCTGCGCCCGCAGGACAAAGCTACTGCATTGTCCACCTGACACTTTGAAGTCAGCGGACAATTCAAAATCAGCGAAATCATTTTTGACCGTATATCCCACCGGCCAGCCGCCGGGGTCGTTGGCAACATCCAGAACTCCATCCACTATGGACCAAGTTCCATCAGGTATCCATTTGTCTTCGTCAAATTCTCCCGAATCAAAGTCCTCCTGAAACAGTACCTCACCACCAGCGAGGCAAACAGAAGTAGATAGCAACATTAACGCAGACAAAAGAAGGGCGAGAGACACGAGTATTCTTGGGCTAAACATAGTTATTATACCCCTTGATAAGTGGTCTGATCGCTAAATAACCATATGAATACGCAGGTCTCCCCTACGCTGCAGAACGTATTGCATTTAGCGATCAGACTATTAAGGACAACATGCTTAATGCTTCTCTCACTAAGTAGTATCTGCTGATTTTCGTTTAGTCTAGTTGTCAACATAAACATCTGTTCATATTATCGAGTTGCTTCAAGAGTCATTTGGTCAAAATCACCCGGCTGATCATCTCGAAAAGCTTCAGAAAGGGGATTATATCTCACTTTTTGACATACATGGCCCAGAACGGGGCACTGTCTGGTCTCCTTTGTTTCTTAGAGTTTCATAAGCCAAGAACTACCAGGCTGTTGTTCTCAAGCTTCTTGTCTCTGTAAAGCTGGAGGAACTTCCTAAGGTTATAGGCTGTCTGGCACAGAAGTGTCCAGATTTTATCTCCATGAAGTCGATGGTAAAGGCTTCTACCAAAGCCGCGTAGATTCTTGGCTACGGCTATGAAACCTTCAGTAGCTGAACGGGCTTTTCGGCAAAAGTCTCCTTGACCTTCATCTACATCGTCGCTGCGACCTAAAAACACGTTAGAGATGGTATCTGGGGTATTCTTGCGGTTATTCCGGCTGCGAAATCCCAAGTCAGTGACTACCGTATCAGGATCCTTACCCATGCGCTTGTGAAAGAGTCTCAGGGTGTCGCCGTAGAGAGTTGTGTCATCAGGGTTGCCAATGAGGTTCTCAGTGGTAATCATGAATCCCTGGCGGTTGAAGCTCATCTGAAGAGTTGTGCCAAACTCGCAGGATGGAAAAGTCTTGCCTTTCTTGATGGGACGGGCATCAACCTCATCCAGAGAGACGATACGATTATCAATGTGTTGTTCACCAGCTAACTTCTGCTGAGTCTGGTCATTCAACAGAACTAACAATGCCAACAGTTCTCGAGCTTTTTCCTTACGGAATTCTGGAACTTCAGCTTTAGCTTCCAGTGCTTCCACATGAGTACGGAAGGTCTCTAAAGCGGGAACGAATAAGGCATAGAACTCAACTAGATAGGCTACTCGTTCTCCCTTCTTGGCGCGACCAAAAGCGCGCCTTCGCTTCTTTATGTGGGAATGATCCCACCAAAGGGAGAGTTCATGAATACTGGCAAAGATTTTCATTTTGCCAAAAGCATTGTAGATTAACGTGACATCATTAGGATGGAGAATATCACTGGATAATACTGTAGAATCCATCAGCAAGGTGTTTCCTTTAATAATGCCAGTTCGTCGAAACAATTCAAAGACTTCTGTCTCAATAATGGCTATACCCTTTTCGCCCAGACGTTTTCTGAATCGAGTCATGAGACTAGGGTCCACAAAGTTGGCTAAATCAGCATCAGGAACATTGCAGAAATATTGCATATATCGATTCTCTTTCACTTGCGCCACTACTGGGCGATCACCTAAGGACCGTAGCTGTAAAATCCGGTTTAAAAGTCCGCTGTTTTCGCGGAAAATCCGGCTCAAAAATTTCATACCTTTTTTGACTAATTTTCATCTCCTTATCCTTTCACTGTCTAC
>Ga0257140_1000029_pt1 | contig 13332 bp, 9 predicted proteins | sample saktaT_16_FD_194407 | JGI IMG/M metagenome (GOLD analysis project Ga0257140, IMG submission 194407) | Metatranscriptome of saline water microbial communities from Sakinaw Lake, British Columbia, Canada - sak_2010_1_5_120m (Metagenome... | ecosystem: Environmental > Aquatic > Non-marine Saline and... | reverse complement strand
CTTCTTTTCTTTATTTACAAGTGAGATAACAGATTCTGCGATCTTATCAGCGGCTTCCAATTTGCTCAAAGATTTACTATTCGATGCCATATTGGTTAACCTGTTTTTGTCTCTGATTAAAGATATTATGTTATATGCCAGAGTATCACCAGTAAGCTGACTATCGGCGATCATTATGCCTGCACCTTTTTCCTCAAGCAACTTGGCATTAAACGTCTGATGATCCTCTGCTGAATAGGGATAAGGTATCAGAATCGTCGGTAGTCCGCGAATAGTAACCTCAGACAACGTCATGGCACTTGAGCGACAGGCAACAAGATTCGCACAAGCATAAACTTCATCAATATTATAGAAGAATGGTTGAACGAGAGCATGTATATCATATTTGCTATATGCGGCCTTGACTGTCTGAAAATCGCTTTCACCTGTCTGATGGACTATCTGTATTTGGGAAGCTAGTTCTGATAATCTTTCTAAAGCATTCATTACAGCCTTATTTATTGATCTTGCTCCCTGACTTCCACCCACAAAAAAGATCGTCGTTTTGTTTGGGTCTAGCCCAAGTTTTTCATGACAAGCTTTTGTTGTAACAATCTCCGGTCGAACAGGATTTCCGGTTACCTTTATTTTCTCTTTTGGTAAAAACTGAGCGGCTTCGGGGAAATGTATGTGAATTTCCTTCGCCCATCTTCCCAAAATTCGATTAGTCAGTCCCGGAAAAACGTTCTGCTCTTGAATCACAATCGGTATTCTCAGAAACAAAGCCGCCATCAGAACGGGACCACATACATACCCCCCCGTTCCGACAGCGATTTCAGGCTTAAATCTGGAAAGTATTGCAAGCGACTTAAAAAATCCCGCCGGCACTTTAATCATCACTTTAAGCCAATTTAAGGACAATTTACGAGGGAAGCTCTGAACCAATATCGGCTCAAAATCAAAGCCTGAATTTGGTATCAGTTTGGATTCCCTTTGCCCCTTTCCCCCGATGAACAAAATTTCAGCCTCCGGATCCAATTGCATCAAAGCTTGCGCTATTGCAATGCCGGGAAAAATGTGTCCTCCTGTTCCGCCTCCTGAGATAACAAATTTCATGGGCATATATGCCTATATTCCTGTATCACTATTCCTTGATATATTGAGTAATATTCCTATGGCAATAAAACAAACAACAAGTGATGAGCCACCAGAGCTTATAAATGGCAAAGTGATGCCCTTAGTTGGCAATGAGCCTGTGGCAACTCCCATGTTTATTAAAGCCTGAAATCCGATCATGCAAGAAATGCCAATAGCAAGAAAACCTGCAAACCTGTCCTCTGTTCTTCGCGCAATAACGATCCCTCGCCAGACAACGACCATGAAAAGAGCGATAACCAATGTAGTGCCAAAAAAACCAATTTCTTCGCCAATGACCGAAAAAATAGAGTCCGTGTGCGGAGTTGGCAAGTAATGAAGCTTCTGTATTCCTGCACCGATACCTGTTCCCCATATACCACCAGAACCAAGCGCCAAATATGATTGTATCGTGTGATAGCCCGCACCTCTGGGGTCTGACCATGGATCTAAAAAAGTCAATATGCGTGTTATCCTGTAACGTGCACAGACAACCCCTAATACTATAAACACCAAACCGACGAGGCTAATCGCCACTAAGTGCCGTATCTTTGCCCCTCCGACGAATAACAGCAAAAAAGTTAATATGGCTATAAGGACAACAGACCCGAAATCCGGTTGTGCACATATTAGACCAAGAAATAATGATACAACCAACAAAACAGGCAGAATCCCCTTTTTGAAAGTCTTTACATCTTCAGCTTTTTGGTTAAGGAATCGGGCTATATAGATAATTATCGCAAGCTTGGCAAATTCCACCGGCTGAAACGAGAGATTTCCGATCTTTATCCATCTATTACTGCCATTTATATTGACCCCGATATTGGGAATATAAACAAGCACAAGCAAAATTGCTGATATAGCAAGCAATACCCAAGCGAGATTTTCATACATCTCGTAGCTAGGGATCATGGCACAGAACATCAACGAAATGCCAAGACAACAACACATTAGCTGTCTTTTGAGATAATATAGGCTATCGCCATTTTGGTCTCTTGAAAAGGCATTGCTTGCGCTATATACCATCAAAATGCCTATTGCCAGAAGCAAGCCAACTGCAATCAGAAGATATCTATCAAATTTAGCAAAACCCGATATGTGTTCCTCATTTAGCATATCCCTCAACGATCCTTTTGGCTATTTCTCCAAATATTCTGCCTCGCTCGGCATAATCACGGAACATATCGAAACTAGCGCAAGCGGGTGATAACAGAACCGAATCGCCTTTTTGTGCTAGATCATAAGCCATAGAAACAGCATCTTCCATCGTCTTTGCTCTATGTGGGTTGCTGTATTTCCCAAGAGAATTTTCTATTTTGTCTGCGCTTTCACCGATTATAACTAGATGCCTGACTTTCTCTTTTACAAGCGGGATAATCGGCTCATAGTCGTTGCCCTTGTCGCGACCACCTATTATTAAGACTATGCCTTCACCAATGCTTTCCAGAGCGGCTTTGAGCGAGACGACATTAGTTGCTTTTGTGTCGTTTATAAATCTCACTCCGTTTGCTTCGCCGACAAATTCAAGCGCATTTTCTATGCCTGTGAAATTTCTCAGCACTTCGGCGACTTCTTTTATATCGGCATCATAGATGAAGCTAACAGCTATCGCCGCCATCGCATTTTCTATATTATGCTTACCGGGTATCTTCAATTCATCGCTCCTGCAAACAAATAGTTTATCTTTATGGGTCAACTTTGCAACTATATTTCCATTTTCGAGATAAACTCCATTATCCAAAATCTGACTACTGCTGAACATCAAAGCCTTTGCCTGAGTGCGTGAAACACATCCCGATGCTAACAGGTCATCGGCGTTTAGTATCGCCCAATCCTCTTTTGTCTGGTTAGCGAATATACGGTATTTTGCATTTATATATTCGTCTAAGTCTTTGTGCCGATCCAAATGATCCTGCATAATATTGAGGATAACACTGACCTTTGGTCTAAAATCAACAGTCGTCTCAAGCTGAAAGCTGGAAACCTCAAGCACCAGCAGATCATTTTCAGCCAAATCCAGAACATAATTGGATAAAGGAATTCCGATATTTCCCGCTACGACGACTTTTCCTTTTTTATACGTCTCGCTTAATATCTTACCTGTTAGTGTTGAGGTCGTTGACTTACCTTTTGTACCTGTTATAGCTATTATCTGGGAACGACAGATCCTATAAGCAAGCTCGATCTCGCCGATAACGGGAATACCTTTTGCTCTGACCTTTTCCAGAATAGGAATATTATAAGGCACGCCCGGACTTACGACCACGAGATCAACACCATCAAATATTTCCTCTGGATGTCCGCCAAGATGAAACTCAATCTGTGGATACTCACCTTTGATTCTTTTGACTATCTCTTTTAGCTGTTCCTCATCCTTCTGGTCGGTTATCAGAACATTCGCGCCCAGATTGATTAATAATTTCGATGCAGATTCCCCGCTTCTCGCTAATCCAATGACAACTACTTGTTTATCCTTAAAGTCTTCTTTTATTTCCATAATATGATGATTGATACACCCCATGCCCCCCCCCTCAAGAGGGCGGGGTAGAAATTCCCTCTTGAGGGGGGATGGGGTGAGCAATAATTTGCTATTTCTATCTTAATTTTAGCGTACTCAATGCGATCAGTAACAATATTGCACCAATTATCCAGAACCTGACAACAATCTTACTTTCTGCCCAACCACTAAGCTCAAAATGATGATGTATGGGCGTTCTCTTAAAAACGCGTTTGCCCCTAGTCTTAAACGAAGTAACCTGTATGATGACCGATAGAACTTCAGCGACAAATATCCCGCCTATTATGACTAAAAGTAACTCGTTTTTGGTGAAAACGGCGACGGTTCCCAATGCTCCGCCTAAAGATAATGCACCCGTATCTCCCATAAAGACCTTTGCAGGAGGGCAGTTATACCATAAAAAACCGAGCGATGCTCCAGTCAATGCGGCACAAAAAACTGTCAGTTCACCACTTTGCGGAAGATGAGCGATCCCAAGATATTGACTGATATTTGCATGGCTTGTGAGATACGAAATGGCTGTATAGGCAACTGCCACAAAGATCGTGCATCCGATCGCGAGCCCATCTAAGCCATCAGTAAGATTAACCGCATTCGCTGAACCGACAATGACAATTATCGCAAATGGAATAAATACCCAGCCAAGATCAAGTCTTATATTCTTAAAGAACGGTAAAAATAGAGTGCTATTTGGAGTCAATCCGTCGGTCGGTGGCTCTGCATAATAATACATATAAAGAGCGATCAATAAAGCCCCAAATGCCTCAAGAGCTAATCTCTGCCAAGCCCTCATGCCAGATGGAGTTCGCATAATCTTAAAATAATCGTCCACAAATCCAATTCCACCGAACCATACAGCCGCAAATACTGCGATCCATACAAGCGAATTATCAAGTCTAGCCCAAAGTAATGTTGAGATTAGCCACGTTGCAAGTATCAGTAAACCGCCCATCGTTGGCGTGCCTGCTTTGTGGTTGTGGGTGTCCTGCACTTCCCAGCGAATGGTCTGACCGAATCTTAGCACCCTTAGCTTTTCAATGACATAGGGACCCAGAATAAAGCAGATCAACAAAGCGGTTACTGCCGCATAAATGGCTCTAAAAGTAATATACTTAAAAACATTAAACGGGGAAAAATATTCTATAAGCTTTTCAAAGAATAAATAATAAAACATGCTTTGTTACCGCTTTGTTATTCCTTTTCAATTGCCTTGATTACCTGCTCCATTTTCATCCCTCTTGAACCCTTAATTAAAGCAACATCTCCCGATTTTAATATTCTGCTGAGATGATCCGTCACTTCGGAGTTTGTCTGGCAAATGATGACCTGATCTTTTGACATCCCCGAACTAATCGCTGATTCCGCTATCCTGACTGCTTTTTCGCCCATCGTAATAAGCATTTCAGCCGAACCTGATTTCCCGATATATTCGCCCATTTCGGCATGAAGCCTGTCACTTTCCTCGCCAAGTTCAAGCATATCACCGACCACAAGAACCTTTTTACCATCACTTTTCAGGTATTTTAGAAGGTCAACAGCCGCTATCATTGACATGGGATTAGAGTTATAAGTATCATTTATAATAGTGATACCTTTGACAACCATCCTCTGCATTCGCATTGACATCGGTTGATATGACTCAAGAGATTTTTTTATTGTATTGAGTTCTATTTCAAAGAGCATTCCGGCTGAGATCGCTCTCAGTCCATTGTAAACATTATGTTTGCCAACTATGGGTAATTTGATCCTTGCCTGTTTGTCTCTGACCGTAACTGTAAATTCAGGTCTGCCTTCCTGATCCAGCTTAATGTCGCCGGCAGTAACATCGGTTGGATTGTCTATACCATAGCCTATGACTTTATCTTTCCCGTCAGCCATCTTGACAACATTGGGATCGTCCATGTTTATTATCAACGCATCAGCCGACCTTGCCAGAATTCCTTTTTCATTTGCTACACCCTCAATAGAGCCTAGAAACTCAAGATGCGTCGGGCTTATGTTCGTGATTATTGCAATTTCAGGTTGAGCTATCTCTACAAGTCTTGCCATTTCGCCCGGCAAGTTTATGCCCATCTCAAGAATCGCTATCTCATGAACTCTGGAAAGCCTGAATAATGTCAAAGGCAACCCGATTGTGTTGTTTAGATTCCCTTCATTTTTCAGGACGTTGAACTTTGCCGAAAGGACAGCCGAAGCCATATCTTTCGTTGTTGTCTTTCCGTTGCTTCCCGTTACACCGATTATTGGGATGTTAAACCTGTTTCTATAATCCTTCGCTATGTCCCCGAGTGCCTGAGTTGTGTCTTTCACCACGATGATATTGAGATCATTTGATTCATCTATCCAGTCAAATTCATGGGAAACGACAACACCCATTATATTCTTTTCGATAGCTTGAGCAATAAAATCATGTCCGTCAAATCGTTCACCGATCAACGCGACGAAAAGATCACCTTCTTTGATTGTGCGCGTGTCGGTAGATATATCGGTTACTTTTATGCCCGACTTACCCTTTTTAAGACCCCCCCCCGTTGCCTTTATTATGTCGCCGATTGTATAATTTTCCATATTATTTTTTCATAATAAAATCGCTTGCAATCTCTTTATCGTCAAAATGAATTTTTGTCGTGCCAATTATCTGATAATCCTCATGTCCTTTGCCGGCTATAACAATGAAATCGCCTTTTTTTGCCATTCCTATTGCCTTTCCGATGGCTGATTTCCTGTCTGGAATTACCTCGTATTCTCCGCCTTTTATACCTTCGAGTATGTGCGATATTATCTGCATGGGGTCTTCCGTTCTTGGATTATCGGATGTTACGATAGCATAGTCACTCAACGAAGTTGCCACATTCCCCATCAACGGTCTTTTTGTTTTATCGCGATCTCCGCCACATCCGAATACAGAAATGAGTTTTCCCTCAGTTAGTTTTTTTGCGGCGATGAGGACACGCTCAAGCGCATCAGGCGTATGTGCATAGTCCACTGTTACCGTAAAATCCTGTCCGCAGTTCACCCTGTCGAATCGCCCGGGAACACTGCGGACCCCTTCCAATCCGGCTTTTATTGTATCCAAGCTCAGTCCCTGAGAGATACCCACGCCCATTGCGGCGAGGGCATTATAAAGATTATATTCACCCAAGAGCTGAAGTTTTACTTCAAGCTCATCTTTGCCTTTTACCGATACCTGAAAAGCCAATCCATCGGCAGTTGAATTATAATCAATCACCTTTAGATCAGCATTATTATTGACAGCGTAAGTTATTACTTCCGCCATTGTATTTTTCATTATATGCTTGCTTGCCGGGTCGTCTGCGTTCAGCACAGCATAGGTATTCTTTTTATATGAGCCGAGATCGCTAAATAACTTGGTTTTTGAGCCGAGATAGCCTTTCATTCCTTTATGAAAATCCAGATGATCTTGAGTCAAATTAGTGAAAACCGCAACATCAAAGTCAACATCATCAACCCTTTTTAGTTCAATAGCATGTGATGAAGCTTCCATGACAACCGAGTCCATCCCCTCGTCTAATATGTCTTTGAAAACTTTTTGCAGGCGATGAGCTTCAAAAGTCGTCATACCCGCCGATATGTCTTTTCCGCCGACTCTCTGGACGATAGTTCCCAGTATCGCTGTATTATGCCTTCCAGCCATCAATAATGATCTTGAAAGATAGCAAATAGACGTTTTCCCGTTCGTACCTGTTACTCCAACGACAAGTAGCTTTCGGGACGGATAATCAAAGAATCTTGCGGACATCTTCGCCAAAGCTGATCTGGCGTCTCTTACCCGAATAAATGTTATTCCATCAACTAATCCTAATTCACTAAAAGGTTTTTCGGCGATGATTGCAGATGCGCCATTTTCTGTTGCATTTGGTATGTAGTCATGTCCATCAGTGCGATATTTCCAATATGCGTTCGGCGAATCATAAACTGACGGCATACATACAAAAACGTCATCTTCCTTTATTTGACGGGAATCATCGTTAATGCCTTTTATCTCAATATTTAGACTTCCAGTTCTATCAATGACCTCTATATCATTCAATAGACTTGAGAGAACAGCCATTAAATATTCCTTTTTAGCTTGTCGGCTTTACTTGGGCGACACGAATTCCCTGCCCGGCTGTAAAATATTGCATTATCTGATCCGCTATATTTCTAAACACGGGACAAGCGACTGTTCCACCAAAATATTCATCCTGAGGCTCGTCAATAATTACTATCATGGATATTATAGGATTATCTGCGGGAAGAAACCCAACAAAAGAACTTACATATTTGCCCGGTATGTAACCTTTTTTGTCCTCTGATGCTTTTTGTGATGTGCCTGTCTTGCCGGCTACTGAATAAAGATTCATAATTGCCTTTTTCCCCGTTCCATCCTCAACTGCGCCAACGAGGATCTGCTTTATCATTTTTGCAGTTTTGCTGGATACAGGTTTTCTGTAAGCAAGTGATGAATATTCAGTGACCGTCTCATCACCATTAGTTATCTTTTTCACAACAAAGGGCTTCATTATAATACCGTCGTTGGCTATGGCGTTTACTGCTGATAGCATCTGTATTGCTGTTACCGAAATTTCCTGCCCGAATGGTATTGAACCCATGGAACGGGCTGTCCAACTTGAAGGGCTTTTGATGTGTCCAGTCGTTTCGATCATATCAACGCCTGTTTTTTCACCAAACCCATAGACTTTTATATAATCGTATAATCTTTTTCGACCGATTTTTTCGGCAATTTTGACGATACCTATATTGCTTGATTCTTCCAATACCTCACTAAAAGTGAGGCTGGCATGATTTCCAATATCGTGTATAGAATATCCCTTTATGTGATGATATACGCCTTTTTCACAGTAAATGCTGTCATCAGGGCTGAAAAGATCCTCATTTATGGCAGCAGAGGCTGTTATAATCTTAAAAACAGAACCGGGTTCATATAGGTCTATCAAGGCTCTGTTGCGTTTTGCATCGTTGGGGGTGGAGAAAGCTTCGTTTAGGTCGTAGGTAGGATAGTTTGCCAGAGCGAGTATTTCACCTGTTTTGGGATTCATGACAATGACTGATCCACCGGTGGCGTTGTGTTTTTCACATGCCGATTGAAGTTCCTTTTCGGCGATGATTTGAACAGCACTGTCAACTGTAAGGGTTAGGTCATATCCCGGCTCTGGTTGTCTATATGATGTATTGTGAGGGTCCAGATCGCGTCCCTTGCGGTCCCTAGTGATAAGGAACTCGTCTGTTTTTGTGTGCATGTGTGCATCGTATTTTTTTTCGATACCTTCCAATCCGATATTGTCCAGTCCAATGAAGCCCACAACGTGAGCCGCAAGAGAACCTTGTGGATAAAATCGTTTTCCCTCCTCGCGGAAATCCAGTCCATTGAGATTAAGCGATTTTATGTTTTCTGCAAGGCTATCCGGTAACTGTCGTTTTAGCCATACGAAACGTTTATCGGATTGTAATTTATTCAGAATATCACTATCGGATATGCCGATAATGGGTGATAGGCATTTGGAAACTCTTTCTGGCTTTTCTACGTTTTTTGGATCGCCAAAAAGAGAATAAGATTTTACGCTGATGGCTAACTCTCGTCCATCCCTGTCATATATATTGCCGCGTTTGGATTGAAGGCTTACGGTCTCAATTCTTTGCTTTTCGGCCAGAACACTTAATTCATCTCCGTTTATGCACTGAATTGTAAATAAACGATATACTAAAAAAGCAAAGCATAGTTCCAACAGAATGAGCAGGAAGGCAGTCCTCTTGCGAAAGCTTCTCAGAGATGCTTTGCAGACTCTGCCTTTATTTGCTTGCGGCAGTAATCCGGAACTTCTATTAGTTTTGCTCTCGGCTCTCCCTAATTCGCGCGCTTCCACTTTTTTATTCTCCCGTTTCAATCGTGAAAGATAATAATTTCAGATTGATGCGTAACGAATGATTACCTGTCAATCTATCTCTGCTGGGTTTGTCTATCAATGAATATGACTTTTGTTTCAGGAGACCTTACCATATTCAGTTCATTTGTAGCAATCTCGCTGACTCTGTCTGTTGACTTTAACTTGCTTATCTCGACCAATATTTTCTCGTTTTCCTTTTGCAAAGCTTGTTTTTTTGCATCAAGTTCATCTATCTCATAAGCGATCTCAACAGCGTCTGACGACATCCATATACGAAGAAAGAGAAGAGACAAAACTATTAAACAGACAAAAACAATAGTTAAAAACTTGCGCCGTCTTCTTCTCTTTATTTCATTTTCAAAATCTTTAGACATGGCTAATATAGATTCATATTTTGATGGCAACTCGCATCTTTGAGCTTCTTGATCTTGGATTAGCCTTTATTTCTTCATCTTTTGGCGTTATTGGATGTTTTGTTAATACTTTGAGAACAGGTGATTTGCCACAGATACATATCGGCGTTTTCGGGGGACATATACATCCCTTTTCCAATGTGCGGAATGTATGTTTTGCGATCCTGTCTTCCAGAGAATGAAATGATATGATACAAATGCGCCCATCTTTTTTTAAAACTTCAACTGCCTGTTCGATGCCTTCTTTTAAATTTTCAAGTTCTCTATTCTTATAAATGCGTAATGCCTGAAAGGTTCTTGTTGCAGGATGAATCGGTTCACCTGATCTTGGGACAATTTTTTCGATTATGCTTGCTAATTGTGTTGTAGTAGTTATTGGATTTTTTCGTCTTTCTGAAACGATCGTTTTTGCAATTTTCTTTGCCCAACGTTCCTCGCCGTATTCGCGTATGATCTCTGCTAATTTTTCAGCACTTTCCCGATTAATATCAACCGATATTGGCTGACCCTCGGTTGCATCCATCCTCATATCAAGATTAGCGGAATGCTTAAAACTAAAACCTCTTTCAGGTGTATCAAATTGAAGGGATGAAACCCCGAGATCCATCAGCACGCCATCAACATCCGATACGCCATTTTCTTCAAGCAGTCCAAACAGTTCAGCGAAATTACCATGTATATATAATACCCTATCTCCATAATCTTTGAGTCTTTGCTTCGCCAATTCGATTGCTTGTGCGTCGAGGTCAATTCCAATGATTTTACTGTTTGGGTCTGCTTCCAGAATTTTTTTTGAGTGTCCACCGATTCCCAAAGTGCAATCGGCATATACCCCGCCTTCCCTGACCAGCAGATAGTCAAGCACTTCCTGAGCCATAACAGGTATATGAATCTGGTTCATTTTATATCTTAACTTTGTTGAAATGCCTTCATAACATCAGCAAAATGGTCTTTCTTGTAATATTTCCAGCGTTCTGGATTCCACAATTCCATGTGATCTTCTGTTCCGAGAACCAGAACATCCTGATCTATCTCTGCGGCATCTCGCATCTCTTGAGGAATAACGATTCTTCCTGAACTGTCAATCTTGCTTTGATCTGCGTTAGAGCATATCTCTCTTTTTAATTGTGTCGAGCTTCCCAATGATGATCCAAGTTGCTTGGTGAGTTCCTCAACCATTTTCTCAAATTCTGATTCTGGGTATATACACAAAATATTCTCGGGCAAAAGGACAATATACACTTCGTCGGTATCATACTTTTTGCCAATGACGTCGCGCATTTTGGACGGCAAGCTGAGTCGTCCGTCTTTTGTAATCGTATGTTTAGATTGTCCTACAAACATCTTATTATCCAGAAAAAAGATTAAGCTTAGATTTATTAGAGAGATGCTTGGAAATCTTTGGAAATCATAAGCGCATGGAGAAAAAATCGTATGCTGGATACTAAAATTAACCCAATCTAAGATCCAGCCCACGGTACCTAGAGTTTTTCCCCCTCCATGAGCTTCTATTTCCTAAAATACGACCACCTTTTTTGACCAATATGCAAAAAAAACTTGCCAAAAATGAAATATTGACTTAAAATATAAAGGAAAAGCCGTAACTAGATTGACAAAACAAAAAAGTTTAACACCAGAACCCCCATTCTGGTTATTTAGACTGTCGAAGTCACGGCACAGCGAGTTGTTTGATGTATTATGCACTGCCACCATAAATGGTGGCACAAGGTGGTCAGGTAATAATCTATTAGAAACACGAATTCTGGCGAAGCATTCCCAAATGCTTAAAAGCTGGTGTTTGAATAAGCCTAACCCCCATTAAGGTTATTCAATAGCCAGATGCCGAATTGTGCCAACCGATGCCAACCGATGCCAATATGTGCATAATACACCCATCTCGCCAAAATGTCAAGCAAAAAATAAGGCTTTAAATTAATTTTTTGACTAAACGTATGTTTAGCTAAGATGGTTTAAAACGCTGATTTTACTTGCTCTAGGTTCTTCTGTAAAAAAATTTGGATATTTTACAAATTAGCGATGTGTCCAAAAAATCATCTTATAGTGAAACAATAGCTTTGAGTAAGAGATGCTTATGATTTCCCTCCCTCCGTAATATGGAGTATGATCCAACCTTTTACGTTTTGATAAATCCCGCTAAAATGCAGAATTAACATGATTCTAGCAAATATGATACCCAACTTAAGTGTCTGTTTATTGACAAACAATCAGCAACAAATGGAGATGAATTATGGAAAAATATGTCCCTATAGAAATCAGGAACAGAGAAATCTTGGAAACCATCGAGATGGATTCTCAGCATGATCCGGACGAGTCAATTCTCTTTGTATATTACATAAAGACTGATGCAGACCGTGTTGAGACAGCCAAGAAGATTGCTGAGGAAGAAACTACGGGCAAATGGATAGGCACAGGAACGCCAACAGCGACATTTAATGCCGCAAGGGCGGATGTCTGCAAAATCGAGAAATACGGTCCCGGCGAGGGCGTCATATATGTCCGTTCACCTCTTCATAACATTGATTTAGACTCCGATCTATTCTACCAGATTGCTATGCTTTCGGTCGGCGGACCCATACTTGAGTTTGTTTACTATCAGCAGGTCGCTTATCTCGACTTTGAGCTTCCTGAAAAAGCTCTTAGGAAATTCCCCGGTCCTAAGTTCGGAATCAAAGGTTCAAGGGAATTCATCGGTTTGAATGACGATCAGCCGTTAATGGGAACTATCATCAAGCCATGTTGCGGACTCACCCCGGAGGAAGCCGCAGAGAAAGCCTATCAGGCGGCACTTGGCGGTGCGGTATTGATGAAAGACGACGAAAAGATGATGAATCCCGAATACTGCCCGTTTGAGAAAAAAGTCAGGCTTGTTGCCGAAGGGCTTAAAAAAGCTCAAGACGAGACAGGCAAAAGGGTTATATATGCCCCGCATCTTACAGCACGTCCCGATAAGATAAGGGATATGGCTTTGAGAGCCATCGAATACGGTGCAACGGGAGTCATGTTTAATGCGATCCTTGCCAATAACCTCGGTACAGTGGAGATTTTAGCCTCTGATCCTGCCATAACCGTGCCAATTTACGTCCATAGTGGCGGAAGATCGGCTCTATCAAAGGGTCCAAGACGCATTGACGAAGTTGTTACAGCAAAGCTTACAAGGCTATGTGGATGCGATTACTTCCAAATCGGCGTTATGGGACAGTTCAACGTCCATGTCGCCTCATTAGACCCAAGCATGTTAATCAGATTAAACGAAATATTCCAGCAACCCATGTCAGGCATCAAAGATACCGTTTCCGTTACAGCAGGCGGACTCGGCGCTTCCAATATCGGCAAGAATGTTGAGGCGTTTGGATACGATTTT
>Ga0257140_1000024_pt1 | contig 13770 bp, 10 predicted proteins | sample saktaT_16_FD_194407 | JGI IMG/M metagenome (GOLD analysis project Ga0257140, IMG submission 194407) | Metatranscriptome of saline water microbial communities from Sakinaw Lake, British Columbia, Canada - sak_2010_1_5_120m (Metagenome... | ecosystem: Environmental > Aquatic > Non-marine Saline... | reverse complement strand
TATGAATTTGAGGTGGCTAGCACATACTAGTGTTTGTGAACAAAAATTCACTGAGTTTCCTTAATCAATAGATAAATATTCATAAGGTGACTAATTGTATAGTGTGTTATATAGCTTTTCATGTTCTAAAGCAATCTTGAGGATAAGTCAAACCAAAGGGCTCAGAGACCCCAAGTGTGGGTGTATTTCTGAGCCCTTTGGCTTTATTGAAAGTAAGCGGGGAGACCCGGGAAGGAGGTGAGAAATGAGATAGTTAGATGGAATACCCGGGGTGATTAAACTTAATTAAGGAGTATCAAAATGAAGAGGAAAAGACTATTGACATTACTTGGTAGTGTTTGTCTAGCCGTGATGTTGTTAGTGCCACTAGCGGTAAGTTGTGGTCCAGCGACACCAGAGGAGGCTGCCGAGGAGATTGCCGCGCTGGAATCAAAGCTAGCTGCGGAAAAGGCGAAGGTTTCTAGTCTGGAGGACGAGATTGCTGAGCTGGAGGAGGCGCTAGCTGCGGCGAAGGCACCGGTAGAGGCTATTACTTGGCGATTCAATGTCGTCCTGTCTCCACCTCCAACCCATGCTGGCGTAACTGACGAGTATCAGTGGTTTATCAACAGGGTAGAGGAGCTAAGCCATGGACGACTCCAAATGGACTTGTATGCTGGAGGCGTCTTGGGCTTTTTCGGTCCAGAGATAGTACGTGCCGTGGGCGACAATCTCGTTGAGATGAGTTCGGGGTTCTACGGTTGGGTAGCCTCTGAAATATACTTTTTGGATTTATGTGGTCTTTACAATTTGACCCGCAACCTTGATGAGACAGAGGCAGTGCTTAAAGCTTTGAGACCTATGACAGAGGAGGCCTACGCCGACTATGGTGCTCTGCTTTTAGTAACTACTAATCCTATCAGCTATCGTGGGGGGCAATCTGCGGTGTTCTTTATGACGAAGGAGATAAATCGGAGAGAAGATTTCTCGGGCTTGATAATGAGAACCCCTGGTCCGATACTTGTGGAAGCACTAGTAGAGCCTTTGGGGATGGCAGGGGCGTTCATACCTTGGGGCGAGGCGACTATGGCTTTGCAAACCGGCGTGGTTGACGGTGTACTTACTACATTCAATGATGGCCTTGATATCGCGCTCCATGAACCGGCTAGCTACGCTTACTGTGCAACCTATCCGTACACTATCGACGCCACTTTCATCTGTGCCAGCAAGGATGCATTTGAGGCGTTGCCCGGTGACCTACAAGAAATAGTGCTCCAAGTGAGTAGCGAATTTGAAGAACGCCAAGGGAGAATCTCTAGAGATCCCGGACTTTTTGGTTATGAGACATATCAAGAATCAATTGACATAGCGCAATCAGAAGGATGTGAGCTGAGGCATCTCCCAGAAGGTATACTTGAGCAAATGGAAAAGGATGCGCTCGAATATCTCGACGTATGGATAGCAGAGGGCGGTCCACAGGTGGAGAAGGCAGTTCAACTTGCCCTTGCAGCACTAGAAGAAATGAGGAAACAGTAGGCGGCATATCGCGTGTCAGGTCTCGTGTACGCATAAACGCGAAATCTGAAGAGGATGGTTGTTTGTGTTATAGCCAGTAGACTATGGAAAGGGTAAGAAGATTGCTAAAGGTGGTTAGCGCTGGTATATCGTCAGGTTTCTACGCACTGATGCGGTTTCTGCACGCCTGTGCAATGGTAGCTGCCGGTGTGATGGCGGCGGTAGTCATAACGCATGTCACCATGAGATATGTGTTCAAGGCACCTTTTGGCTTTGGACAAGAGTTAGCTATACTGCTTATGTTCATAGTAGTATTTGCCGCAGTGCCTGAATTATTTGTCCGTGGTCAGCATCTCCGTATTGAGGTTGTTGCTAATAGGCTCCCTCCAAAGGTCAATCGTTGGGTTGAGCTATTCGTCACTGCACTTGGTTCCCTATTCATGCTCTTTTTTTCGTGGTATTTAGCCAGGTTGGTCCTTGAGATGTATAGCCGGCAGCTACATTATCACATGATGCCTTTGGTGCCTAGGTGGCCACAGTATGCACTGGCCGCGTTGGCTATAGTCCTGGCAAGCCTTGTTTTATTGAGTAATCTATTCAAAGCTGCCAAGACGAGGCAAGGTTCACATGCCCAAGGTGAGGAATAACATGCCAGACATGTTGTCTCTGGTCGCTGTATACGTTTTTCTTCTGCTTATTCTTTTTGCGCTCCGGCTACCGATAGGGCTTGCGCTAGCGTTGGTTGGTACTTTAGGATTTGTCTTCTTTTTGGACCCTGGAACAGCTGGGAAAGCAATAGCGATGAAGCTACATAGTAGCCTCTATAACTTTACTATAACTGCGATACCACTCTTTGTTTTGATGGCAGAGATTGTGGCTCGTGGTGGTGGTAGTAAGGTCTTGTATGATGCGATTACACCAGTTGCGGAACGACTGTTGCCCGGGGGACTAATACACGCCAACATAGTGACTTGTGCCATGTTTGGGGCCGTATGTGGCTCAGCACTAGGTGGCACTGCGGCCGTAGCGGGTGTAGCCATGCCGGAGCTAAAAAAGCGAGGGTATAACCCCGCTTTTGCTCTTGGCTCTCTTGCCGCGGCCGGTCCCTTGGCGCTGACCATACCACCTAGTATGGATTACATCATATTCGGCGCGCTAACTGGCACATCAGTAGGTAAACTCTTCATAGCTGGCATAATTCCTGGAATACTTCTCGCCGGACTGATGATGCTCGCTACTTTAGCCACGGTGAAGTTCCAACCAGAACTGGTGCCTCGAAGACCAAAAGAGATGCTGGCCTATGCATCTTACATAGTTACCGTCGGGAAAGCACTCCCACTGCTTCTACTAGCCTTGAGCATAATATACTCAATCTACGGAGGTATAGCCACACCTACGGAGGCGGCAGCGATAGGCGTGGGTGTAGCCGTTGTGATAACTTTGGTATATCGGCAGTTGAATTGGCGGCGCTTTCTTGAGGCGGTAGGCGCTACGGTTAGGATTACTGCCACGCTCTTGTTCCTCTACGTTGGGGCAAGTATCTATGCTGTTAGTCTCGCCAATGTGGGACTTATTGCATTGATAAAGGATACTTTCTTGGCATTACCTGCGGTGCCCTTAGCGACAGCAGCCATTATGTTGGTAGGGTACACATTTATGGGGATGTTTATTGATGGCCTGTCAATGATACTAATAGCCACGCCAATTACCTTTCCTATCTTCATCGCACTTGGTTTTCACCCTATTTGGGTCGGGGTAATTGTGGTCCTGATGGGTGAGATAGGTTGCATCACGCCACCAGTGGGGGTGACCTTATTCCTGCTTCAAGGTATGTCTGGCGAGGATCCACTGTCAATTGCTAAGGGGGCGATACCCTTCTTTATTGCTCTAATGGCTGGGGCCATCATCCTATTATTTTTTCCTGTTCTTACTACTTGGCTGCCATCCTACATGGTGTGAAGGGGAAGTAACTTGAGGGAGGTGATACTTATGAAACGAGGCTAGACTTGGCAGACTCTGAGAAAAGTAATAGATTATGAGCCAGGGAAAGTTCTTGGATGGTAATCGCACTGGGATTTAGAAGGCAAAAGCCAAGGTGGCTGAGGAAAAGCCAGCTCAGACTCCTGAGCCGGAGCCCTGGGAGTAATCGGGGCTTAGCGGCAGGGCTAGCAAAAGGGGGTGTGATAACGGGTTAGATGAGCAATATAGGCAAAGGAGTTAATTATGAGGGAAAGAAAAAATATACTGATTATTGGCTCTGCAGGAAGAGATTTTCACAACTTCAACACGTATTTTAAGGACAACGAAGAGTACAACGTGGTAGGATTCACCGGTTCACAACAAATACCCGGCATCGCTGACAAGAAATACCCGGCTGAGCTGGCAGGTAACCTCTATCCAGAGGGAATTCCAATCTATGCCGAGGAGGAATTGCCGCGGCTTATAAAAGAATTGAATATTGATGACTGTGTCTTTTCCTACAGTGATGTTTCTTACCAGCACGTGATGGGTGTTGGCGCAATCGTAAATGCCGCTGGTGCCAACTATATGATGCTCGGGCCCAGGGACACGATGCTCAAAAGCAAGAAGCCCGTTATCGCAGTGTGTGCGGTGAGAACAGGTTCTGGTAAAAGTCAGACCTCGAGAAGGATTGTAGAGCTTCTGATGGGAAGGGGTCTAAAAGTTGTTGCTGTACGTCACCCCATGCCGTATGGCGATTTGGTTGCCCAGAGGGTACAGCGATTTGCCGAACTAGAGGACTTGGAGAAGCACAACTGTACCATTGAAGAGATGGAAGAGTACGAGCCGTACATCGTACGCGGAAACGTTCTATACGCAGGAGTGGACTATCAGGCCATTTTAAAGGCTGCGGAAGAAGATCCGAAAGGCTGCGATGTCATCATCTGGGACGGCGGAAACAACGACTTCCCGTTTTTCAAACCTGACCTGATGATAACTATTGCCGACCCTCATCGTCCGGGCCATGAGGTCTTGTATTATCCCGGTGAAATCTGCTTACGAATCGCCGATGTGGTGGTTATCAATAAGATTGACAGTGCCGCTCCGGCGGATATCCTGAAAGTACGAGAGAGTATTGCCAAGGTAAATCCAAATGCAACCGTAGTTGACGCCGCCTCTCCGATTCAGGTTGATAATCCGAAGGTCATCAAGGGAAAGAGAGTGCTTGTCATCGAAGACGGACCGACGCTAACACACGGGGGAATGACATACGGTGCGGGTACGGTTGCCGCTCAACGGTACGGCGCAACAGAGCTGGTAGATCCCACACCCTACACTGTCGGGAGCATTACCGAAACCTTCAAACACTATCCGCATATTAAGGCACTCCTGCCGGCAATGGGCTATGGCAAACAGCAACTAGAGGACCTGGAGGCGACCATTAACAAGGTCGATTGTGATGCAGTGGTTGTGGCAACACCCATCGACTTGAGCCGGATTATTGACATCAAGAAACCGAATACAAGGGTCTATTATGAACTTCAGGAAATCGGAACGCCGAACCTGGGCGAAATATTATCGGAGTTCGCAAAGGAGCATAATCTTCCCATGAGATAGAAAGCAAGCATTTCCGAATGCGGTATACAAAGGGAAAAACTAATTAGAGAAAGGAGAGCATTGAAATGCCAAAGGTAGTAAATTCTTGGAACGAGTGGGACCCGTTAAAGCGTGTAATTCTGGGAAGGCCAGAGGGTACGAACAATCCTGCTGCGGAGCCGGCTTGGTCATATGATCAACCGGAAGGTGACTATCCGCTGGGGACGTGGGGGCCGTTCCCGCAGGAGATGGTGGATGCGGCCAACGAGCAAATGGACTATTTCGTGAAGCAGCTTGAGAAACGGGGGGTAAAGGTCGACCGGGCGGTGATTCATCCTTGCATGTTTAATAAACCGGTGTCGACGCCGGATTGGACACAGCTGAACTGCTATGGTGCTAACAACATGCGGGACCAGTTCCTGTGTCATGGCAACCGCCTCATTGAGGGCGCGGGGTGCCAGCGAGCGCGGTGGTATGAGTATCTGAGCCTGCGTCCGCTCTTTGAGCAGTACTTTAAAGAGGACCCCGAGGTGGTTCATTTTACCGCCCCCAAGCCAAGGCTGACGGACGAGTCCTACGTTAGGAACTATTATTACTACTTCAACAAAGTATGGACGAATGAAGAGAAGAGGCGGCGGTTTTACAAAGCGGAGTGGCAGATGACCGAGAAGGAGCCCGTTTGGGACGCTGCTGATGTCGGACGTTTTGGCAAGGACCTTTTCGTTCAGCACTCAAGCGTGACGAACAGGAGTGGCGTAGACTGGTTGAAGCGCATGTTTGCTGAGCTCGGCATCCGGGTTCACCGTGTAGTGTTCGAGACCATGGACACCTTGAGCCAGATAGGTGCCCATCATCCGCGGCACATTGACGGTACGATGGTCCCGTTGCGGCCAGGATTGGTGATGTACTGTCCGCACGAGGCGCCGCACACTCCAGAGATGGTGGAGTTGTTCAAGAAAAACGACTGGGAGTTGGTTCCTGCAGCAGAGCCGACCTTCGTGCACTCAGACAAGCTCTCCATAACAGTTATGCCAAAGGTGGGTACGTCGTGGATGTCGCTGAACACCTTATCCATCGATCCAAAGACAGTCTGTGTGCAAGCGTATGAGACAGCGTATTGTGAGCAGCTGGATAAGCTCGGGTTTGAGGTGATCCCGATTCCTTATGAAAAGGTGAACCCGTTTGGTGGTGGCCTGCACTGCACCACGCTGGATATCTATCGAGAGGGAAAATTGGAGGATTACTTCCCGAAACAGATTGACGGTTATTAATGGATAAATAACTTGAAGGGAACAGACGATTCGGGAAACCTAATCCTAAGGAGAGCTTGTGTTTTCGATGCAGGCGAGATCTTGGCACTAATTAACAGCTACGCCAGCTCCAACTTGATGCTCCCGAGGGAGCCGAAATACTTTTATGAAAACATAAGGGATTTCGTAGTGGTGAAAGTTGTTGGAGAAGGGGCAGAACCGAAATTGTGTCCTGCGGCAGTCTCCATATGCTCTGGGAAGATATTGCTGAGATTCGTGCGCTTGCCGTGCACCCGCAGTTTCAGCGGCGCGGTCTGGGATCAAGGATTGTTCGATACCTCATCGAAGAAGCCCGGCAGATGGGCATTGAGAAGGTGTTTGCCTTTACTCTGGAGGAGGAGTTTTTTGAGAAGCTTGGTTTTAAACCAAAGACAAAAGAGGAACTTCCACTCCAGGTGTGGAGTGAATGCATACAATGCCCGAAATATTTTCAGTGTGACGAGACCGGGCTCATCTTCGATTGCACCGAATAGCTTGAACTTATGATTCTTACTATTATAAGGAGGAGCGGCAAAATGGCTTACAATCTCAGAAACAGGAGTTTTTTAAAGCTACTGGATTTTTCACCGGAAGAGATCCAATTCTTATTAAATCTTGCCGCGCATCTGAAATGGGCGAAGTATGCCGGCACCGAGCAGCCAAGGATGGTCGGAAAGAAAATCGTTTTGATTTTCGAAAAGAGTTCCACCAGAACGAGGTGTGCTTTTGAAGTAGCTGCCTATGATCAGGGGGCAAGGGTAACGTACCTGGATCCGTCGGGCTCGCAGCTGGGAAAGAAAGAATCCATGAAAGATACGGCTCGTGTACTGGGTAGAATGTACGACGGAATTGGGTACCGCGGGTTCGGACAGGAAGTTGTAGAATTGCTTGCCGAATATTCGAACGTACCTGTTTGGAATGGACTTACCAATGAGTTTCATCCCACCCAGGTGCTGGCGGACATTTTTACCATAATGGAACATACCGACAAACCTTTAAACCAAGTAAAGCTCGCATACCTAGGGAATGGTAGTTACAATATGGGAAACTCGCTCCTCGTCGGTACAGCGAAGATGGGAATGGATTTCCACTGCGTTGCTCCAAAGAGTATGCAGCCACAGAAGGAGCTGGTGCAAAAGGTGGAGGAAATCGCCAAAGAGACAGGAGCCAGGATAAACATAACGGATAACTTGGAAGAGGGGGTAAAAGATTGCGATTTTCTCTATACAGATATTTGGGTGTCCATGGGCGAGCCAGAAGAAGTCTGGAAGGAAAGAATCGAGCTTCTAAGGCCGTATCAGGTAAATAAAGAAGTGATCAAAATGACGGGTAACCCGAAGGTAAAGTTCATGCATTGCCTGCCCTCATTCCATAATAGGGAAACGACCATCGGGGAAGATGTCTACCAAAGGTTCGGTCTGGAGAGCATGGAAGTTGCCGAGGAAGTTTTCGAATCGGAGGCATCTATAGTATTCGACGAGGCCGAAAATAGATTTCACACCATAAAGGCAATAATGGTTGCAACGCTGGGTAGTTAAATAGGAAAATTGGTGAGTGAGGACATAAATGAGAGAAGAAGAAATAATCGTTGTCGCACTGGGGGGTAATGCTATCTTACAGCCAGGACAGCCAGGAACCGTAGAGGAACAACTGGAAAATGTGGACATTGCATGCAGACATCTTACGGAGATAATGTCAACTGGCAAATACAAGATGGTCATCACCCACGGTAATGGTCCCCAGGTAGGGAACCTTCTTCTTGCTAGCGAGGCGGCTGGGCACATAATACCACCAATACCCTTGGATGTATGCGGAGCTGCTACTCAGGGGATGATGGGATACATGATTCAGCAGACGCTGGCCAATCACCTAAGAGCTGCTGGGCTGAGACACTATATTACCACTGTAGTAACCCAGGTAATAGTTGATAAAAATGATCCTGCCTTTAAGAGACCAACCAAACCCATTGGTCCTTTCTATGATTTTGCTGAGGGAGAGAGACTACATCGGGAGAGGGGATGGGAAGTTATCGAGGACAGTAAACGTGGCTATCGACGTGTAGTTCCTTCCCCGAGACCTTTGGCAATCCAGGAGACGAGGATTATTAGAAATATGCTAGATAATGGCGAAATCGTGATTGCCGTTGGGGGAGGTGGTATCCCAGTGGTGAGAGAGAAAGATAAAAGTCTGCGGGGAGTTGAAGCCGTAATTGACAAAGATCTGGCTGCAGAGAGGTTGGCTGAGGATATTGATGCAGACATACTTATGGTTTTAACCGATGTTGAGCAGGTTACGCTTAATTACGGTGAAGTGGGTGAGGTAGGGATTAATCGGATGACAGCTGAGGAGGCAGAGAATTACCTAAAGGAAGGTCACTTCGGCGAGGGAAGCATGAAGCCAAAGGTGGAAGCAGGTATTAGCTTCGTTAAAGCTGGAGGAGAAAAAACGATAATCACCACGCTAAACAAAGCGGTAGAGGCACTAGGAGGAAAGGCGGGAACAATCGTTATTGCTTAAATAGAATGAGTAGAGGCGGGCTCTGCCAGGGGAAACTGAGGTAAACAGGGGTTTTTATAGTCTTTTTACCCCTAGTTTAGCTTCCTCCCCCTCCCGTGTGGGTGGCCTCAGCCGTAATCGGGCAAGTGGCATCCCGCCTTTCCCATACCTTTCACTTCACCATTGAACGAAAGTCCATTCTGTTCAATTCTGCCTCCCTCTCCAAAGTCGTAACTACATTCCGCACACTGACTGGTCAAGCATGTTGCACTTTCTGACGAAATGTGAAATCTGTTACTCAGGTGAAATGATTCGTTCTTGTTGAAGTGCGTCTGCCTGTGGTGTAAGATAATACCAGTTATGTGAACTTAACTCCTAAAATCTGTTTAGGAGGTTGAAAGATAGACCGCAGGGAACGGGAACAATCTGTTCTGGAGCTCCTTAAAGACCTCCGTGGACTAGAACCGCTCAAAAAGCTGTTCTGGTCTGAGTTGAATTACGACCGCGTAAATCAGCCCCTATCACGCCGTGGTTGGAACCAAACCGCAGCTAACGCCCTCGCCGAAGACCCGGTTCTCTTTGCCGGCGGTGGGCAAAACAATGACTTCCATGTTGTTTACAGCTGTCTGCCTCAAGACCGGCTACTCTTAGGACAGGAACGTCCTGTAGTCATGCAGCTTCTTAGGGAGCATCCGTACGGCCTATTTATTTTTTCTAACCAGACACAAGACCACTGGCACTTTATCAACGTAAAATACGATGCTGAAACGGAAAAACGCCGCCTGTTCCGGCGTATCAGCATCAGTCCAGAGGAGCGCCTTCGCACTGCCTCAGAGCGCCTTGCCATGCTGGACCTGCAATCTATCCAGCCGGATATGTTTGGTTTACAGCCACTCACTATCCAGTCTAAGCATGATGAAGCCTTTGACGTTGAAGCGGTTACTAAGCAGTTCTTTGAAGAATACAAGGCTATCTTCAGGATTCTAGAAGACGACTTGAAGAAGCAAGTAAACGACCACACTTGGGCACATGACTATTCACTCCAGTTCCTCAACCGTTGCATGTTTATCTATTTTATTCAGCGTAAGGGCTGGCTGGGCAACGACCGTGATTTCCTGCTTTCCTTTTGGAAGAGCTACCAGCGTTCCGGGCAAAGCCAGAATTCATTTGTCGACAACTGGCTGAGGGTGCTTTTCTTTGAGGCTTTCAACGGCAAGTTCCATGGTGGCCACAACTATTTACCGGCTGAGATAGTAGAGTCTCTTTCCCTGGCGCCTTATCTCAACGGCGGTCTTTTCACCGAAAGTAAGCTTGACCAAGAGCATAAAGCTACTGTTTCTGACCGGCGCCTCGAGCAGATTTTAAGATTCCTAGAACGCTACAACTTTACCATCTCGGAGGATAGCCCTCTCGATAAAGAAGTAGCTGTTGACCCCGAGATGATAGGTAAAGTATATGAAAGTCTGGTCAATGTATCCGAGGAAGTTGACGAGCGCGGTGAGGCAGGTATCTTCTATACGCCAAGGACCGAGATTGACTTGATGTGCCGCCTCTCGCTGGTAGACCACTTGGCAAACCATCTTGGGGATGAAAGAAAAGAACTGCTTAATCAACTCGTGTTTGCTTTGGAGCCGGATGAGAAGACTGATGCGGACAGAGCTATAGCCGGCGCAACTCTCTGGCCCGCACTTAGTGAACGCCTCCATGATATTACAGTCTTGGACCCCGCTTGTGGTTCTGGTTCTTTTCTGGTGGGCATGCTCAACATTATGGATGACCTACAGGGGCGGGCTAATCGTCAGCTCGGTATAACAGAAGCATCTTATGAGCGCAAGAAGCGTATAATCGGCCAATCGCTTTACGGCGTAGATGTGATGGAGTGGGCATGTCATGTTGCTGAGCTGCGTCTCTGGCTGGCGCTGATTATTGATGCTGATTTTACCCGAGAAGAACTGCATGTCCGGCGGGAGCCTCTATTGCCCCATTTCTCCTTTAAGGTTCGCTGTGGCGATAGCCTGGTACAGGAAGTGGGTGGCATTAACCTGGGGCACATTGCCGCCTCACAGGAGATACCACCGCCATTGAAAGCCCGAATCACGACCCTTAAGGATGAGAAGCTTAAGTTCTACAACAACGATACAACGTGCCAGTTCCATTCAGTGGATGCTTTGAAGAATGAGGAAAAGCGACTTTTTTCAGACATTCTGGATGATAGAGGACATGTCATCCAGGAGCGCATCAAGGCTTTGCGACGGAAGCTGGAAGGTCCTCAAGAGCGCCGGATACGGCTGGACGGGACGATAGAAACAGCTCCACCTCATCAGATGAATATGGACGCTGCCAGAGATAGAAAAACGATTGAAGACCTGACCTCGGAACTGGCGCAGACCGAGGCATCGCGCAAAGCACTCAGTGCTGCCAGGGAAGTGCCCTTTGTCTGGGATATTGCCTTTGTAGAAATCTTTGAAAGTGAGATGGATGGCTTTGATATTGTCATGGGCAATCCGCCTTATGTGCGCCAGGAGTCGATTACCGCACCGGTGGTTCACGGTGTTCAAGTTACGGATGATAAAAAGGAGTATAAGGCGAAGCTGGCGCTTTCCGTCTATCAGGCATTTCCTCACTTTTTCGGCTACAAAGCTGGCACTAAAACCGCAGCACATAAAATTAATGCCAAGAGTGACCTCTATATCTATTTCTATCTCCGCAGTCTCAAATTGCTCAACTCCAAAGGCTCATTCTGCTTTATTACCTCCAACTCCTGGCTGGATGTCGGTTATGGGGCTGACCTTCAGGAGTTTTTACTCAAGCACAGCCGTGTAAAGCTGGTGCTGGATAACCAGGTAAAGCGCAGCTTTGCCAATGCCGATGTCAACTCCATTATCGTGCTCTTTTCCTCGCCGGATGACCGCGGCGAGTGGGCATTAGATGAGACGGCACGCTTTGTCATGTTCCGGGTACCGTTTGAGCATATCCTATCACCGGTAATATTTGACGAGATCGAGGAAGCAACTGACCGTAAGGCAACGAAAGAATACCGCGTCTTTCCCATTCAGCAGAGCAAGCTCTTAGAAGATGGGTGTGAAATACCCGAGCAAGAAGGGGAGACGGAAAAAGCGGCCGGTCCCTTGATTAAAACCGCCCGCTATATTGGTAACAAGTGGGGAGGTAAATACCTAAGAGCACCAGACATCTACTGGACGATTCTAGAAAAAGGCAAGGGCAAACTAATCTCAATCGAACCATCTATCGGAGAGGTTCTGACGGTATCGTGGAGTAGGCAAGGGCGCAACAGCGAGATCATGGTGGACAGAGACTTGTCTGAAGGCACTATCATCCCCGTGCTGAAGTCACCAAGGGAGTTTGATGGCATACTCGTGCGCTCAGGTGATGCTAGAACGTTTCTCCGGTCACGACGTGTGGCGCAGAGCCAAATAGTGAGGACCCCGATAGTCTGGGATGACATCAGGGGTGAAAGGCACATATGCCGGTTAAACCAGGATATGCTGCCGTTCACCCACAACTTCCACGGCATTAGAGTCCACAAACCCGAGTGGGTTCGGAACGTTTGCGCTTCGCTAAACTCTACCGTGGTGTGGCTATTTGTCGAGACATTGGGAAGGCACGGGCTGGGTGGGGGAGCGGTTCGTATTCTCGTGGAAGACTTGAAGAGGACGCCTCTACTCTTACATCCTAGCTCGTTCACGTCTGGGCAGATACAGGAATTCGAGTCCGCATTTGAGGTGCTCATATCGAGGCCAGCCATGGATGTTAAGAGTGAGCTTCTGGATGACCATGGCACTCTGGGCTTTCTGCCTGGACGTGGTGAACTAGATGAAGTCGTCTTCGACGTTTTGGGGCTTTCACACTCTGAACGTGAAGCTGTGTACGAAGCCGTCATTGACTTGGTGGAGGCAAGACTGAAGAAAGTAGGTAGTGTTTAGGGATTGTCATTATTGACTTCAGGTGTTTTGCAGTATAAAATACTGCGGTAGCAGTAAAAAAGACTGCAATGTTAATGATGCGATGTTAGAAACGATTTTAGGGTCAAAGCTCAGATCGAAGGTGCTGGGATGGTTATTCACCCATCCTGATGAGCGCTATTTTGTTCGCCAGCTCACCAACTTACTGAGAGAAGATTCAACAAATGTAAGCCGTGAGCTTATTCGTCTGGAGAAGACTGGCATTCTTGTTTCAACTAAAGAGGGAAAACAAAAATATTACCAAGCAAACAGGGAAAGTCCTATTTACGACGAGCTTCATGGACTCATCATTAAGACCACGGGTATGGCGGATGTCTTGCGTTCAGCCTTGGCGCTATCCGCCGGGCGCATCAAGGTCGCTTTCGTCTTCGGTTCAATCGCCAGCGGCAATGAAGATAAAGCCAGCGATATAGACGTGATGGTAGTTGGGGATATTTCCTTTGGAGACGTGGTTTCCCTTCTTTCTTCGGCGGAAGAAAAACTAGGACGGGAGATAAATGCGGTTGTCTATCCGATTGCCGAGTTCAAGCAGAAAGTGAGAGAAGACCATCACTTCGTCAAGACCGTGCTCGAAGGCGAAAAGATATTTCTGATAGGTGATGAAGATGAGCTTGCAAGACTGGTTAAATGAAGGACGATTAAAGACTCATACAACCAGCCAGAAAGAGATTGAGCAGCTTTTTGCTGTATTTGAGCGTGATATGGCAGATACTCAGGCAGAAAACCTGAGTGCTGACAGGAGATTTACCACCGCCTACAACGCCGCACTCATGGTGGCTAGAGCTGCTTTAGCCGTCAGCGGCTACCGAACGTCCGGTGAAGGTAACCACTACTGGACTATTCAATCCCTGGCTTTTACTCTCAAACCGGACGCTGTGACGATCAAGAAATTCAATAAATTCCGCCAGAAACGTAATATCAGTAATTATGAGATGATCGGCATGATTTCGGAG
>Ga0257140_1000012_pt1 | contig 15519 bp, 12 predicted proteins | sample saktaT_16_FD_194407 | JGI IMG/M metagenome (GOLD analysis project Ga0257140, IMG submission 194407) | Metatranscriptome of saline water microbial communities from Sakinaw Lake, British Columbia, Canada - sak_2010_1_5_120m (Metagenome... | ecosystem: Environmental > Aquatic > Non-marine Saline... | reverse complement strand
GGTAGGTAAATGGTTTTTGATTGGCCAATCAAAAACCATTTACCTACCTCTACAAATCCGATCCTACACAACAGAGGAAGTCATAACTTGATAGTACGGTAATTTATATTCTTCAGCAATGTGGAAAACTCCTTGCCAAAAGTGGCAGAAAATGGTATAGTTGTTAGCAAAATCAACTATGAAAAGAAGCTGTTATGAATGACCAAAAAGCTATCAGGGAAATTAAGCAGCCTTATTCACCAAATGGGGAGAGACCGGGAAGATCGGATCATCAGTGGTGAAACGAAGCTGACAGTAGCGGCCATATTCCTCATAGATGATAATTGGAGGATATTCAAGGAATACAGGGACATCATTGGAAAGCCATTGAGACAAGAAGAGATAGAAGAAGTGGAGAAGATGCTGAGATGCAAGGATCCACGATATGGATTTGCCACATACGTTTGTCTGGGTTGTGGTACCCAAAAGATAATAGGTTTCTCCTGTAATGGCAGGCTGTGCACATACTGTGGCTACAGACATGCCAGAGAGTATGCAAAGCGGCTTGCTGACAGGCTTTTGGATCTTCCATACAGGTTCTTCACTTTTACCATTCCTGCTGGGCTACGGAGTCTGGTGAGTCAAAATGCCAAACTGCTGAAGATAGTGCAGGATAGCATGTTTATCGCGTTGCAGGAGACACTGGAAGTAGCATACAATAACGAGTTGGCGGAGAAAGCCTCCAAGAAAGGTTTGAAGCGAGAAAAGAACCTGAAGCTGAAAACAGGGATGCTGGCAGGATTGCAGACCTTTGGTGGGGATATGAAAACTCACATCCATGAGCACTGTATCATTGTGGATGGCGGTATAGATGACTACAGCCAGATAGTGAGTGTGCGGGAGATCCCATAGGCAGAAATATTTTGAATATAGATTGATAAGGACGGAAATATGAAGCAAGTGTTGTCGCTATGCCTGGTTCTTATGATTCCATACCTGTTCACCCAGAAACTGGCTGCAGATAGCAAAGTCTTTATCACGTCGGAGCCTAATGGAGCTTCGGTATTGTGGGATGGTAATCCCTTAGGGAAAACGCCGCTCTTAGGCCTGGAAGTAAATGTGGGCACATATAAGCTGGAGTTCCGGCTGGATGGCTACCAAAGCCAGATTTACAACCTTCAGGTTAAATCCGATGGACTTGACTATCCCGTGAATGTAAAGCTAGACGCTATCCCAAAGACAGGTACTTTGCGTATAGAAAGCCAACCATCGGGAGCCGTTGTATATATAAATGGTAGTCGAAAGCCGGGAACTACTCCTGTAACAATCAGGGATCTGACAGCAGGCGGCTATGAAGTTCGAGTGGAGAAATCTGGATATGAATCTGCTTACAGGAGTATTCCTGTGAGGGCTAGTCAGAGCGAAGTAATTAGCTTCTCTCTGGTTCGCATTCCACCCAAATATGGCAGTATACAGGTTAAGAGTCAACCAAACGGCGCTACTGTGTATCTAAATGGAACACGCCAATCAGGAAACACTCCCACTGTCATACCCGATCTTAGTGCAGGAAATTACAGCGTCGGTTTGGAGAAATCCGGATACCAAACCGCTACTCGCAGAATTTCTGTTACAGCAGGTAAAAAGGAAATTGTGAGCGTTTCCCTCAATCCCATTATCATTCCATCAGATACAAAATCCGCTAAAGATACCCCAAAAATTCCTCTCTCACAATTGGCTGAAACACAGACAAAACTAACAGAAAAAGCTAAGCTATCGGCAATTTCCCTGCCTTCGGGATCGACTGTATATTTGGATAATACCATAATAGGACGTACCCCGTTAGACCAGCAAGTCAGCCCCGGCCCTCACACGATACGCATCATCTCTACCGGTTATAAGGACTGGAGTGAGATCCGCTCGTTTAATCCTGGTGAGACAGTCAATGTAGACGCCAGACTGATCTATATAGGCTCTGGCGGAGGAGGTGGTGGCGGAAGAGCTACGGAGAGCATGGATCCAATGTATATAATCATCGGGGTGGTCGCCGCTTCTACGGCTGTCGTGGCAGTTACGCTAATTCTCTTGCTGCGAAGGCGCAAAGCAGCAACGGTAGTGTCGCCAGTATCATCATCAGGCTTTGCAGGTGGACAGGATATCACCCCGCATCTATCAACAGGAGCAATTTTTGGAGATTACCATCTGCTTGGCAGGATAGGCCAAGGCGGCATGGCAGTTGTCTACAAAGCCCGGCACAGACAGCGTCCGGGAGAGCTGGCGCTGAAAGTTCCGTTCCAGAATATGATACATGAGGAGGAATTTGTAAACAGGTTCCTGCGCCAGGCGGAGATTGGCGCTCAACTGTCTCACCCGCGTATAGTCAATATCATAGATTCTGGTTCTGTGGACGGAGTTCCCTATCTGGCTATGGAATATATTCAGGGTGGCGATCTTCGCAAGAGGATCAATCAGTATGGTCGCCTCCCAATATCTCAGGCGGTCAAGTATGCCATACAAGTCTGTGAGGCGCTTGATTACGTTCATTTGCTGTAAGAGATTCAGTGACCGAAAGTATATCACACGCATATTCACATCGTGATTCTATTTTTCCGCAGTTCCCAAGTACAGCACCAAAAGGAGCGCAAAATGAAGACCCAATTTTTGGCTGTTTGTTTGATTCTGTCGCAGGGATGCATAAGCAAAGCGTCGAACAGCTTGTTACCGTTGGAACTAAGGTGTGAATATGCCGTCAATCCACTGGGTGTCGATACAATCCAACCGAGATTTAGCTGGGAACTTGAATCGAAGCAGCGCCAGCAAATGCAATCCGCGTATCAGATTCTGGTTGCTAGCAGCGCAGAAAGACTCCGGGACGACACCGCCGACAAATGGGACATCGGCAAGGTGGACTCCGACCGGTCGGTCAACGTTCCTTACCAGGGCAATGCACTGGCAAGCGGTGAAAAATGCTGGTGGAAAGTGCGCGTTTGGGACAAGGACGGCGTGGCAAGCCCGTTCAGCGAGCCGGCTACGTTCGAAATGGGTTTGCTGAAGAAGAACGACTGGCAGGGAAAATGGATCGCCTGTGACGAGGATCTGGAACCGGACAAGCAAATTACTGTTGGTGCCCCGCTGTTGCGAAAAGAGTTTGAAATTACCGGGAAGATAAGCTCCGCGCGAGCCTATTTTTCGGGTCTGGGCTGGGGTGAGCTATACATAAATGGTGAAAAGGTTTCAGATGATGTGCTCTCACCCGCCTTTACAGACTATTTCAAGGAGATCAACTATCGCACTTATGATGTAACAGGTTTTCTTGAGGAAGGTGCGAATGCTGTCGGGATTATGCTGGGCAACGGTTGGTTTTCCGGACTAGAGATATTTGGTGGAACGAATCAATGGGGAAAACAGCCTCAGGCCATTCTGCAAGTGAATGTTACCTATGATGATGGAACACAGCAGCTTTTCTTTACAGACGATTCTTGGAAAGCTGGCACCGGACCAATCGGGCATAATTACATCAGGCTTGGAGAACACTATGACGCCAGACTGGAGAAGCCGTTGTGGAATACGGCCGGCTACGATGACAGCCAGTGGAAATGTGCTGCAACGGTTCCATCGCCCGGCGGCAGATTAACATGCCAGATTATGCCCGACATGAAAGTCAGAAACACCATATCACCGACCAGGATCACCAACCCCAAGGAAGGCGTTTGGATGTTTGAATTTGACAGATTCTTCGCAGGCTGGGTACGTCTTAAGGTCAAAGGCAAAGCCGGTACCAGGATACATTTGGCATATTCCAGCCGAATACTGGACGATGGTCTTATCGACAAACGCCCGTGGCCGGACGACAAAGAAACAGATGTCTATATCCTCAAAGGCGATCCTGACGGGGAAGTCTATGAACCACGTTTTGCCTTCCATCCGGTGCAATATGTCCAGGTGACAGGGCTGGAAGAAAGCCCTACCAGCGAAACGCTGATGGGACGTGAAGTATACAGTGGCGTGGATATGTACGGCAAATTCACATGCTCTAACGAGCTTTTCAATCGGATCCATAAGAACATCCAGAACTCACTGAAAATCGCCCTGAAAGGTCTTATTCTTGATTGCCTGCACAGGGAACCCATCTCCTATAATGAACCGGCTACCATTTCCTCAAGCCTATGGACGCGGAAATTCATGCCAAACCTATGGACTAAAGTTGCTCGTGACATCCAACTGGGCAGTTCGGACAAAGGTTTCCTTTCAGACATCGTGCCTGTGCCGCCAGGTATGCAGCGCGACTTTGACGTTTCACAGAATGGCAATTACCCTATGCTCATCTGGTATTTGTACCAGTGCTATAGCGACGAACGACTGATCCAGCAGCATTACGAAAGGATCAGGGACTGGGTAGATTACATAGGAACGATGACCGATGGTGACCATATTGTCAACAAGGGTTGGGTTGGTGATCACATGTTGCCCGGTCGTATCCCCGGCGGCGAAAAATATATGTCTGATGAAACGCCTAGACCGCTAATATGGACATGCCTCTACTATCACAACGCCCGAACAGTAGCGAACATGGCTCAGGTACTGGGTAAGGAAGAGGACAGACAGAGCTATGCGGATCTGGCAGAAGAGATCAAGAAAGCGGTAAACGATAACTGGCTTGATAGAGAGACTAGCCACTATGGCAGCCGATCTCAGACCTCAGAAATCCTGCCCCTTGCCATAGGGATCGTTCCCCGAGATCACAAGAAGAACCTGATTGAGAACATTGCCAGTACCATAACCGAAGTCGACGGCGGCAAATTGCGGGTTGGTCATGCGGGCATCATCGGCTTTTTTGAGTCGCTGGTTGACAATGGTCTCGGAGAGATCATATACGATGTGGTCAACCAGACAGATTATCCCGGCTGGGGTTACATGGTATCTCATGGAGCAACCACCCTATGGGAGAACTGGAGCAGGTACGGTGGCAAAGGCAGTTACAATGGCGCAGACAATATGATTCACCTAGGTGGCATCGGCAGGTTTTTCTACAATGATATAGCAGGCATTCAGGAGCCGGATTTCTATGGCCCAAAATGGTTCGCACCGGGTTACAGCCAGATCGCCATCAAGCCGCATGTTCTTGGTGATCTTACACACGCCGGTGCTTCAATTAAGACTGTAAGGGGCATTTTATCCTCAAGCTGGAAAAAAACTGGCGATTCGCTGACTCTTGAAGTTATAGTACCCGTCAACAGCCATGCAAAGGTGAGCGTACCGAAGATGGGATTGGGAAACGTTGCCATTGAGGAAGGTGGCAATCCCATCTGGAAGGACGGTTCATATATTGCCGGCGTTGCGGGAATAGCTGATGGCAGCGAGAGCGATGATTATGTGACATTTGGCGTCGGTTCTGGCTCTTATGTTTTTCAGCTAACGGGTCAGCAGTAGCTTCGGAAGCAGCGGGATAATCCATGTATCAAGATAAAATTGCCCGCCCGGTAGATATAATGGAGGAAAATCATATATATTTTGACTCAGAAGGCACATTTGTAAAATCCGGTTTAAATTCCCCCTCGAATCCGGTTTTAGATTCGCGTACCATTTTCATCTCCTTATCCTTCACCAATGTAGACAGTGAAAGGATAAGGAGATGAAAATTAGTCAAAAAAGGTATGAAATTTTTGAGCCGGATTTTCCGCGAAAACAGCGGACTTTTAAACCGGATTTTACAACAAGTTGGTATGTAAAATTAGGGAGGCTAGGCAAATATGGCTGAATTAACATCAAGGGAAAGAATATTGAATACCATAGATGGGAAAGAGGTGGATAGACTCCCTGTCTATGATATCATACATAGTGTAGAATTTATCGAACAGGTGACAGGGGATAAAATCACTCCGAAAAACGCAGAAGACCTCACCTGCAAGGCTGTAAGCGAAGTGCTTGATCTGGTGAGACATTTTACTATCCCGGCAAATCTGGAGCCGCAGATAATCACAGATGAAGATGGGTTTGTCTATAATCAGGAATGGTGGACCAAAACGATCATAGAAAGACCAATCAAAACTGTGGAAGAAGCAAGAGACCTGATGAAAAAGGATGTAGATAGAATCAACAGGGCGATTGAAAGGAAGGAGGTCTGCCCTCAGGCGTTGGAGCATCTGGAACTTTTGGGTGAGCATTGTGAGACTCTCGAAGAAGTAAAGGTGCTTTTCAAGAGAATCGCAGATAAACTTGAGGATACGGTGATGATAGCTCCTGAAAGTCTACCGGGTTTGTATAATGGAATGAACAGATACGGCTTTGAGCTATTTATCTATACATATCACGACTATCCGGAAGACGCTTTGAGTTACTACAGGGCACTTTGTGATTATGAGATTGCAAGGATAGACAGCTTCGCGGATCTGGACTTAACTCCCATCGCGCTTTTGTCAGAAGAAATGGCTTCCAATTCGGGCTTGCTATTCAAACCGGCTTTCATAGAGGAAGTGATATATCCAAATGTCAGAAGAGTCATTGACGCTTGGAAATCTCATGGCTACAAAGTGATATTTCATGCTGACGGCAATAAATGGCCGGTTCTGGATGACATTATTTCCTTTGGCGCTGATGTGATTGATCCCTGTGAATCACTGGCAACCATGGAAGTCAAGAAATTCAAAGAGCTATATCCAGATACTACCGTAGCCAGCCCCATAGACTGTCAGTATTTACTTGCATTGGGGACAAAAGATGAAGTCGCCGAAGCCTGCTGGAAGTTGATTGAGGATGCTAACGATGAAAGGGTATTGCTAGGGTCAACCTCGGAGATTCACCCGGCTGTGCCGGTGGAGAATGCACTGACCATGTATGATATTCTACGGAATTACAAAGAAATGTAATCTCTCGAAGGAGGTCAATTATGCTACCACATAAGCAGCAGAATCCAGTTTCCAGAGAAGCACTGCTGGAACAATTCCACAACCCCCCCTTTGACTATGGACCTATAGACTGCTGGTGGTGGGAAGCCGGGCGCCTTGATAAGAAAAAGATAAGATGGCAACTGGAAGAAATGAAGGAAAAGGGCGTCGCAGGGACATTTCATTATCCCAGATTTGTGTATGACCAGCCCCTCAGACCTGATCCGCATTACTGGTCGGATGGATGGTGGGAGTTTACAAAGTTCTCAGTGGAAGAACATCAGAGGCTTGGAATGCAGGCATGGTTCGATGACTGGACTGCCCATGGTTTCTTCCAGAATAAACTCCGGGCAGAAAGTGAAGAAAAAACTGCGTTGATCGGGCGACGTCTTGTGACACGCGAAGAGGAATCTTCCGCTCCCGGCACAATTCAGATAGAAGTTCCACAGGAGGAAGAGATCCTCCATGCCGCCGCCTACAGAAAACTGAAGGATGGCTTGGATTACGATTCACGACAGGATCTGAATGATGCCATCAAAGATAACAGGCTGTCTTGGAAGGCGGAAGATGCCGGATGGATACTAGTGGTTGTGAGCAGCCAGCCGCATGATCTGGACTACCTCAACAAGTCCACGGTGGATCGATGGATAGAGGTTATACTGGGCGTCTATGAAAAAAATCTCAAAGATTTCATGGGCAACACCTTAAAGGCATATGGAACTGACGAATTAGACATCCTCAACGGTAATATTCTGTATTCACCATCCCTCCCCGAAAGGTTCAAAGCAGAAAAGGGATATGATCCTTTTCCGTATCTGGTTGGACTATTCCATGACATCGGCGATCTAACGGACAAAATACGGTGCGAATACCACGACGTGATATTCTCCATGCTGGAGGAAAATCTTTACAAGCCTTTTTCTCAGTGGCTTGATGATCGCGGAATGCTCTTTGTGGAGTTCTGCCCTCGCGGGAAGAGCGAGGATATGCTGACTCAGACATACCAATACGGCGATTTCTTCCGATATATGGGGAACTACAGCATACCCGGAAACGAGGAGAACACAGGCAGAAAAAGGACATTCCAAGCCAAGCTTGCCAGTTCCATTGCCCATATGTATGGAAACGATAGGGTGGGAGTATGCTGCTATTGGACTTCAGGCTGGGGACATAACACACAGGAAAATCTGGCGTGGACACATGAAAACTACGCATATGGCGTCAATCTCTACAACCGTCATGGAGTCCTTTACACCACTTTGGGCGGCTGGTATGAGTGGGTTCCGCCGGCAGTTCATTTCTATCAGCCATACTGGCAGTATTGGGGTCACTTCACCGATTATATCAGAAGGCTTAGTTACATCATGAGCCAAGGGGTGCATCAGGCTGACGTTGCTCTGCTTTATCCTCTCACCACCGTCCATGCAAATTGGGCAGGAGGAAGAGATTTTGGCGACGCCGCCCAAGATGCCGCAGCCAAGCTCTATGATCTGGGAAAAGCCATCTACAGGAGCGGCATTGATCTGGACTACATAGATTATCCGTCCCTGTGTCGTGCGGAAATAAGTGACGGCAAACTGAATCTATCCGGTATGGAGTTTCGCTCTATAGTCCTGCCACCCATGACAACCATCCGAACGGAGACTCTGGGGAAGATCAAGGAATTCTACGATGGCGGCGGAACTGTGATCGCCTTCGGCAGGTTGCCCGAAGCTTCAGCGGAAAACGGCAGGGATGATGCGAACATTCAATCTCTGCTGAAGTGTATATTTGGGGCTGATCTGACATATCAGGAAAATGAGCGAGGCGGAAAAGCCTTTTTCCTAACAGGTGATGAAGATCGAATTCCGGAAACCATATCCAACGCCATTTCTCAGGATGTTGTTGCCACAGAGACGGAAATCTACCATACACACCAGAAGGTGGATGAACTGGATGTTTATTTCCTTTTCAACACAAGACCGGAAAAGAGAAATATCTCATTTAGCTTCAGGGTCTGTGGTGTCCCTGAGATATGGGACGCCTTTACGGGGGAAGCCAAACCTGTGCATCGCTTCGAGATGCAAGGCGGGAGGACGAATGTCCGTCTTGATATGGAACCATACGAGGGCGTTATATTGGTTCTTGCGCCTTCCCGGAATAGACCGGAAATTCTGGCGGATAATCTGGCGATCATCGCTGAGGTAGTACCTGTCGAGGATGGGATCAGGATACAGGGCTTCGACGACGCTGGGGGTGAGAAAAAAATCCTTGTCATGCACAACAAGGAGGAGCACAATGCGCAAGAGAGAGCCAATACACCTCCAGAACCCATTGTCTTAGATGATCTGTGGGGCTTTCATCTGAAGCCTACTATGGACAATCGCTGGGGAGATTTCCGCTATCCGCCGTCCGAAGAGGTACTCAGTGCAGAAGCTCGACGTTTCCGCTACATGGAAGAGGGAAAAGAGGCGGGTACAGTACTCGGCTGGCATGGAAAGGAATTCGACGACTCCGACTGGCAAAAGACAACCTATTCCTATGGTCCCTACTGGTGGGCTATTGGTCCGTTTGAGAAGGGAAATGAGCCTGAAGAGATGCTTCAGGACGCAAAAAGCGGAAGTATTGACACTGATAAGTGGCATGAAGTCGCGGGGAAGTCTTTCCACTGGCAGAGGTACAGCTTCTCCCGGAAGTTTGGCTATGAAAAGAGAACCCGCGATTTTGGAGGTCTATGCGGCGTTCCAGAGGATTTTCTTGTCTTTGACGCTGTGGATGGTGATGAAGACGTTATTCGCTATCTTTTCGCCCATATTTACTCTCCTGACGAGAGGGATTATCTCTTCGACTTTGGCGGGGAAGCCGATTTTCCTAGGGAAGTCTGGATAAATGGCGAGAAGGCTATTTCAGTTCCCTCTGGCGAGGCGCAGAAGAGCATTCATCTCAAAGAGGGATTTTCCGACGTTTTACTGAAACTCGTTCAGCCGAAGGGCGGGCGGATAGAGACGTACGCTGTTTTCCAGAAACTCGCCACTGAGTCTTTCTTTGATCCCTACGTGCCGTTGCTGCGGTGGTTCGTGAAGCCTCAGGATCTAGTTTTTGACATCACGCCTGAGAAGGAAAATCCCGTCGGATGGTATAGATTCACGGCACCGCCCGGAATGAAGGCGATGAGACTGAACGCAGATGTCAGAAAAACTTCGGCATGGGTAGATGGTCAGCCTGTTGCGGTCAATTGGGACAGGATCGACCTGGAATCGCCGGTTAAGGAAATCTCTCAAGTGGTGCTACGCGTTGAGCAAAAGCCCGGCTGCTATGCTGGAGCAGCCTTTCCATTGCCTGTGGCTTTTGAGTGCGAAGAAGGCAAAATCTCGCTTGGAGACTGGTGTGATTACGGTCTGGAAACTTACTCCGGCGGCGCGGTATATACCAAAATAGTGGAACTGGAAGAGCGTCATCTGGCAGGGAAGATTCTCCTGGACTTGGGGCAGGTATCCACAACAGCGGAAGTCCACGTAAATGGCAAGCCGGCGGGCATTAGGATGAACAAGCCGTTTTGCTTTGACATCACCGGATTTGCCAAAGCAGGAGAGAATCAGATTCAGGTAAAGGTGGTAAACACTCTGGCAAACCACATGAGTTCCTATCCGACGAACTATGTTTACGAGGGACAGATGGTATCTGGCTTGTTGGGACCCGCGAAGCTTCAGTTTCTTTCTGAGGTTACTCTAACAGCCGTGCCTGCGTCTGGCTGATGGAAAACAGCTATGGATATAAGCCTGAAGGAAAGGTGAGGAGAATGACATCTTTAGAGAGAATGATGGCGGCAATAAACGATGAGCCGTTTGACATGTATCCTTTCATCAATCCCTATCCCTGGTGGTCCATGATGCCATACTGGCCCGATATGCTGGGGTTGACCTGGCTGCATGTTCATTACGGAACAGATGAGGAGAGGATGCGCTGTTATGGCGCATTCCACGAAGTGCTGGGGCTGGACTGGATGCCTATCCCTGGGGGAGCTGCCGGTCAGGATAAACGCTACCGGATCGAAACAGAAGATGGTGTTCCGGTGCTGGTGGATATCATAGAGAATACAAAACACCGCTATGATGAGTTTCCCAGAGACGGACAGATAAGCGAACCAAGGTATAATTCAGCTCGAGAAGTGGAGAGCTTGCCTCCACCTGCCACAGCAGAAGAAATGCTGGTGGGACATTCCTCCAGCATAAGCAGCAAGTTCATCGAAAAGTACGGGAATACTGTCTTCCTCATGTCCGGGAGTGAGGCACCATTCCCCGCCTGTAACAGAGCGCTTGGTTTCGACAAGTTTTATGACTCTATCATCAACGACCCCAGTCTCCTCCATGCCATAATGGAACGACATACTGAGAGTATTATCCAGCAGGCAAAAGCTCTGGCTCAGATGGGCGTTCATGGGATGCGCATTAACGAATACTGGTGTTCCGCGGAGTTGATCTCAGAAGAGCACTACCTCAAATACGCATTCCCCTATGAGCAAAGAGCTATCCGAGGTATACGCGATGCGGGCTTAGTCGCCATCCTGGAGTTTCTGGGCTGGGTGGAGCCACGCTTGCCGCACATTGCTAAACTGGGGATAAATTGTCTGCAAACCGAGTCATCCCTAAAGGGCTACCGGAACGACGTGGGTGAGTATCGGAAGGTCTTGGGGGAGGAAGTGTGCATTTTTGGCAACCCTCGCATTCTCCAGGTTATCGAGCAGGGAGATGAGGAGGTCTGGCGACAGGATGCTTTGGAACAGGCGCGAGGTGTAGGAAAGCAGCGGAGATACGTAATATGCGCCGGCAGTCCCACCACCTGGGCAACTACTCCTGACAGGCTGCGTCGTTACGGTGAGTTCACGCGCAAAGTGCTGGCGGAGGTTGCACCTCCATTGGGATAAAATGGCTCAAATAATGTACCTTGCAGTAGAATGAAGTTTCAGTGCAAGGCTTCTTATCGAGGAGGTGATGGTCCATTTACTAGTCTTATGTCAGGTTTTTCAGAAGAGCTCAACCAGCAAAAAGAGGAGGATAAGGAATGACTAAACTGAGGACATTTACAGGTTTTGCACTTCTCATATCAGTATTCATTTTGGTGATTACCTCCATCTGCTTTGGCGGCGGCGAGATTCTCTTTCAGGAGGACTGGGAGTCAGGAGTGATTGATGAGGATATATGGATTCCTGCTCCTAGCTGGCAGATAATCGACGGAGTATTGGATGCTGTCGGTGGGGAGTCTGGATTTACGGTGCAGAATGATTTCACCGACTTTGAGTTCTCCGTCGATGCCATGATCGTAGCTGAGTATATTGGCTTTGTAATGCGAGTGCAAGATCAGGACAATATGTTCATGCATCAGATAGGTGCTGGCGACCCCAAAATCTGGTGGCACTCAAAAGTTGGCGGCGCCTGGGCCCCCGAACAGGTTGAGTCCGGTCTGGCTCTTGAAACTGATGTGTGGTACCGGATAAAGTTCATTGTAGAAGGCAATCAAACCACATGTCTGATAGCGGAACTTGGCGAAGAACTGGACAAAGCAAAGCATCTGGTGGGTACCTGGGAGAATGATACCTTTGACGGTGGCGCCATCGGTTTCAGACACTGGGGTACGGAACACGGTCAGTATGACAACATTCTCGTCACAACCGTTGGTTACCTACAATCAGTATCCCCTGAAGGTAATCTGTCAATCACCTGGGGGAAGATCAAGAAAAGCCTTTAACCATGCGTAAAGGTATGAAGTTAAGGTTACGCGATAAAACCGGCCCGAAGTGAGCAATGTCGTTTTGTGGTATGGGTGATAAACACTATTCAGAAGATTTGCTTTGAACTTGCGAATTTTTTCAGGAAACTCAATAGGTAAAAGGAGGATAATAGTTATGACCAGGTCGTGTATGTTTACACTTTTTCTATCTGCGTTGATGCTTGTATCTGCTTCTGTTTGCTTTGGTGAGATCCTTTTTCAGGAGGACTGGGAGTCAGGAGTGATTGATGAGAATATATGGATTCCTGCTCCTAGCTGGCAGATAATCGACGGAGTATTGGACGCTGCCGGTGGGGAGTCTGGATCTACGGTGCAGAATGATTTCACCGACTTTGAGTTCTCCGTCGATGCCATGATCGTAGCTGAGTATATTGGCTTTGTAATGCGAGTGCAAGATCAGGACAATATGTTCATGCATCAGATGGGTGCTGGTGACCCCAACATCTGGTTTCACTCAAAGGTTGGCGGCGCCTGGTCTCCCGAACAGGTCCCCATTGAGTCCGGTCTGGCTCCTGAAACTGATGTGTGGTACCGGGTAAAGTTTATTGTAGAAGGCAACCAGACCACATGCCTCATGGGGGAACGTGGCATAGAACTGAATGAAGTGGATCATCTGGTGGGTACCTGGGAGAATGATTCTTTTGCCAGCGGCGCCATCGGTTTCAGACATTGGGGTGATGAACACGGCCAGTATGACAATATTCTTGTCACAACTATCGGATTCGAGCCTTCTGCGGTAACACCCGGGCACAAATTGTCAACTGCCTGGGGAAGCATTAAGAAAGCGCATTGATCTGCTCTCCCTCCTGTTTGGACTTTCGGCGCTCCGGCTCGCACAGAACGCCGGAAGTTCTTAACCAATCCAGCACACCTGGTTTTTCTGGGGAGGTGATCATACTATTCAGAGATGTTTGCTTTAAGCCTGCGGATTTTTGCTGAATAACTCAACTATTGGAGGAAGAATGGCTATGTTTAGACCAAGTATGCTCGTGTTTCTTTTGCTTGTATTGATGCTATCCACTTCGGTTTGCCTCGCTGGTGGTGAGGTACTGTTTCAGGAGGACTTTGATTCGGGAGAACTTGACACAAACAAGTGGATACCTGATGGAACTTGGTCCATAGTGGATGGGGTTCTGGATATTGCCAACGACCCCGGCGGCTGGCCGGTGGGATATACTGTCAAAAATGATTTCGCTGATTTTAAACTATCCGCTGACTTCAAAGTGTCAGGTGGACAATGCAGTAGCTTCGTTCTGCGGGCGCAGAACGAAACGGACTATAACATGGTGCAGTTCTGTCAGCCCAATGACAATAGTGTCTGGTGGCATACATTCGCCGGTGGTAATTATGTCGTTGATCAGATACCAATAGAGTCAGAGCTGATACCTGAATCCGAAGTCTGGTATAGTGTGAAATTCGTTGTAGAGGATGACAATTTCACGCTGTATATAGCAGAACAGGGCGAAGAATTGGAGTTGGCAAACTCATGGCAAAATGACAGCTACAAATCGGGTGCCATAGGTTTTTGGACATGCTGTGGTGAACACATTCAGTATGACAACATCCTTGTGACAACCATTGGGCTTGAACCCTCAGCAGTGAGTCCTGAAAGCAGTTTGCTAGATACATGGGGAAATGTTAGGAAAGCATATTAAGTGGTTTCCTCGGTAAGTCTGTGTTGTTGATCTGATTTTGTTTTTCATTGTGGATTCCCGCCCTCGCGGGTATAGCGAAATATACTTACTTAGTATCTGCTGATTTTCTATTTTTGTTCTGGTAGTGCGCTACATGTAATGCTGGAATGAGAAGTTGACAAAAAAGAGTATCATGGTTATCTTCTGAGAAAAACACTTCACCAAAGGATTTTAATCATGAAAATCTATTGTCCTGAATGTAGAAGCCCAAATAATAAGAAGAACGGTCATATTCACAATGGGAAGCAGAACCGATACTGCAAAGCATGTGGACGTCAGTTTGTAGAGAACCCAGAACAGAAACTCGTATCAACAGAAGAAAGGGAACGAATCAGAAATCTGCTTCTGGAACGGATACCCCTTAGGGGAATCTGCCGTGTTATGAAAGTTAGCCTTCGGTGGCTGTTGGGTTTCATGTTATCAGAGTATGAACAATTGCCGGATGACCTGAACTTTCAGTCAAGAGTGGAAACTGACAGATTGCTCATCTATTCTTTGGAGTCGGAAGTAGATGAGATGTGGAGTTTCGTTGGCAGCAAGTCAAACAAGCAGTGGATCTGGATAGCCATGGATGTTGGGAGCAGACAGATCATAGCTTTCCATGTTGGAGACCGGTCTCGCAATAGTGCCAGGAAGATATGGGAATCAATACCCAAGCATTATAGGGAGAAAGCGACTTTCTATACGGATGATTGGCAATCATACAAGGGAATTATTCCAGCGGATCGCCATCGAGTAGTTAAGGGTAAGTCGAATCATATAGAGCGCTTCAACTGCACCATGAGACAGCGGATATCTCGTTTGGTTAGAAAGGCTTTATCTTTCTCCAAGAAGCTTGAGAATCACATCGGCGCTATCAAGTATTTCATCTGTCATTATAATCTTCAGAGAGCATTACATGTATAGCACTATCTTTGTTCTTATGCTTCCTATGAGTTAATGGTATTATAGAGGTGAATGTTCTAGTCATCTCAGATAATATCAGAACCATAGAGAGGCATATTAGTGATTGAATCTAGCTTTGAAGAAGCGTTCTCCAAAGAGTGGGTCGAAACTCAGATAACGGATTCGACGAATGAGTTGGTGATATTACGCCAGGTGATTCCCTGGCAAGCTATTATCGCTCATTTGACACAGTTTTATGACGATATTGGCGGTCGTTCTGGCAAATCACTTCGAATCATGGTGGCGTTACTGAT
>Ga0257140_1000010_pt1 | contig 16409 bp, 16 predicted proteins | sample saktaT_16_FD_194407 | JGI IMG/M metagenome (GOLD analysis project Ga0257140, IMG submission 194407) | Metatranscriptome of saline water microbial communities from Sakinaw Lake, British Columbia, Canada - sak_2010_1_5_120m (Metagenome... | ecosystem: Environmental > Aquatic > Non-marine Saline... | reverse complement strand
TCGGGGTATGACGCCAGCAAGTCATCGTAAGCTATCATGCCGGGGGCAGAACTTTCAAAAGAGATAAAATTCTTAACCTTAGGTAGACGCGGCCTTAAGGAATTAGCCACTTCTAATAATTCAGGCCCTACGAAAAGGGTGTTGGCTTCCGAATAGTTAATAATATATTCCAGCTCGTTCGCTTGTAACCTGGGATTGAAAGGTGAGGCAATAAATCCCCCCTTCATTGCTGCCCCATATACCTCTGTAAACTGCAGACAGCTCCAGGATAGAATACCAGGCACATCTCCTTTCCTCACACCCATATCATGCAAGGCGTGAATTAACCTATTCACTCTGGCATTAAACTCGGAAAAGGTTATCCTGGTATCTCTATACACGAAGGCTTCCTGGTCTGGATAGAGGAGCGCATTTCTATAGATTATATCTGCCCAGGTGCCTATGTTGTATCGGCGTAGTTCTCTTAATATGTACTCCGTTGACATAGCCTTACTCCTTTCACATGCGCGGGGGGAGACCTAACCCACTAGTTAGTCGCCTGACAAATTCGCTGAACAATCAGGGTGACATTTTCGCTGGACAGCAACAGCATATAAGTCCGAAACTTTTTATCTCAGGTCTGATCGGAATGTCCCCAGAATCCCTCCCGGCGCAGCACTTCCTTAGTCCTCAAGCTCAGAGGCATATTTATCTCCATCAGGGTCCTGCCGGTGATGAAAGTATGCTATCGAGATGGCACCGGTGCAGCCTCTTCTACATTATGACAATGTCAGTACGTTAAGTATCTATTTGTATACGCCGTATTCCCTGGTGAACTCTACCATCGCCTTGAGATTTTCCGGCTTTACTTCGTCAAGGAACGCCCCATTGGTCATTACGTAACCACCGCCTTTGCCAGCGGTATCAATGAGTTTCCTGGCGTAATCCTTCACCTGCTGGGGTGTGCCTACGGCTAATAAATCGGTGGGCATGTTGCCGGTTATGCAGGCAACGGTGCCGATTGTTTTCTTAGCTTTAGCCATATCTGTCGTATCGAACGTCCATAAAGTCTTACCTTTGGGTAAGTCCTTGATAACTTCCAGGCGCGTGTTATAGCCCCCCTCAGCCACAGGAAATGGTACGCATCCCTCATCAATTAAGCCCATGAGGACCTTTCTGAAGCAGGGCCAGTAGAATTTCTTGAACTGCTCATCGGAGAGGAAGCCGTCAGCACCTTTATGTAGGGGTATGAATACTATAGGTTTTTTGTTCATCTGTGCCGCGCCTACCCCCAACTTAATCATGAGTGGCGTTATTGCTTCCATGGCTTCGATGAGCTTGTCGGGCTGGCGGTACATATCCAGCATTATCCCCTTGGTACCTCTGAGGGTGTCGCCAATTACGTCAAAAGGTACCTTGGTGAATCCGGCGAGGAGCGCAGGGAACCCTAATTTTGCCATCTCAGCATCGAAGCCACCCACAACTCCTGCCCATTTCAGGGCTTCAGCGCCGGCCTCAAAAAGAGCCTTATAAGCGGCTTGAACGGGGGGCAGACCAAAGGGTATAAAGTTAAAGGCAACCCCATACATTTCTAGTATGCCAGTGAGAGAAGGGAGCATCTTGAATGGCTCTAACGCTCCGAATACGCGCGGCAGGTAGACATTACTGAAGAAATACGACGGGTCCTGAATCAGGGCATCATATTCATTGGCCATCATGTATTCGCCTTCGTTGCACTGGTACGAATGCTCAGGCAATACCCCGTGACCGGGCCAAGAATATAACCTGTAGTCAAGAATTTCAAAGAACTTTCCCGGGCCAGGCCCGGCACAGCCCATATGCACATCCGGCTCAAAGTCCAAGATGAATTTCTTCCATGCCTTGGCGCATTTGTCGTAGTCATACATTGCTTCCTGAGGGGTAACCCCGTAATAAAAAGCGGGGAAAAAGTTAGGAAGTGGACAGACCGGCACCCTATCCGGCAGTTTCTTAAGTTGAACGGCATCTTTTAGCCTGGTTATTCTTCCCTTATATGCCTTCGCGGCGGCGGGGCTGGCAAACTCTATGCCCTCTGGCGAAAGCCACTTAGCAAACATCTCCTCCTGCTTTTCATCCGGTGATAGCTCTTCCCATTTCTTTTCCATTTTTATTGCCTCCTCCTGCAAATTCTCTGCTGAGGATTCTTAATTGGCGCCGACCCATTTTTTGGCTAGGGTAACTCCGGTCATGGCATCTTTACCAAAGGCATCAGCGCCAGTATACTTCCTTATCTCCTCGCTGATCTGACCACCACCAATCATAATCTTCACCCCATCTCTCAGACCAGCAGCTTTTATGGCTTCTATCGTCTCTTTCATGGAATCAAAAGCCAGCGTCAGGAATCCGCTTAAGCCAACAATAGGGGCACCACTTTCCTTTACCTTTTCGACAAACTTCTGCGCCGGCACATCCACGCCCAGATCGTAAACCTCAAAGCCGTTAACATCAAGCATAAAGACTACAATGTCCTTGCCGATGTCATGTATATCCCCGGCAACAGTGCCAAAAACAACCTTGCCTAAACGCTTAACCTCAGCGGCTTTTGTCAATTTAGGCCTGACCAAATCAGTTATTTCCTTCAATATTTCGCCAGAGTATATGAGGTCAGGTATGAAATACTCGCTATTGGCAAAGCGCTTCCCTACGATTTCCATCCCGCCCCTGGCATCGCCCAGAATTTTGAGAGGGTCTTCACCTGCTCTTAACTTTTCCTCCACTATCCTTAAAGCCTCCTCCTCCTTCAAGTCAGCCAATGTGCTAACTAGATCCTTAGCCATGTTTCTTTACCTCCTTGACCTACATTGGGCTCTTTAGCCCGCTAGCGTTAATATGTTGACCTCGTTTGGCACCCCAGTTAATTTGTTCCCCCTCAAGGAGCTTACACTAACTAAGGGAACATTCTTACTCCCACCTATATCTGACTACAGGCGCTTCTGGGTCTCTTGTCCATTCCTGTGCCGAGCCGTCATATACCTTTACATTGGTATATCCAAGTACCTCTTGCAGCACAAACCACGCTGTACTGGCATACCCCCCAACACCACAATAGACAATGATTTCTTTAGACGCATCCTTACCAATTATACCAGAAGCCATTTCTCTAAGTTCATCGATATTCTTGTAAGTTCCCACTCCTTCTGCAAAAGTCCAGAGCCAAGGAGCAGGCAAACTTTTAGCACTTGGGATATGGCCCAATCTGGAAGTCCAAGTTTCTTCCAGCCTTACACCAAAGTAAACATCAGCGTCTCTAGCATCGGCAATGATGGATTTTCCAATCTTATCTTGAACATATTCCTTTGAGACAAACATTGCCTCATTTACTGTACCTGTGTACGCTACCAGCGTAGGCATAACGGGTTCAGTAGATACAGATCTTCCCTCTTTTACCCACTTGTCGTATCCCCCATCAAGAATAGCCACGTTTTTAACTCCGGCATATAGGAGCGTATCGGCAACCCTGGTAATACCAGCGAGGGCAAATGTATCACCTGCGCCACCAACAACAACTACGAGGGAATCGCTTTTTATTCCGGCGGAGCCAATAGCATTAAACAGGTCAGCTTTGTCTGGCAGTTCCAGAAGAAGGTCATCCTTCATTGTTATCCATGCTGAAAAAGGGACGACAAAAGGAACATTCACTGCGTTGGGGATGTGACCCGCTACATAGTCGTCGCTAATTCTGACATCAAGTATAACAAGTTTTGGATCACCAATGTTCGCCCCTAACCAGTCAGTGGAAACAAGAGGGGAAACTGCATCCATTTGAAACCTCCCCAGTCAGTTTTTAAAGCAGACAACCATAGATATTCTACTATTAACAAATGTTATACGGTATTTCTCCCTGCCGGGAATTGGGTTCATACCTATAACATCACGGTTCCCCCATCAACATAGATGACCTGTCCCGTGATGAAATCCGAGTCTTCTGAGGCTAAAAATACGGCTGTCCTCACCAGGTCGGCGGGCTGCAAGCGTTTTTGAATGGATTGTTCCGAGGTGGCAATCTCGAAAATTTTCTCACTATCGCGCTGCTCTAAAGTGGCTTCAGTAGCTGTATATCCCGGGGCAATAGCGTTGACATTAATGCCTGAGGAACCCAGAGCTCTGGCCAAGGCGTGAGTTAGTGTGTAAATCGCTCCTTTGCTTAAGGAATATGGCAAAAATAGTTGTGCCGCGGGGACGTTGGCGACATTAGAGGCAATATTGATAATCTTGCCCTTGGACTCCTTTATCATCAGGGGGGCTATTGCCTTACAGCACAGCCAGGTTCCTCTTACATTCACCGCAAATATTCGGTCCCATTCCTCCACCGCCCAGGCATCCCACGGTGTGATATTGATTCCATACCATATGGCAGCATTATTGAGGAGGATATCTACCTTACCATACTGCTGCATAACCTTCTCAGCTATCTTTTTGGTGGCGTTTTCATCCGAGATATTAGTCTCCATGGCTACTGCTTCCCCACCTTTAGCTCTTATCTCATTAACCACGCCCTCTGCCCTTTCCAGGCTGATATCGGGTAATAGCAATTTGGCACCTTCCTCGGCGAACTTCAGCGCGAATGCCCGCCCAAGACCGCGGCCTGCTCCGGTTATGATAGCTACTTTGTTTTCTAATACCGGTGACATATCCCCCTCCTTTTATTTTTTTGCGGATAAGACCGCTCATATTTTATGTATCTCATATTCTTTTAAGGCCAGAGTTCCTTAGCCACGTCTTCCAGACCCAGTTCTTGTAGCTTCTTTTTACTCGGCTTTGCTGTCTTGAGGTCCCAGTCCATGGCAGCAAGGTACTCTCTGTCCAGGGTATCCTCATCAACTGTTACCCCTGCCAGGGGGCCCTCCTTTAGCGGTGGCCTACCGAGCACCCTGTCGGGGACTTTGAACTGTAGTGGGTTCAACCCTTCGCGAACATTGAGAGCCTGCCTGAGGTTAGAAATCCTCTCCCCGGTCTTAAGCAGCTCGTCATTAGTTATGTCCCAACCGGTAACCGCGCTCATGAACTCAGCGATAGGGTCAACGCTGGGAAAAGCCCAGTACACGAAAAGGCACATCCCGGTACAAACCACGGCCTGGTGGAAGTTGCTACCTATCCGGCGTGCTTCGCCTCTGCCACTAAACGAATTTAAGTCGAATTTAGGCAGCAGTCCTGGGGGATGCGCGGGCCCGTCCGACAGTTCTGAACCGACAAAATGGCGACCTGGGGTGGGGTCCAGCCTGTAGCTAGTTGCGTAGTTGAACGCATGTTTGGGATCATGAGCTGGAAGTTCTTGCCCCTGAATATGCATAGCGTATTGGTCGGCGCCCTTGCCAATCTTCTCCGCCGCTACCTTTACCCCATCGGCTAACACGGCACCGAAACCTTCCCTCTTGGCCAGTTTTTCCGTCATGGCAACGATAGCTTTATGGTTACCCCAGGTCATTTCGATGCCATCGGTATCTGCCCTGGTAATAAGCCCGTTCTCAAAGCATTCAATAGCCATGGCGATGGTAGCCCCGGCAGAGATGGTGTCAATCCCATAGCGATCGCAAATATCGTTTACCTTGATTATCGATTCGATGTTGTTATTGAGACAATTGGTTCCGAACATAGCTATCGTTTCATATTCCGGTCTACGTGAACCGGCTGCATATTTATACTCTCCGGTACCTTCCTTCATGTACCCGCCGCATCCGATAGGGCACAGGTAACAGGCAAACCTCTTCGACCTATGCTCATTCAAAGCCTCGGCTCCGATGGGTTCAGCATCGGGAAAGTCAGTAGCCCCCACTCCTCCCCAGTTTTTGACTGGCGAATCACCGCTCTGGACGCCCAGGACAGTGAGGAACGGCGTGCCTATCGGCTTTAACCAGGCAATATGTCCTCCCAGCTCACCCAGGTACTTTCTTCTTAGCTCCCTGGTTCTTTCTTCGTCGGCCAGAGGAACCTTCTTTTTGCCTTTCACCGCAACTGCCTTAAGCTTCTTTGAGCCCATCACGGCGCCCAGACCCGAACGAGCAGCGGTTCTGCCCCTATGTATAACAGCAGAGATGAGAGAGGGATTCTCCCCTGATTGGCCAATGCAAGCTACTTCTACATCCTTGCCCAATTCAGCCTTGAGTATGGCTTCGGTTTGGCGCGTATCCTTCCCCCACAGATGGGCGGCATCTCTCAACTCAGCTTTGCCATTATTAATAAAGAGGTAGACTGGTTTTGCTGATATGCCGGTAAAGAACACCGCGTCATAGCCGGCGAACTTCAGGTGAGCACCGAAATAACCACCCGAGTTGGCATCACCCCAGCCCCCAGTCAATGGTGATTTCCCCACCACGGTGTACCTTGTACCCGAAAGTGCGGGGGTACCGGTAAATGGGCCCGTAAGAATGCCAAAGGTATTACCTGGGCCTAATGGGTCAACGCCAGCCTTTTGCCGGCTGAAGAGGATTCTGGCGCCGATGCCATAGCCTCCAATGAACTGACGGCTAAGCTTTTCGTCGAGTACCTCATCCCTTAGCCCGTTTTTAGAAAGGTCCACCAGCAGCATCTTTCCCATATAGCCTCGTGCCATACCCTCCCTCCTTGCCTTGTTATCTTTCAGTTTAATGCTCAAGAGACAAAAGTCTCACCATGGCATATCATATCAATTAAGCTACAGTCCTAAATACCTAAATAGGCTTTCCTCACATGATCACTTTGGAGGAGCTTGTCACAGGTCCCTTCCAAGACCACTCGGCCACTTTCTAATATGTATGCCCTATCAGCTATCTCCAGGGTGTGTCGAACATTTTGCTCAACCAGTAAGACGGTAATTCCCTGCTCACGCAGGGACTTTATGGCCTGGAAAACTTCTAATACTAACCTCGGTGCTAGACCAGATGACGGCTCATCAAACATGCACAGTCTCGGCCTTGACATTAAACCCCGGCCCATAGCAACCATTTGCTGTTCGCCACCACTTAATGTTCTCGCTAATTGCCTCTCTCTTTCTTTTAAGCTGGGAAAAACTTGACGAACCTGCTCAATCGTTTCTTCCTTCCGTTTCCAAGCTTCAGAGGTATACGCGCCCATCTCCAGGTTTTCACGCACCGACATGTCGGGAAAGAGTTTTCTACCCTCGGGTATATGAGAAATACCCAGTTCCACAACATGGTGAGGTGCTAGCCCATCTATCCTCTTGCCAAGGAACTCCACACTACCTGAAGCTGGACGTAGCAAACCGGATATAGTATTAAGCAGTGTAGTTTTACCGGCTCCGTTGGCACCAATCAAAGCGACTATTTCTTGCTCATCGACTCTTAAAGAAACGCCCCACAAAGCTTGCATCTTGCCATAAAAAGTATCTATATTGCTAACTTCCAGCATAAGCCTACTCTCCTAAGTATACCTCAATAACTGTTTTGCTGGTGGCAATCTCCTGTGGCGTTCCTTCGGCAATCTTCTCACCGTGATGGAGCACAATAATTCGGTCACACACGCTCATAATTGCCTTCATGACATGCTCAATCATAACAATGGTAATCCCCTTATCCCGAATCCTGATTACCAACTCCATAGCCTGGGCTACCTCAGTGGGGTTTAACCCTGCCATCAGCTCATCAAGCAATAGTAGCTCTGGCTTGGTGGCTAATGCTCTGGCTACTTCAAGTCGCTTCTGGTTAGCCAGGGTTAAGTCTTTAGCCGGGGTCGCACTCATTGCTGACAACTCCAGAAACTCTAATAACCCCGTAGCTTCCCTGTCAGCACCTGCTGATGACGTGCCAGGTGACGCCCCGAAAAACGAGCCTAACCGTACATTCTCCAGGACCGGCATATTGGCGAAAATTTTAACCTCTTGAAAAGTCCTGGCCACTCCCAGCCTGCAGATTTGATGCGGCTTTAAGCCAGTAATCTTTTCGCCTTTAAATCTTATTACCCCTGGTTTAGGAACAAGAGCCGCCGATATTAAATTAAACAGTGTTGTTTTACCAGCTCCATTGGGACCAATCAGACCAACGATTTCGCCCTGGTCGACATCGAAGTTGACATTTGATACCGCGGCTAACCCTCCAAAATGCTTGGTAACCCCTTCACCTTCAAGTATTCGCATGTTGCTCTCCCGAAACTCGTTTCCACAGTTTTTGTACCAATCCGACAAGTCCAGTGGGCAGGTATAAGATAACGACTACTAATATGATACCGAAAATAAGCATATAGAAATACGGGAATTTGGTTAATAACATCTCTTCCAGGTAGGCAAAAATAACTGCGCCTATTACCGGACCATAAAGCTGCCCCATGCCGCCAAATATGGCCATCAAAACCGGCAGAAAAGAAAAGAGCGGATTAAAGGCGACGTATGGGTCAACGTATGTCCATCGTGTCGCCATGATTGCCCCGGCTGCCCCCATGAAAAAGGCGCTGATGGCGAAGGTAATAACCTTCACCATAGTTACATTTATGCCGGTGTGAGCTGCAGCTTCCTCGCTTTCCCCGATACTCTGCAGGGCTAACCCATATTTAGAGCGTCTGATAAAGTAGGTGGTAAGCATTAACGCCACAAAAATGCCGAGCATGACGTAATAAATAGTGGTATTACTTTCCAGGACAATGAATCGGCCACGGGTGCCCGTTATAGTAATCTCCCAGAACAGGAGAAGCTCCTTGATAAGCACAACGAGTCCGAAAGTGAATATAGTAAAATATACACCCCTCAGCCTCAGGGTCAAGGCACCAACGATAAGGGCAAGTATAAAACTGACTAGACCACCAATAACGACAACGGCAAGCAGGGGTAATGGTTCCCCCAATATGGCCATAGTATATATGCCGACCCCGAAGAAGGCAGCCGGCGCCAGTGAGATGTAACCGGTAGGCCCGGAGAAAATGGCCCAGCTCACCGTAAGGATGATATACATCAAGATGGCGGTCAGTAGTATGACATTATAATCCGAGCCATAGACGGGTAAAGTAGATAACAGGATTAATAAGATGAGACTAATTAACCCCGGTACAAGGGGCCTTTCAAAGATGTCTCTGGTAATATTCATTTCTCTACTTCCCCATAATACCTGTCGGTTTTACCAGGAGCAGGAGCATGAAGAGCATATAATAAGCAGCCATTGCTAAACCGGGCTGCCAGCTACTCACTATGCTACCAATAAGACCCAGTATAAAACCCCCGATAAAACTGCCCGGGATACTGCCCAGCCCGCCCAGAACGACCACGATGAGGGCGATTATGGTATATTCCAGACCCATAGTTGCGTAAATAGGGTAGCACATGCTGATAAGTAAGCCGGCAAGACCAGCCATTAAAGCACCAAGGCCAAAGCATAAAGCCAGCACCAGGTTAATGTTTACCCCCATGAGTCCAGCAGCCGCCGGGTCTTGAGCGGCGGCTCGAATCGCCTTCCCCAGGCGGGTACGGGCTAAAAAGATATAGAAGGCTAAACATATGACGACAGCAAAGGCAAGGGCTAACAGGCGATTGGCAGCAAATACCGCTCCCAAAAAATTGACCCCAAAGTTTAAATAAGAGTACCCCCTCATGTCACCACCCCATATTGCTAAAGCTATATTTTGAATGATGAAGAGGAGGCCAAAAGTGGCTAACATGGAATTGCCCTCAAAGGCAGCTGATGATGCTGACGAGATTCTGAGGCGGGTGAACAAAGTTCTATAAAGGATAAAACCTATTATAAAGATAACAGGACCGCAAATGGCTAGAGAAACCAATGGGTTGATGCCAAACACCGTGTATAGCGTCCAGGTGACAAAAGCCCCGAGCATAATAAACTCGCCATGAGCGATGTTCAGCACCCGGGCAACACCGTACTGCAGGCTCAAGCCCATAGCAATCAGGGCGTAGAGACCGCCCATCAGCAAACCGGAAATCACTATGTTTAGGATACTCACAAGCATAATGATGCTTCCTATCTCTAGCAATCACAGGTGCAGGCTGCCCAGAAAAACACAACATACCGGGAGTGGTTATCTCCCTAATAAATAGGTCTTTCTAGACAGCCTGCTTACTATTACCGCTAAACTCCTAATCTTAATGTCCTATGGTGCTGGCCACGCCGGTTTGGGATATACAAAGTCTGCGGTAGTAATATTGCCGCCTACGACTTCAAACACCCCGTTTTGCCACTGCCCAATCTCTCCGGGATGAGATTCCTTTGCCAGAAGTCCGCCGCCATCACCGAACATCGTGAAAGAAGTATCTCCCAGAACCGTATTGAAATGCTCCGTAGCAAGTACATCCCTTATTACTTTCTGGTCAAGGGTTCCAGCCTTCTCGATAGCCGCCTTCCAAATGTCCAGTGCTGCCCAATAGTATGGATGTCCCCACCAATCCTGGATGTCTTCAGGCTTGCCTGTGTAGAGTTTATCAGCCATTGCGTTGAGTTCGGGAGAACTCCCCAGGGCAAAGGTAGTAAAACCACATATTCCCTCCACCGCTGGACCAAACGTTGTATGATAAAACCCGAAATTGACTCCGGGGCCGCCTATGAAGGCCTTGGGGTTATAGCCAAGCGCTATTGCCGTCCCAGTAACAGGGAGGACCTGGTCGGGATAGCCGAAACAGCAAAAGACATCGGCACCAGACGCCTTAGCCTCATTTATTACGGGCGCAAAGTCCTTCAGGTTAGGCGGAAGGCTCACACTTCCAAGTATTTTAATTCCCCTCTTCGGGAATTCTATACCCGCCACACCGGAGTACTCTATGCCGTGGAGGTCAGCAATGTAGGTTATATATGCCGTCTTCGCGCCCTTTTCGGCAAGAAGGTCAGCAAAAACCGGTAGCTGGTACCAGTCGGAAAAACTCAGGCTGACGAACGTGTAGGGTAGGCTGGGAAGCATGTCCTTGATACTCGTGGCACCACCCTCAGCTGTAATCGTTATATACTCGTACTTATTGGCTATAGGGGCTTGACCAAAAATAAAAGCGGTGCCACAGGCAGGCTACAGAAAGTCAACCTTGTCCTCTAAAATCAGTTTTTCTGTCAGTCTGGTCATCGTGCCGACATCACTTTTATCATCGTATATGAGCAGCTCTATGGGCAATTTCTTGCCGTATTCCTCCACGTATATACCGCCCTGTTCATTGACCATAGGAACCCATGCCTCATAGACTGGTCTGAATGCCGAGTCTCCAATAACAGCTAACGGACCGGAGAGAGGCCTTGACATACCAACAACGATTTTGTCTTTGGCTGGTAGGGCTGGTGGTGCTTCCTCAGGAGTACAAGCTGTAAAGGGGATTGCCACCAGTGCTAGTATCAGGCATAAGGTACCAATCAGTGTTAAAAACCTCTTCCTTCTCATGGATAAAAGCTCCTTTCAACAAGATTTTGGTCTGCTAATATTATCCTTCACCTCATATCCCACCCCCTGCTCTTGACCGCCTTAATAAAGCCGAGGGGCTCACAATTTTGCCCTTAGCCTTCCCCACCTTATGGGGTTACTATACTAACTGCAAATGATATCCCTGTCAATAGCTATTTTGAAGCCCTAATCCCGGCCTCATTAGACACTCTAGCTCTCAATGCCGTTTGGTAGTCCAGTTCTAAGGCCAGGCTAACACTTTATCCAGGATCTCTCGCGTCGGGTTGACTTTGTTTAATGTATAGAAATGCAGTCCCGGTGCCCCGCCTTCAAGTAGCTCATTGCACTGCTCAACTGTAAACTGAACACCAGCCTTATAAGTAGCTTCGGCATCACCATCAAGTGGTTTAAATATATCGTGAACCCGCTGAGGAATAGTAGCTCCACAGGTGTTACAGAACCTGAGCAGCGCTTGGTAATCTGTTATAGGTAGAATTCCGGGAATGATTGGCACCGTGACGCCTACTTTCCTTATCCTTTCCGCATATTTGAAATAATCCTTGTTATCAAAGAAAAGCTGCGTTATCACAAATTCACCACCAGCATCTATTTTAATCTTCAGATATTTTGAATCGGTTTCCTTATCAGGGCAGTCAATGTGTCCTTCAGGGAAGCCGGCAACGCCTATACTAAAGAAATCGCCATAGGAACGGATAAGCTCAATAAGCTGATAGCAATACTCCAGTCCGCCGGGAGCAAGCCCCCAATGGTCCATACCCTGAGGGGGGTCACCACGCAAGGCAAGGATGTTACAGATATTCCTTTCCTTCATTTTCTCAATTATGGCTTTTAATTCAGCCTTACTATGCCCTATGCAAGTAAAATGGTGCATTGTTGGGATTTGGAAACGCTTCTGCAATTCATCAACAATATCCATGGTAAGCTCCCGAGTAGTTCCCCCAGCACCGTAGGTTACTGCGAACCAATCTGGTTTCAGTTGCTTGAGGATGCCCGCAGTTTCAGGAAGCTTTTCCTTCCCTTTTTGAGTTTTCGGTGGGAAAAACTCAAACGAGCAGGTTCGTTTCTTCTCTCTCAAAATATCCGATATTTTCCTTATCATTTTACCCCCCAACTTTTAAAAAGCTTTTAAGTCGTGCTAGGCTATACCGACGGCTAATTTTGCCGCTTTTACCGTATTTAGCATTAGCATGGTTATGGTCATTGGTCCAACCCCACCGGGAACCGGGGTGATAGCCTTAGCCTTCTCTTTAACTGCGTCAAAATCAACATCTCCGCACAAAATAGCCTTGCCCTCCGGTGTTTTTCCTATTCGGTTAACGCCGACATCAATTACCACTGCTCCTTCCTTGACCATATCAGCAGTGATTGCCCTGGGTTTGCCTGCGGCTACGATCAGTATGTCAGCTCTCCTGGTATGAAAAGCCATATCCTTGGTTTTAGTATGGCACACAGTTACGGTGGCATTAGCTCCGTCCTTCTTCTGGAAAAGGATATTAGCTATAGGTTTGCCCACGATGTTGCTTCTACCTACAACCACCACCTCTGCCCCCTCAATCTTAACCCCAGACTTGATTAGAAGCTGCTGAATTCCATGGGGGGTGCAGGGCAGGTAGTCCGGCTCCCCTATCATCAATTTGCCCACATTCACCGGGTGAAAGCCGTCAACATCCTTTTTGGGGTCGATGGCATAAAGAACTCTGGTCTCATTGATATGCTTGGGCAGGGGTAATTGGACTAAAATCCCATGAATCTTGGAGTCTTTATTTAACCTGTCGATTAAAGCCAGCAGTTCTTCTTCAGCGGTATCGCCCGGGAGGTCGTATCTTTGCGAGTAAATACCCAGGGCGCTGCAAGTCTTTTCCTTCTGTCCAACATAAACCTGGGATGCCGGGTCTTCACCCACCAGAACAGTGGCTAACCCCGGTATGAGATTGTGCTTCTCCTTGAGTTCAGCGATTTCCTGTTTTAGTTCCTCTCGAATCTGCCTGGCAATTTCAGTGCCGCTAATAATCTGTGCCGGCATTTTCTACCCCCTTATATCAAGTTTTGGAGGTTAAATCTTTCCTCCCAGCTACATAAAATTGCTAAAAGAGCCCCTGCACCCTCCCCGTCTTTGTATCGACGTCTATTTTTCTAAATGCTGGGTTGGAGCTGGTTCCCGGCATCAGGCTGATGATCCCGGCACGGGGGCAGAGAAACTTCGCCCCGGAATAAATTAAGACATCGCTGATGGGCAGAATCCACCCTTTAGGGACACCCTTAACTGACGGGTCGTGGGTGAGGGAGAGATGAGTCTTCACCATAATGGTGGCATAGTCATCATAGCTAGAGTCGGACTCAAGTGCCTTGGCTTTGGCCTCGGCCTCGGGAGTCCAGGCGACGCCGTCAGCCCCATAGACCGTGGTGGCAATCCTGTTTACCCGTTCCCGCAGTTTCATTTCCATGGGGTACAGGAATTTAAAGCCGGTTTCTTCTTCACAGGCTTCCTTAACGGCATCGGCCAGCTCCAGGGCGCCGTCGCCGCCGTTAGCCCAGTGGGTGGAGACAACAAAGTGTACTCCAGCCGCCTCAGCCGCCTTTTTAACGATGGCAATCTCGCCATCGGTGTCGGTGAGGAAGCGGTTAACGCATACCACCAGGGTGATACCGGAGGTTTTGGCGATGTTGATGTGGTGGAGCATGTTGGGGATACCCTTCTCCACGAGCCCGGGGTCATGGTCGATATAGGCTTGGGGCAAGGGTAGGCCACTTGTCACGCGGGGTCCGCCGCCGTGCATTTTCAGTGCCCGGATGGTGGTGATGAGCACCGATACATCCGGTTTGAGACCGCTCAAACGACTCTTGACATTCCAGAACTTCTCAAAGCCGATGTCAGCGCCGAAGCCGCTTTCAGTAACATGGTAGTCAAACATCTTGAGCCCGATGCGGTCGGCGATGATGGATGATTGGCCTATGGCAATATTGGCAAACGGTCCAGCGTGTACCAATACCGGCTGATACTCCACGGTGCACATCAGGGTAGGGTTGATAGTGTTGCGCATCCAGGCGGTCATAGCGCCTCCTACCTCCAGGTCACCGGTGGTAACGGGATTCCCCCGCTTATCGAAAGCAACGGTAATGTTATTCAGTCTTTCCCGCAGGTCAGCTAAATCCCTGACGATGGAGAGCATGGCCATAAGCTCAGAACTCACGGCGATGCTGAACTTGGACTGCATCATGAAGCCATCCCGCTTCCCGCCGATACCGATAACAATATTGCGCAGGCTCTGGGCACAAAAGTCTATAACCCAACCCATTTCCACACTGGTAGGGTCGATGTCCAAGCGGCGCATCTTGAGAGCCTGGCCAATTGTTCATCATTGTAATTGCGTTCATGCTGCATTCTAGCGGTAAGCGCAACCATGGCTAGGTTGTGGGCATTCATGATATCATTAATGTCGCCGGTAAGACCCATGGAAAATTCGGTCATGGGAATAGCCAAGGCATTACCGCCACCGGCAGCGGTTCCCTTGATATTCATGGTTGGACCACCTGAGGGCTGACGGATAGCACCACCCACATTCAGCCCCCGCTTTGCCATACCTTCCAAAGGCCCATTGTAGTTGTCGTTTTCCCTTCCCCCAGGGGGGTGGGGGTTATTCCGGTCACCTCAATATACTTGCCGTCCGGCCTGTCCTTGAGGCGTTCGATGATTTTCGTAAAATCAAGCTTGCATAGCCTCCCGTAGGGGATTAACTCATCCTTTTGCAGGTTTAGTCTTTCCCGCCATTCATCAGGGGTCGGCATGTTTGCTTCAGCAGCTTCGGAAATCTGCCAATCTTTCATTTTTACCGTATCGTAGGCCACAGAGAAACCTCCCTTAATTGCTTAATTTTTGGTGTTGCCGGTAAGCTTCGATATAACGCCTAGCACGTTTATCACGACCTAGCACAAGGTCAGCGGCTAGAACAATTGAACGCACCTTAGCCACATCTACAATAAGACAGGGCACGTCGGCAGCAATGGCAATAGCCACAAAGGCATTACCAAGCACGCCACGTTCAGGCAAGCCAAAGGAGACATTACTGGCTCCCAGGGTCAAGTTCACCCCCAGTTCAGCCTTGACCCTCCGAACTGTCTCGATGGTCACTAGACCGGACTTAGTATCAGCTCCCACAGCAGAAGCCAGGCAATCAATAACAATGTCCTCATGGGGGATACCCACTGCCCCAGCCCGCTCTACAATCTTGTGAGCAATAGCCACCCGCCGCTCTGGATTATTGGGGATACCTTCATCGTCTTGGGTTAGACCAACGACTGCCGCCCCGTACTCCTTGACCAGAGGCAAAACCCTCATTAGAGATTGCTCTTCACCAGTAACTGAGTTGACAAGCGGCTTACCCTTGTAGACCTTGAGAGCTGCTTCTAAAGCCGCAGGGTTAGCACTATCAAGGCACAGAGGCACATCCACCACATCCATAACTGCCTGCACGGCCTGAGGGAGGAGGGTTACCTCGTTTACGCCGAATGTACTCACGTTGACATCAATAATATCCGCCCCAGCCTGCACCTGAGCCAAGGCTTCCTTGCGGACAACCTCCAGATTGCCTGCCTTAAGAGCCTCAGCTAGTTTTTTCCTGCCTGCAGGATTAATACGCTCACCAATAAGCACTGTCGGCTGGTCACCGCCGATTATCACTTCTTTCGTGAAGCTTGACACTCTAGTCTCCATCAGTCAATCTCCTCCCTCCTGCTGTCTATAATCCTGTATTGCCCTAAGTAACTCGCCTGAATGAAGGTCTGCTCAAAGTTAGGAGCACTGGCCAATTCAATATATTTGACTCGGGAGGCAATAGCTTGGGCCTCAGCCCGCTTCCTAAGAGAAATTAGAGCCAGCTTGGCCCCTATGCCAGCAGCGTTCCCTACCTGCTGGAAGCAGCTCAGGGGTAATAAAGGTAACATGCCAATAGTTACCGCATTGGCTATATCAATGTAGCTACCAAAAGCTCCAGCAATGATTACCTGCTTAATTTTTTCCTCTGCACAGCCATTAGTTTCCAGAGGCACCTGTATGCCGGTCCGAATAGCTGCCTTGGCCAGTT
>Ga0257140_1000008_pt1 | contig 18082 bp, 12 predicted proteins | sample saktaT_16_FD_194407 | JGI IMG/M metagenome (GOLD analysis project Ga0257140, IMG submission 194407) | Metatranscriptome of saline water microbial communities from Sakinaw Lake, British Columbia, Canada - sak_2010_1_5_120m (Metagenome... | ecosystem: Environmental > Aquatic > Non-marine Saline... | reverse complement strand
TTTTGAAGTTAAGAATTTTTATTATAACCTTAAAACTTTTTAACGACATATGTAGTCCGATGGGATGGTCAAGGAGGTGGTGAAATCACCCTGTTGGTTTTAACTACACTTTATTAAATAAGCTTATTTATAAATAAAGGAATTTTTCTGACAACTCCCGGATAGATTAATATTCTAATCGGGCAATCAGAGTGGAGGTTACATTGCTTAAGTGCGTTAAATACTGTGCAATGAGTTTGATTTTAACCGGATTTTTGCTCGTTGCATTTGTTAGTCCGTCTTTTGCTGCTGTAGATGCAGTACAAACGTACGTTGAGTCTGCTTGGTCTAATGAGATATATTATTTGGCAAGTTTGTCTGGTAAATATGGCCAAGATAATGGTTATGATGATGTAGATATCAGTATCACTGCTGTTGATGAGTACACACTTTACGTCAATGGTGTTGAGATCGGTTCTGATGACGACTGGAGAACAGTAGAAAAATACCCTGTAAGTGTTGGTGATAAGGTAATTAATATTGCTGTAAAGGTTGTTAATCATGGAAAAGGTGAGGGTAATGGGTTGGTTGTGGACATTGATACCGGCAGTGCTGATCAGCTTGGGACATCAACCAGAAAGAGACATTCTGAACAAATCGCTGGTGAGTTTAAAGATGTGCCAATCGCATGGTGGACTTTCGATAGTAAAGCCTTGGAAAACCTTGGCTTTGGAGATAATTGGTACGTTTTTGATGAGACCATGTTTACAAAAACGAGCATAACTAAATTTATGAAACGTGCTATGCTCGGGATTATGGGTGATGTTGAATACAACTTCAGCCCGGGGGTTGAAGTCATAACCGGATATTTTCATACTACTACCAGTTCATATAATGTTGATGTTGGTTACACCGAGGGCGGTGGTATCGCCTTACGTCGTATTGAGGGTGAAAATATTGCCCTGTACAAAGATTCTGAAGCTCCTGATAACAGGTTGACTGATGGTGATCTTGCAGGTGCTTACGAATACATTTCTAACCCTCTCGGGGATACAAAGTACGTTGATTTAGGCAGAATCTACAGAGTAAACAAAATGACCCTTTTCACTGGTAAGGAAGCTTCAAGATTTCACTTAAAATCAGTGCGTGGTTATGCTGTGGAAATATCATTGGATAAGTTTCGGTGGGAAGAGGTAGGTGTTATACACGGGATTGGTGAACCTGACAAATACGGTAATGTTAACGAGGGTGGATATGATAACTATTCGGTAACTTTTCCGCCTGAGTGGGCGCGGTACTTGAGGTATAATATTACCGAGGTAAGGATTGATATGCCTGCGATTGGTCAGATGATGGTTTTTGGTGAAGGGTACATATTGGAAGGTAAATATGAATCGCCGTGGATCGACTGTGGGCAGCCAACTGCTTACAAAAATTTTGATAAGGTTGAATGGGAGGGTATTGTTCCTGATGGAACGGAGATTACCATTCAGACTCAAACAGTAAGCAGCGAGGCTGATACCAGTGAATGGAGCAATCCAACGAAATTACAATCCTTCAGCTTTGATTCTCCAGAGCCTGCAACCCATTTTAGATATCGTGTTAATTTAAAAACCCAGGTTGGAACCTTAACTCCTACATTAAAAAAGTTAAGTGTGACGTATTCCATCGTTGATCAACCTGTTACTTATGCTGATGGATATATTTTAGAACCTGTCGGTAGAACCGTTGCTATGGGCGAAGATTCAACTTTTGTATACGCTCTGAGTTATAATCTTGCTGCAGGACAAAATATTAAGAGTCTGGCAATTTCCGTTCCTGTACGTGCGACCCTTAATTATGTTTATAGACCCGCTTCGGGTGGGAATTTGGCTATAGACGAAGATAATACTCATTCCACAATTGACACTCTTTATGTGACTTTGAAGGATGCATTGACCGCTGCTGGCATTGATACACTGCATATTTCATTCAATACCATGCTGTATAAGAGTTCTCATACTTTTGAGGCATTTTTATATAATGCAAACATGAATGACGGTGCTGGCGGTATAAGAGTATGGGAAAACAAGGAACTGGGGTCAAATACAGTTACGGTAGATAAATATTTGAAAAAGGTTTTAATGGATGTTAAAGCTGTTCCTAAGGTTTTAACGCCAAATGGTGATAATAAAAATGATTTTACCGTCTTTGAATTCACTCTTGCTAAAGTAGAAACCAATGTGATGATAAAGATATTCAATACCGATGGCTCTCTTGTTACTGTTGTTAATGAAAAGCTTTGTATACCAGGGGATTATTCAGCTGAAAAATCTGCCGCTGGAATTACAGAAGCGAGAACATTGCCTGGGTATTGGGACGGTAAAGATGAGGATGGTGAACTTGTACCGCCGGGTATATATATTTATCAGGTTATAGCAGATACAGATGAGGGTGGTGTAGTTGAAGGTGGTACTGTAGTTGTTGCGTATTAGTTAAAAAGAAGGATATTTATAGAATCTGTACATATTTGGTTTTAACTGCTTAACAGGTAAATGGAATATGACAAGTAAAATGAACAAAGTAATGAGAAAATCAGGTTTGAAGTGCAGGCTGGGTTTAATTATGGCTTTCACTACAATACTTGTGATGTTCGCTGTATCGATAGCGCATGGTGCGTTTTTCGATACTGCTGGTAAGAGTGCCAGAGCTATGGGAATGGGTGAAGTGTTTCTTGTTTCATCGAGCGATGCGTCTGGCTACTGGTATAATCCAGCCGGCTTGACGAGATTTGAGACAAAGCAGATAGGTATTGGGTATGGTAGACCTGATGCCTCTATTTCAGATTTAATGACTTCCCAAATCAACTTTGTTACTCCTCTGGGGGAAAGTGGTGGGCTTGGATTAGGTCTCTCATACAGTGGTATAGATGTAGCTTCAGATATGGCCATAAGTGGTGCTTATGGGATATCACTGAGTGAGCGTTTTTCCATTGGCGCAAATGTGAAAGTTTTGAGGTGGGCTGCTGAGGGGCAGAAAATTGCGTATGGTACAGGGAGTGATGATGATATTTCTAAGGTTTCATTCTCCCTTGATTTGAGCGCTGTTTATTCATTTGGTGAACTCCTGGGCCTTGATGATTTCTCCACCGGCGTTTATCTAAAAGATGCTATTATGCCCAATATTTCTGAATCTGGGAACGATGGCGGAAAGCTTCCAATAGAAATTGGAATTGGTTTAATGACCCGGAAGAATGATTTGATTATTGGTGGTGATGTAGCATTTGTTGATGGAGAAACAGTATTTAGAGTCGGTGCTGAATCAGGTATTGCCGGTTCAAATCTGAAGATTAGAGGCGGGTTTATTTATGGCAGTGATTTTAAAGATGAACTAGAAAAGGCTGATATTGATATTGGATTAGGCTATACTTTTAGTTCTCTTATGTTCGATTATGCTTATAACCTACCTATTACTTTTAAAGAAACGAATGGCAGGCATTATGTATCTTTCGGGATTTCTTTTTAATAGAGTGTAAAAAAATTAGGATATCGTTACCTATGAAAAAGACATATCATTTGAAAAGTATTGTCGCCGGTACAGCAGTTTTTTGCGTGATAGTGCTTGGGTTTGCTCAATCGGCTTTTGCTCAAGGATTCATTTCGCGTGAAGATAGACCACGATGGGACGATCGGTATGAAAACTTCAGTACTTACGATTTAAGAAAATATCCTACTAATCTCGGAGGTGGTGTTGCAAATCCTGTCAGGCAAGGACCTGCGGATCCGGTGACTTTTGATCGATTTGGGAACTTTCTCCTGCCCGGCGGAGATATTTACAGTATGGTTTGGGATAAATCCGTTGTTGGTGCTTCTCAAGCTTATTCAAACAATGCGAATATATTCAATAATCTCATGATTTCATCAGATGAGTACTCCAACTGGGTTACCAAGTTTATGGTAGGCAGGAACTTACGGGCTTATTTCACACCCTCAACATTAAAGAGGACTAATTTTGATGGAATAAGGTGGGATGCTTCTTCTCGAAAAAATAGTTTTACATTTTTAGCATCTGTGGGAAATAGACCCGGTGTTCTTGATCCAGCAACCCCTACCGATTATCGAAATCTTTTTGGTTTATACTGGCAGAGTGTATTAGGTGATGTTCTTAAGATTGGTGGTACTTTTGTCGCCCAACAACGTGGAACACAGTCATACTCCAATAAAGATATTGGTAGCGGGAAATACGGCCTTAGTTTACAGGATATGGAGAGATATGTATATGTAGTAATTACCGATGATTCGCCGGAATCTGATGAAGTTAATGGTGCGGTAGTATATGATATAAAAGCATTTATTAATGGTAAGGAAGAGCCTAATATTCCCAGCAGGGTATTTAAAGTTGAGGATATAATCACTGAAAAATTATTCACCGCAGGTAAATGGTCGAATCAGTACTTATTCAGGGCTGATCCGTCTGTGGCATATATTCGTGCAACAATTGAAAACTTTCAATATACAAATTATTCGTGGTTTTTAGATTTGGTTAATAGTATTCCCGATCAGGGTGCTCTCAGACAACTTTTCATTAAGACTGATAAAGCCGGTGTATTGGGATATGTAAATATTCCCGATCCAAATGATCCTCTGAATCCTACAGGCAGGTACTTTTATGCTGATAAGTCAAAAGGTTATATAGAGGCAAATGGGACGGATGTTATCATCTATGAATTTCTTATTCCAGAGGGAACGAGGCAGCTTGATTTTAGTGTACTTGTTGCCAATGATTATTGTATTGATATAGTATCTGCAAACCCCTCAAGGCAGTCAATGGGAACGGCATCCTGGGATGCTATGCCAGGCGCAGAAAACTGGGAAGGCAAATGGAGTCCTGTATATGATATTAAGCATTGTAAAAAAGCTCCTGGTAAGGTAAATGATTTTTCCAACACCAGTTGGGTAAAGGTTTCATATAATCGTTTGACAGGAATAAGTGCTTATGGTTTAAACATGGAATTAAACTGGAACGGATTTTTCGTTCGTGGTGAGATCAATGAATATAATGCATTGTGGGCTTATCCAATACGCGATACTTTCAGTGGTGAGTCTCATGAAACAACAAGTGCCAGGGCATGGTTTTTAAATATTGAGAAAGATTTTGGTAAATTTAGTGTTGGTGGGGAACTTTTCGATTATCCAAAAGATTACATGGAGTACTGGGCTCCTATTGATGATAATGATGATAATGATTATCGTAGAGGTTCTGCTCAAGGGTTGTATGATGGGGCTATCACAACAGTGGCGGCGAGAACTGGGGGAGAATGGTTGCCAGTATTAGATGTAGCAGCAGCAAGTGATTGGGAATATCCCGGATTAAATATTGATTTCGACCGTGCTCCTGAAGGTCTATATATAGATACCAAATGGACCGGCGAACCATTTTTAACATATTATTTTGACAAAATGAGTTTTGGTGATGATTTCAACCATAATGGTATTCTTGATGAAAGAGAAAATGACACGTCAATTGATCTGCCATATGACAGAGACTCTAAAGGTCAGCATTATTTTGTGAAATTGAAACCAGGAGAATATACACTTCTGACATATGGACACTATAAAGTAGAACAGGAATATCAAACGGGTAGAAATCTTACCGATTACTTTAAAGGAGAACACTTTCAGAGACTAAATAATCTTTTCGAGTATGGTGTTTATCACAGACTTGAGAGGGTTCGTGACAATTATAAGTCGAACAAACTTTATCTTCAATACACCAGTCTTCAAGATCCTTCATGGGACCCTTCCGGACGGTTTAATAACCTTGCCTATAGAGACAGCTGGGTTAATTCATCCATGCTTAAGACAAGGCTTACCTTGATTCCCAACCTGAATATCATTAACAATATTAAATATGATTCAATACTGAGAATTGGTGATCAGGAAGTTGAAGGATCGTATGTCCAGAAGGGCCTGAAAGCCCCGAAAAACATTATATATTCAGCATCTGTACACAAAGTAGATTATACATTCAGATTAGCTGATTTTCGCATTAACCCTGATGTTTACTGGCGTGGTTACCGTATTCTCAGAGAACATCACATAAGAGAACTCTCAATAAAACCTCAGTTTAAACTTGAAAGCACTTATTACACTGCGGATTTACATACTCGTAATAACCACGGACACTATATCAGTTATTTTCCAGTTCTCAGATTTGATTATCAAGTTGCTCCCAAAACGCTCTTAAGATGTGCATTTCAGGGTTTCCCCGGTTTTATGGAAAAACGTAGAGATTCTGGTAATAGACTTCATGATATAAATCGAAGAAGGTTTTTTGTAGGGTTTGAAACCACTACTCTTTACCAAGGATTTAATCTTCTCGTGACTACTGGCGTAAGAAGAGATAAACAGGAATGGGTGAAGAGCTACGGTAGAAGAGAAATTGGTAATACAGAATATTTTGTTACGATAAGATGTGAGGCAGGAAGGTAACCTATAAATCGGGATATTATGATGGTAATAAGGGATAAAACAAGCACTTACACAATTATTCTTATAATTGTTTTAACGTTTGGTTTTGCAGGAAGTTCTTTTTGTCAGGATCCGAATCCTTCTCCCCTTTTATTTAATCGTTCGATTGAAATAGAAAACTATGCGCGAACTGGTTATCATTTATATGGACGTACACAGATAGCCAGGTCTTTAAACCCAAGATACGATAGTTTTGGGAATTATTTAATGAATGGTGTTTCTATTTTTCAATGGAATGAAGAAAAAATAAATTCAAGGCATACGGATCCGAAAGAAAGATACAGTAGCATTGACAAACGAAATCCAGTAGATGGCGCTGGGTATTTCCACAGTTATTTAGGAGATCTTGTTGTATTAAGTGAAACGAATAGAGCATTTTCCTCCAGATTTATTGTAGGGAATGAAATTCGTGTAAAATTTTCGCCGTTAACTGTTGATATGGCTGCCCTTAATGGCATAAGATGGGATTTTAATTTTGCAGATAATAATCTTACGCTTATTTCTTCTCGTGCTGATACGCCTATTTGGTTTGGGGGATTCTATGGTGGATATATGGAGGTTACCAATATAGAAGAAAGAGACCGTCTGCTTCCTACTTATTTGACAGGGGCTCATTTTGAGAGAACTCTTGGTATTTTTAATGTTGCAGCAAATTATGTTAATACTTACAGTTCAGACAGTGCTCAATCAAGGGCAAAGAATTCAATCACAGGAACAATAGCTCATGATAGAATGCTTGTCAAACCCCTTCAACTCGTGGTGAAGCTTGAGGACGGCAGCCGCTTTGATGGCGGTGGTCCGAGAATATATGATATTTACCCGATAGTTAATGGTATAGAAAGAAGAGAACTCCTTATAGGTGTATCAAGGGGAAACTGGGAACATGATTTACTTACTACCAGGAAAAATAATGACCCCAATCGAGATTTATATAGTGCCAGGTATTTTTTGGAACCACTTCGAATCCCGGATTTTTTTGAATTTAATAACTATGATAAGAGTGAAGTTCTTCCAAAACATATTTTAAAAAGACGATATAATATTGATCCGAATGTTTCCCCCTTGATTCAACTTTCTGATCCCATTTTTACCGAGCTACGAAAAAATGAGCCACAAGAAGGATACTTAGAATGTAGTAGTGAAGACTATTTGCTTTTCTGGTTTGAAATCCCGCAGAATGAAGAAATTGAAAGTGTTGAATTTAAGGCTTTAGTGGGAAACAATTATATATTCAGTCTCTCTGAGGTATACAAGAATGTAGAAAGTGGATTTAACCCTTCTGAGATTGGTTTGTCGAATGCAACATATTTCGAGCCTGTCCTTTATTCACAAGGCGATATAAAAGATATGTCAAATGTTGGGTGGGTAAAGTTCGAGCATGGCAATACCACTGCGAATATGCTTATGAGCATTAGAGTTGACACGGAGTATAAGGGCTTTAAAATGACAGGTGAATATAGCAGAAATATGCAATTCAGACAATATTCAAACCAGAAGGCGAAGAAATTCAGAAATGATGCTGAGGCATATTATATAAATTTCATAAAAGAGTTTAATGAATTTAGCTTTGGTGCTGAATATTTCAAGATGGATCCGGATTACACTACAAGCTTTAAAAACAGAGATGTATCTTATGAAAGATATAGGGATTTATGGGCTAATCATTTCAGGGGTGATGCATCACTGGTTGGTAATGGTGATGTCATGGCGACTCCACAAACATTTATGAATCTTACACAAATTATTGATACTGTTGATGATAATGATGACAAAGACCGTTACCCTGATTGGCATATATATAGTACCATCAGGGACAGAAATGGTGTTTTCCCTGGATTGGACAGAAATGGAAATAATCGAACGGATGTTAATGAAAATGATAATCTGATCCCCGATTATGATGAACCGTTTTTCCTGTATTATGTTGATCCGGATGAATATGATTACGGTCTTGACTTAAATAACAATAGTACGATTGATGTAAGAGAAGATGATGATAAGCCTGACTATCCATATAATTTAGATTCAAAGGGATATCATGTTTTCGGATCATATGGCAGTGATATTGGTTGGAAATATACTTTGGGTTATATCAATTATGATAAGATTGCTAATGGCGGTAAAACAGATGTGAGATATGGTATAGCAGAATATAATAGATTTATCCCATTTTTTGCAGACTTGAGACTTGCAACTATTTTTAAGAAAGTTGAAGATTCAATTGAGGATAACGTTTTCAAATATTCAAGGCACTTATCTACAACACTTATTGACTCTACTGGCTATGGCTACAACCTGTTTGAAGGAAGTACTATATTAGATGACAGAATGACTCAAAAATATTATGATCCTCTCAGATATCGTAACAGCTATGTTAGTAAGAGTTATTTTGAAACGAACCTCTTCAGGGTTGAAAATCTGAACATTGGGATGAAATTAAAATATGAGGTTAATCATCAAAACGAAACTTATTTCCAGGGTAAAAATGATATCATTGATAGAACACAGATTTATAAGGCGGACTATAGGTTTTATTTGAGAGATTTTCTAATTCAACCACAGGTCAAATTCTTATCTCGCATGTATACAAATGGAGATGGACGTGAAAAAACATTCCATGAAGAGTATTTTTATCCTATAATAAGGTTTGATTATCCGTTAACATTGAATACAACATTTAGAGCTGGTGTCCAGGGTTTTCCGGGTTTAAATGCAACTGTTAGGAATTTGGTGAATAATCAACTTGATTATGATACGAGAAATTACACTGTGATGTTATCAAATATGTCTTTCTACCAAGGATATGACTTTACATTGAACTTTGGATTTGAAACTAAATGGCAAGAGTTTAATGGATTAGCCCGTCAAGTATATAATCGAACAGATAGAATATATTTTGTTAGACTAATCATGGGTTTGGAACCAATTTCTTAATAATAAAGTTAAAATTATTGCAAAATTCTATTTGAAAGGTTGTGATGATTAAATGAATATTGGGTATGTTTTCTTGATAATTATGGCAAGTGCTGCATTTTTTGTATCCAATATACCAACACCTGATGAAATGATTGCTGATTTTCAAGCTGCTCAGAAGTTTTATACATCGAAAGCATATGATCAGGCTTTAGAAGCATATACTGAGGTAGGTGGTATAGAGAGTCGTTTCGTTGATGAAGATAAAGTTATTGTTGAATTTGGTGACATGCAGTTGAGAATTAAGGATGCGACTTTTTACCAATCAGGAAATTCATATTACAAAATGGCCGAAGATGAATTACAAAGGTCTTTTGATGCCGCAGATGATGAAGAAAAGGAAAGAGCGGAAAAATTGGCATTAGAATATGTAGAAAAGGCAGCCAATTATTTCAATATGACTCAAGATAACACTATAAGTGTTGAGTTAAAAGTACTGGCACAAAATAGGATTGTTGATACATGGTACCTCGTTAATGATTATGATAGAGTTATTGAAGAAGGACGAAGACTTATTGAAAGGTATCCAGAGTCCATCTTTGTCCAAGATGCTTTATATAATATCGGCTGGGCATATTATGATACAAAAGAATATAAACAAAGTATAAGTACATTTAATGAACTTGTCACACGTTTCCCGACTGGAACCCAGTCAGACAGAGCACTATTCCAAATAGGAGAATCCTATTTTGATCAGGGGCTCTATAGCGATGCGGCACCATATTATCAAAGGCTAGTAACAAAAATGCGTATAGATGAGTTGACAGATGTGGAAATTCAGAAGATCCAGCGTGATAAATTAGCAGGGTTAACTGATGAAACTGCATTGGACCTCGCTGCGAAGGCTTCACTAAAGATTGGTGCATGTTTCGGCAATTCGGGGAACTATGCACAGGCTGAAGCATCATACAAACGTATAGCAACATTATTTAAATATGATAAGGCTCTTATATACGAAGCATATAATCGTCTGGCAAATATGTATATTGATACAGGCAATTTCGATGCCGCGATTCAGGCGTATCGAGATGCTATTGATGAAGTACCGGATAGGATTATTGCAGCAAGAATGCAGGTTTTAATTTGCCAGGCATATTTTAACGGTTTTGAAAAACAAACATTTTATGAAGATGCCATTAAAGAGTATTCAAATTACATAGCTTCTTATAGTGATGTAGCATTCCGCGCTGGATTTGATGTTGATTTGGCTTTTTTCTGGCTTGGTAGATCATATTATGAATTAGGCGCTCAGATGCTGAGAAACAACCAGGTAGAACTCAGTCTGGAGAATATAGAGCAGGCAATTATTACATATAAACGTGTTCTTAGTGATTTTCCTGCTACACTGCTTACTGAGAGAGTTTATTTCTATATGGGAATGGCTTATCAAGAAAATGGTACAGACGAGTATATAAGAACTGCTATTGATACCTATAATTTACTTTTAAAAGGGTTTGAAAATACTCCATACAAGGAATACGTCTATGTATTTATAGGCAGGGCTTATAAAAGTTTAAAAGATTATGATACGGCTCTAACGTATTATAATAGATTGATAAATGAATTCCCAGAGAGTGTACAATTAGATGGCGTCTGGTTTGAAATGGGGTTGATTTTTACTGAAAGGGGCGATGAACTGGGTTCGGTAGAATATTTTCATAACGTAAGTCGTAAAAACCCAAGATTATTTACAACTGCACGTCTTTTGTCGTCAAGTACACTTTATCAAGAAGGAAGGGATACTGAAGTTGTTGATGCAGTAACATATGCTGTTGAGGATACCAGCGCAATTGAAAGTCTATATCGTCTTTCGCAATTATATATTACAAGAGGCAATGCATATAAGAGATTGGGAAATTTCGAAGCTTCTATTGCAGATTATACAAGAGCTTATGATCTCGATCAGCCACAAACAAGGCAGATTGCATCAGTTTCAAGAGCCGGAGTTTACATTGATCAAGGACAATTCGCCAGAGCCGAAAGTGATTTAAAAGAATTAATGAATAGCGATGACGAGAGTATTAGACGTAATGCTCAACTGCGCCTTGCAGTTATAAGTGTAAGAATGGGTAATAGTGTACAGGCAATTAATACATATTTAGATATTTATAATTCAACTGAGGATATAAATGAAAAATTGGGCTATTTAAGAAACATTATACAGTTGAATGCGGAAAGTGAAAATTGGGATGGATTGCAGAAATATGCCGATTTAATGCTAACATCAGAAATGTCAGAAGGGAAAAAACCCGAAGATCAAAATTTCTTTTATAGAGAAGAAGCGTATTATTTTCTTGCGAATGCATTTGAAACTCGGGGAAGACAGAGTGAAGATAAATCATTACCAAATCCTGTAACTCTTGAAGCACGGAATCATTATATAACTACTATTGATTATCTTCTTCAGGGTTACGAAAAATTCCCCAATTCATACTTTTCTAGTGATATGCTCTTGAAAGTTGGTGTTATATATTTAACAAAACTTGCTCAAGAACTAGACGCACTTGATTTAGCAGCGATGTATTTTGAAGAATATATAAGTAAATTTCCAAATACTCCTAATACTGAAATGGTTCAATATTACCTAGGCTTTTGTTATTACAACGGCCGAAGATTTAGTGATGCAATAAAAACCTTTAGAGATTTTGCACAAAGATACCCCAATTCAGAATTTACTCCTGAAGCGATATTCTATTATTCTGACGGAGAATACAATCTTGGGAATTTGGATGAGGCTATTAAAGGATTTGATCTTATGATTTCAAGGTATCCAAGACATGATAAAATAGCAGAAGCTTATTATACAAAAGCATGGGCTTATTTGGATCTTAACAGAGAGGATGATGCGATAGCAACATTCCAGACTCTGGTTGATAGATTTCCTGAGAGCGAATTTGCTGCTACAGCATTGTTTAGTATAGCAGATTATTATTATAATAAACAAGATTATGAATCTGCGATAGCAAACTATGAAAGAGTATTAGAAAAATATCCAAATACCGAAGTTGCTGGAAGGGTACCTGAAACCCTTCTTGATTTAAAGGAAACAGTTGCATATATTGAGTATGAAAAGGGATGGGATATGTTTTCACAGGCACAAGATACTGAAAATTTCGATCTTTACAGGCAGGCAGTTGCTATATTTGAACAAATTGTAAAGGTATATCCCAATACAGAAGCCGAAATTGGTGCTTTTTCAAATATGGGAATTAGTTATGAAGCACTTGGCAGGTGGCAGGATGCAATTAATGCGTATGATAGGGTTATACAGAGATATGAAGAGGGTGCAGCAGTAAGTGATGAGGCATTCAATTTTGCGAGAATGCATAAAGATTACATTGTTGCAAACAGGTTATAAGAAATGTATATTAATATATAAGGAGGAAGCCAGGTTGAATATCTTAAGAGCGGTGGTTATCATAGGACTATCTTTAATCCTATTAACAAAACCAATAGGAGTTGTATTTGCTCAGGACGAAGAGGGTTTTGTACAAAGGTCTATCGTTTCAAAAACAGATGCTATTGTCCTTTCGGTTATTTTTCCAGGTTTAGGGCAAATGACAGCAGGCCAAACATACAAAGGTATTTCTCTTTTCTTAGCGGAAACTGTGTCTTTAATTCTTACTATTAATGCTCATGAAAATTATAAAACAAAGAATAAAGTCTATGATAAAGATATGATAGAGTTTGATAATTTAGCCAATAGGGGTAACTACATAATTGCTGTTAGGCAGTTTGAGGATCTCAAGGATAGAAGTGATGAGCTTGATAATTTAAATACGATTAGAAATACGGCTTTAATTGTTGCGGGTGCAGTTTATGCATATAATATTATTGATTCTATATTCTTTTCACCATCGACAATTGAAAGCAGAAGAGCGGATAATAGTAATAGTCATATATTTGTTAATTCAACTATTATTGACAGGACACCTGGGATATTACTGTCAAAAAGTTTTTAGAAAAAGGAGTTATTTAGGTGAAAATAATATCATTTTTCATGGCACCAATTCTTTTAATTGTTATTGCATTGGGATGTAGTAAGGACCATAGTGCTCCTACTTTTGCTAAATATGCAGTTACTTCAAAACCTATTGATGTTGAGGCAAAATATGATCCTGAAACAAAATCAGTTAACGTTACATGGATTATGAGTAATACAACAGGTGTTGTTGACTATTATGTGTCAATATCTGATTCAAGTGATATTGATTTTGGTAATTTAATTCTTCGAGCTACAAATAGTTTAGAAAGAAGTTATTCATTTAATGTAATTGATTATGTTCAACCAGAAATGTCGACAATTTTATATTTTACTGTATCTGCTGTGTATAAAAATGAAAACTTGAATTATTTCGTTGGTCCGCGTGCAGATAATCCGGATACTGCACTGGTAATAATTGAGTAAGTCTCAAAAGAATCAACAATATTAATATTGAAAGGGGAGATATTAAAATGATTGAACTATTCAGAGCCGGTGGACCTTTGATGTATGCTTTGCTGGCAGCTGCACTTCTTGGTATTGCTGTTATCTTTGAGAGGTTCGTTGTGCTTCAACGTGTTCCAACTCCACAAAAAGCTGAAAAAGAACTTGAAAAAATAGAAAATGCATTGGCTTCAGGTGGACTTGAAGAATGTGCACATATGGTATCTAAAGGTAAAGGTATATTGAATTATATTTTCGCGCGTTTACTGAAAAGATATGATACTCTGGTAATTGAGAAAAAGGACCTTGAGAGAGCGAGAGGCATTAGTGGTGTAGAATCAGCGAAACAGGACGCTGTTACTAAATTCCTTGTGTCACAGACAGAGATGACAGAATTTAAAGATGAATTACATTATTCTATTGACGATGCATCTACAACTTATGTTACACGTTTTCTGGCTGTGCTGGGTATAGTCGGGAATATTTCTCCGCTTTTAGGCCTGTTGGGTACTATTGTAGGTATGATTGTTGCATTTGAATCAATTGCAGCATCCGGTACCGGAGATCCAAGAGTAGTGGCAGGTGGTATTTCACAAGCGCTTATTACGACTGCTACTGGTCTGATTATTGCTGTACCGGCAATTATATTTCATCGTTATCTCGGACACAAGGCTGAAAAGGCTCGTGCAAATGTTGAGGTATATGCGTTAGCTTTCTCAAATACACTTCTTGCTTTATTAGAAAGAGAATAATTTAAACTTTTGGGAGAGTGATTATAGATGAAAAGAAGGGAAAAAAATGAAGCAATAGGCGAGAGTGAGTTAAATATCACCCCCCTAATTGACTGTATCTTTCTTCTATTAATTTTCTTTATGGTAACGACTGTATTTATTGATGTTAAGGGGCTTCAAGTTGATTTGCCCGGAGCTGCAGAGGCTCAAGATGAGGAGCAGCAGAAGAAAGATATCAATATTCAGGTTTCCGCATCCGGTGAATACACAGTCGCTGGAGAGTTAGTATCTGCTTCCGAACTTGCCATGGCAATAAGGGGAGCTATGGAAGATAACAATAACAAAAATGTTATCATTTATGGTGATCCCGAAGCTCAGCATAGATATATTGTTTATGCGATGGATATGGCTCAGGGTCAAGGTGCGGAAGGGATGGCTTTTGCGATTGAGCAAGAGGAATAGAAATTCTAATTTTTTGGAGTAAAAATGGCATATAAAAGAGTAAAGAAATTTGACATTGGTGAAGCCGGTTTTGATATTACACCATTAATTGATTGTGTGTTTCTTTTGCTAATTTTCTTCATGGTTACTAGTGTTTTTAAAAATCCGGCCAGACTGAAAATGGAATTACCGTTCGCCGAAAATCCCCAGGTTCTTGAAAAAAGACAGTTAGTTGCTGAGTTAGATGCTGAGGGGAATATTGCTCTTGATGGTGTTATGGCTAGTTTTGATTCTTTTGATGCATATCTTGTTAGCGAAAAGCAGAAAACCGGAAATAATACGCTTCTGATAAAGGCTGATATTAATACTCAACATTCTGAAGTACTCAAACTAATGAAAATAGCAAAGTCGGTTCAAATTGAAACTATAGCGATGGCTGTTGAAGATTTGCATAAAGAATGAAAATTAATATAAAATTACTGTAGTTTGTAAACAAAAGGGCAGGTGATTTCTAATGGCAGAAGAATTTCTAAAGCATTCTGAAAGGTTTAAAGGACCATCAGATGCCATTGATATGGAGAAGCTCGAGAAAGAAACACAAAAGTTGTTATTTCTCGGCCTTATGGTGGCGGTTTCTTTTCATGCAGCTTTAGGTTCATATTTTATATTCAAGAAAACAGAGGTGAAAGTTGTAAGGCCACCTACGATGGAGCTTGTTATAAGGCGTCCAAGGATGACTAAACCTTTTGAATTTAAGAAACAACGTATCAAGCAGAGGGAATATCAGAAAAAAGAGATTGTAGAAAGAAGGCCTACTGCAGAAATTAAGACGAAGGAAGCTGCGACGACCTTGATGGGTACTGTTGCTTCTTATGATTTTGGGAAAATGGATATTGAGGCTAGTGCCGATCTTATTATAACTGAGAGTATAGATATTGAAATGACTGCGGCAAGAGAACCTGAGAAACAAATTTCAATGAAAGAGGAAATGATTTCTCTTGATGATCTTGATACCGGTCAATATAAGGCAATGATTATTCAGGACCCGAGTGATAAACAGAGCGTTAAGGGATTTATTTATATCGCTACGTTATGGGGTTCATTATTTGAGCCTGCAAATAAACGTGCGATAATACATCTGGAGGACGCTGTAAACCGCTATACGAACATCAATGCAAAAGTTGATAAACATCTTTTCATTGATTCGAGAAAACTTTTTGATACTCCGTTTGTATTTCTTTGTTTGGAAAACCAAGCTGAAATAAACGAAATTGAAGCAAGAAATTTCGGTGATTACCTCAGGTTGGGTGGATTTGCAGTATTTGATAATGGTAATCCCAGAGATGAATTTGGTGCTGCTGAAGCTTCATTGAGGCAATTCTTCAGGGATGCCCTTGGTGCTGATGCAAAGTTCCTGCCAATCCCGAATACACACCCTATTTATCATTGTTTCTTTGATTTTGATGATGGACCACCGCAGGGTTCAGAAGTTGGTACCTCGGGTGCGTCAATGTCGAAGCAAGTCCTTTATCTTGAAGGAATAACAGTTAAAGACAGACTTGTAGCGATATACTCGGATAAGGGTTATGCAGAAAAGTGGGCAGCTGATACCAACAATGAACCACAGCTTAAGATGGGCGTTAACATGGTAGTGTTTGCTTTAACCCAGGAAGGTAGTATTGCTCAACAAAAGATGGATTTCTTCTCTGCTGTACAGTAAGGTTATTAATATATAGTGAAGCAATTAGGATAAACTGTTAAATTGAGGTGGGAGTTGAAATGTCCTTAAGTATAAAACAGAAGTTACTAATTTTATCAGTGATTTTATTCCCGATTCTTGTTGTAGCCTGTAGTATTTTTTATCCTCCTGAGATTCGTTACCAATCATACCTTGCCCCTGTAATTGTTGGTGATGATCCGGCTTATTCGATTGATGGGGAAACAGGTGCCTTTTTGTATGATCTTGGTGGCAATACCATTGAAATACGGTATATGACAGAAAGGGATCTGAATGCGCTTTTTCCGGATGAATCCGATGATGGACTTTATTCAACTAATCCTTATACATTTGGAAATTGGATAGATCCGGATGTTGGATACACTCCGAATAGGTTTACAACTTTCAATATTACTATTATTAACAGAAATTTTTCAAAAATGAGGTTAGAACCGGTTGAAGCTGTACTCATTACCGATCTCGGGGAAACATATCATTCTTATACTTATAGTGTTGCAGCTGCAAAATATGGTAATAGCTTCGAGGATTATTTCAGGACAATACGTGGACTGTCTGGTAATGAATATTATCGTCACGAAATGAAGCTTGGTATGGTTAGAGGTAAGAATTATGGTTTAGATGAGATGATTTTCCGTGGAGATTCATATTCAGGATTAATAACTTTTGATAAATTAAGACCAGAAGTCGAGAGAGTTCAATTAGTATTAAACGATATAGTTTACCGTTTCGATGCTTTCAACAGACCTGCAGACATTGCTACAGCTGTTTTCAATTTTGAAAGAAAAATTGATAGAGTTGTATTCACACCGGAAATGAAACAAGCAGAGCTAGAGCGGGAAAAAGTAAGAATAAGGATGGCTGGACCTCAGCAAATTGTAAATAATCGTGTTAATGACAATGCTCGAAATGCATTTGCCATAGATAGAATTTTGGAAGCAAATTCTCCTCAAATGGAAGAATGCTTCATTCAAAGATATAGGCGTGATGAGGTAGATCCTGGTAACTTGGTTCTTTCTTTCACTATTGGTACAGATGGTTCGATATTATCTCAAAATGTAATTGAAGTTGTAGGGATAAACAGTGAAAGCTTTATGAATTGCATCCTAAATGTGATTGAAGATCTTGAATTTGAAACAATAAAGGATATGCCTTTAGATGGAACTGATATTGTAAAAGGTCCTGCTGAAGATGTAAATGTTTTATATCCTCTTGATTTTTCAATTTATATTGAAGAGGAATAACATTATTAAAATTTGAAGTTACAATAGGATATTTTTATTTCCAC
>Ga0257140_1000005_pt1 | contig 19243 bp, 13 predicted proteins | sample saktaT_16_FD_194407 | JGI IMG/M metagenome (GOLD analysis project Ga0257140, IMG submission 194407) | Metatranscriptome of saline water microbial communities from Sakinaw Lake, British Columbia, Canada - sak_2010_1_5_120m (Metagenome... | ecosystem: Environmental > Aquatic > Non-marine Saline... | reverse complement strand
TTGGAATTTAGTTTTTTTTCATTATAACCAAAAACTTTAAACAAAGGTATAGTGTCCGACAGGTGGAGCAAGGAGGTGGTTATCCAATCCTGTTGGTTATAGTTAACTTTCAATAATGAAGCTCCTTGGTAAATATAGGGAATTTGTCTGACATCTCCCGGATACAATAAGTAAACCGGGTAATCAGAGTGGAGGTTACATTGCTTAGGTGCGTTAAATACTGTGCAATGGGTTTATTACTAATCGGGCTTTTGCTCGTACTTTTTGTTAGTCCGGTTTTTGCTGCTGTTGAGGCAGTAGAAGCTTTTAGTGATTCTACCTGGTCTAACGAAATTTATTATATTTCAAGTTTATCAGGTTATTATGGTGAGACAGTCGGTTATGATGATATAACAATCTGGATGACTGCTGTTGATGAATATGAACTTTATGTTAACGGCGAGCGTATTGATACCGAAGACACCAATGATAACAACTGGGCGACCGTTGAACAATATATTGTCAATGTAAGTGATAATACAGTAAATATCGGTGTCAGGGTTGTTAATCATGGTGAAGGTAATGGCAATGGATTGATTATGGACATCCAAGCCGGATCTGATAATCTTGGAACAACTACCAAAATCAGAGAAGCTGTAGAAGTCAGTGGGGAGTTACATGCAGTTCCGGTAGCCTGGTGGTGTTTCGATAACCAGGCGAAAGAAGATATTGGCTTCGGTGATGATTGGTACACGCTTGATTTTCAAGATATATTTACTGATGTTGGAAAAACAAGCCTTATGAGACGTGCTATGCTCGGGAGGTTTAATGAGGATGTTGAGCACACATTCAATCCCGGCATAGAGATTATAACCGGATATTTACATTCTAATGTTGATATCGGTTATACGGTAGGCGGCGGTATTGCATTACGGCGAATCGAAGGTGAAAATATTGCGCTTGGTAAACCTGCCCAGGATATTAAATTAACTGACGGTGATCTTGATAGAGGTTTCACTTATATGTCAAGGCCTCTTGGAGATACTCAGTATGTTGACCTGGGAAGAATCTACCGTGTTAACAGGATGACTCTTTACACTGGCGGTGGGAATGTCGCTGATTTTGAAAGAAAGTCTCTTCGCGGATATGCTGTTGAAATCTCGCTTGACGAATTCCGCTGGGAAGAGGTTGGAGTTATCCATGAAATTGGCGAATTAAATATTGATGAAGGTGGTCATGATAATTATTCAGTTAATTTTCCACCTGAATGGGCCCGTTATGTAAGGTACAATGTTACCGAGACCAGAATTGAAATGCCGAATGTCGGCGAGATTATGATGTTTGGTCTGGGTTATGCATTAGAGGGTAAATATGAATCGCCTTGGTTTGATTTAGATTCGCCTGATATGGTCAAAAATTTTGATATGGTGGAATGGGATGGTGATATTCTCGATGGGACCAAGCTTACCATTCAGACCCAGACAAAAAATGGCGTTGATGGTTTACCGAGTCCCTGGAGTGCTCCTTCGATTTCTAAATCGTATACGTTTGATTCACCTGAACCTGCAACACATTTCAGGTATCGTATTAATTTGGAAACGCAGGATCCTTTCAGAACACCAATTTTTAAGAAGCTGAAGGTTACCTATTCAAACGTTGGTCAGCCTGTTACTTATGCTGATGGATATGTGATGCCAAATCGTGTTGCGATGGGCGCCGATTCGACATACACATATTTCCTGGGTTATACGCTTGATGCAGGACAGAATATTAATCAATTGGTACTATCTGTTCCGGGTTATACAACCCTTAATAGTATTTATTGTTCGGATTTGAGTGCCGAGATAGATATCGATGAGGGTAATACGTATTCAACAATTGATTCACTTTACGTGACATTCGCAAATCCGGTTACAGATACAAATGTCTCAGGAGCTGATACCTTATATATCTCATTCGATACCAAGCTTTTGGGAAATTCCCATACGTTTAATGCATTTCTCTATAATTCTACCATGAATGATGGTGCAGGTCCCTTAATGGTATGGGAAAACAAGGAATTAGGTTCTGATACTGTTATTGTGTCTTCACTTTTGAAGAGTATTTTGACCAATGTGAAGGCGATGCCCAAAGTATTCACGCCAAACAATGATGGGAAAAATGATTTTACCGTCATAGAGTTTACTCTTGCCAAAGTAGAAACTAATGTGATGATAAAAATGTTCAATACTTCCGGATCGTTAGTTGCTACGGTTACTGATGAGGTTTTGGGGAATCGTGCCTATTCGGTAGAAAAGTCTGCCTCGAATATTGGCGAAGCGAAGACTCTGCCTGGATACTGGGATGGCAAGGATGAGGATGGAGATCTCGTACCCCCGGGAATTTATATCTACCAGGTTATTGCAGATACTGATGATGGAGATGTAATTGAGGGTGGTACTGTCGTTGTGGCTTATTAGCTTTTCTATAGAGTGAGATCCGAAAAGAGATCCGAAACACGTTTGGTTTTTAACTGCACAATTAGACGGGTATATGTAATATGACGAGTAAAATGTACAAAATTAGGGGAAAAACAGACATTCAGCGAAAACTTACATGCATTGTAGTTTTTTCTGTAACTGTTATGTTGTTCACAGTATCAATAGCACAAGCTGCATTTTTTGATACTGCCGGTAAAAGTGCCAGAGCAATGGGAATGGGTGAAGTATTTCTTGTTTCATCAGATGATGCTACTGGATACTGGTATAATCCTGCTGGTTTATCGAGATTTAAAGAGAAGCAAATAGGTATTGGATATGGTAAGCCGGCTGCCTTTATTTCAGATTTGATGAGCACCCAGATAAATTTTGTTACTCCCATGGGCGAAAATGGAGGTCTCGGTTTAGGCATAGCATATAGCGGTATCGATGTAGCTTCTGATATGGTGTTAAGCGGCGCTTATGGCATGTCTATGGGTGAGAATTTTTCTTTTGGCGGTAATATTAAGATTATGAGATGGGCGGCAGAAGGGCAGAAAAACGCTTATGGTGCGGGAACTGATGATAATATTTCAAAAGTTTCTTTCTCACTTGATTTAAGTGCTGCTTATTCATTTGGGGAATCCTTTGGACTTGATGATTTTGTCGCTGGTGTTTATCTGAAAGATGCCATCATGCCGAATATTTCCGAATCCGGAGATGATGGCGGGAAGCTTCCAATTGAAATTGGTATAGGTCTTATGACTCAGAAGAATCTTTTGGCTATTGGAGGTGATGTTGCAATAGTTGATGGTATGACGGTTTTTAAAATCGGTGCCGAATCTGGTATCACAGGATCGGATTTAAAGATCAGGGGTGGATTCATTTATGGCAGCGATTTTAAAGATGAACTGGAAAAATCAGATATTGATATCGGTTTAGGGTATTCATTCAGTTCTCTTATTTTCGATTATGCATATAATCTGCCGATGGCTTTTAAAGAAACAGGCGGCAAGCATTACGTATCTTTTGGAATTTCTTTTTAATAGAGGATAAAAGATAGGATAGACGGTACCTATGAAAAAGATATGTCGATTTAGAAAATTTTATGCTGGTATAGCATGTTTTTGTGTGATAGTGCTTGGGTTTGTCCAATCACCTGATGCTCAAGGTTTTATATCACGGGAAGCAAGGCCACGGTGGGAAGATCGTTATGAGAACTTCAGTAACTACGATCTCAGAAAGTATCCTGACACGTTGATTGAGAGACTGAATAAACAGGAGGGTGATCCTGAATTTGTTAATCCTGTATGGCATGGGCCAGCTGATCCTGTTACATTTGATAGGTTTGGAAACTTTCTTTTGCCGGGTGGTGATATTTATAATTTAACCTGGGATATGTCCGATGTCGGTGCGAGGAGTTTTTATGGCGATAACGCTGCAAATATTTTCAACAATCTTATGATTTCGTCTGATGAGTTCTCGAACTGGGAGACGAAATTCATGGTTGGTACGAACTTACGCGCTTATTTCACACCGTCAACCTTAAAAAGGACGAATTTTAATGGTGTCAGGTGGGATGCTTCTTCAAGAAAGAATAGTTTTACTTTTTTAGCATCGGTTGGCACCAGACCTCCTTCGGATTATGAACGTCAATCCTGGCATTACAACAATTTGTTTGGCGCTTACTGGGAGAGTATTCTTGGTGACGTTCTTAAACTCGGCGGTAGTTTTGTCACACGTCAACGTGGAACCGAATCTTATTCAAACAAGGACATTGCCAGTGGATTCAGGGGAATTAAAGAAAAAGAGATGCCCCGATATGTATATGTTATTGTCACGGATGATTCTCCGGAAGATGCTTCGAATGGAACAAGGGTTTACCAGGTGAAAGCGCTTGTTAACGGGAAAGAAGCTCAAATTCCCCAGAGATCTTTCATGATTAGAGATATTATTAATAAAAAGAAATTTACTGATCTTCAATGGCAGACCCAGTATCTTTTCAGCCGTGTATCAGATGGTGAATCTATCCCGTACATTCCCGAGACAATTGAAAATGTACAATACACGAAGGGCTCATGGTTTTTAGATCTGATTAATGCCGGTGATCCAGGAGTTGTATTAAGGCAGATATTTAATAAGAGTGGTGAGGCCGGTGTTCTGGGGTATTTGAATATTGAAGATCCTGATAATCCTGAAGATCCTCAGGGCAGGATTTTCGGTGCAGATTTATCTCAGGGTTATCTGGAAGCTTATGGAACAGATGCAATAATCTATGAATTTCTTGTTCCGCCTCAAGCACGTGAGCTTTCTTTCAATGTTCTGGTCGCGAACGATTATTGTATAGATGTTATTTCTGCAATTCCGAGCAGGCAACAGGAAAGTATGGGTGCCTGGGAGGATAAGCCGGGTGGTGAGACCTGGGTGGGCGGTAACTGGAGTCCTTTATATGAAACCAAGCATTGCAGAAAGGCTCCCGGCAAAATTACCGATTATTCCAACACCGGTTGGGTAAACGTTGATTATAACCGCTTAACAGGGGTTAATGTTTATGGTTTGAACCTCGAATTAAAATGGCGTGGTTTGTTCATTCGTGGTGAAATCAATGAGTATAATTCGTTATGGTCCTATCCAATTCATCAGTATTTGAAAGGCGAAAAGCAAGATAAGGAAAGTGCCAGAGCCTGGTTTGTTAATATTGAGCAGGATTTTGGTAAGTGGAGTGTTGGTGGGGAAGTCTTCGATTATCCGAATGAATATATGGAATTTTGGTCGACTGTTGATGATAATGACGATAACGATAGGTATACCGGTGGCTCTGAATATCCCGGATTAAATATTGACTGGGACCGTGCTCCAAACGATCAACATATTGATACAAGATGGACCGGATCACCGTATATAACCTATTATTTTGACGGGATCAGTTTTGGCGATGATTTCAACCATAACGGTATTATTGATGAACGTGAAAACGATTATGCTCCGGATTTGCCCTATGACAGGGATTCGAAAGGACAGCATTATTTTCTGAAGATAAAACCCAGAGAATACACTTTGGTGTCGTTAGGCCATTACGATATTAAACAGGGATACCTTGACGGTCAAAACCTGACAGATTATTTCAAAGCCGAACACATGCAAAGAATTGGCAGTATCTTTGAAGTCGGAGTTTTCCACAGGACTGAACGTGTTAAAGATGATTATAAATCAAATAATACGTATACACAATACTGGGGCCCGTCAGGACGGTTTAATAATCTGGCGTATAAGAATTGCTGGGTTAATTCATCGATGGTGAAGACCAGGTTTTCGCCAATCTCCAACCTGAACATCATAAACAATTTTAAGTATGATTCCATACACCGTGTTGGCGATTTGTCTATTGAAGGGTCCTATGTCCAGCAATCTCTCAAAGCCCCGGCGGATATTATAACTTCGTCATCTGTGCATAAAGCTGATTATACGTTCCGGCTGGCAGATTTTCGCCTCATTCCTGATATTTACTGGCGGGGGTATCGTATATTCAAAGAAAAACGTATAAAAGAATTTAAGTTGCAGCCTCAGTTTAAATTTGAACATACATATTATACACAGGACTTGCATACGAAAAATAATGGCGGTCATTATTACAGTTACTACCCGGTTCTCAGATTCGATTACAGGGTTGCTCCAAAAACACTTTTGAGATGTGCTTTGCAAGGATTCCCGGGATTAATGGAAAAACGCAGAGATACGGGTGATAAACTTCATGAAATTAATAGAAGAAGGATGTTTTTGGGATTTGAAACAACCACTCTTTACCAGGGATTCAATCTTCTTGTTACCTCTGGTATGAGAAGGGACAAGCAGTCATGGGTAAAGAGTTACGGTCGAAGAGAAGTTGGTAGTACAGAATATTTTATTGAGTTAAGAGTCGAGGCATCACGATAACTTATAATCGGGATAAGATGATGGTGAGAAAAAGAAAAATATTAATGTGTACGATTCTATTTGCATTTGTTTTTATGGTAAGTTTTGCTGGAAATTCTTTTTGTCAGCTATTATTCAAACCTGAAATGGAAATAGAAAACTTTGCCAATACAGGGTATCACCTGTATGGACGTACACAGATTGCACGTTCTTCAAACCCAAGATATGATTATTTTGGAAATTACTTGCTGAATGGTGTACAAGTATTCCATTGGGATGAAATGAAAGTTAATTCAAGACATATTGATGCAAGTGAAAGAAATAGTATTGTTGATAAACTGAATCCGATTGATCAAAATGAGTTTTTTCATTTTTATCTTGATGATCTTGTTGTTTTAAGCGAGACAAACAAAGCATTTTCCTCAAGGTTTATTGTTGGTAACGAAATTCGTGTAAAATTCTCTCCATTAACTCTTGACATGGCTGCTCTGAACGGTTTGCGTTGGGATTTTGATATTAAGGGTAACTATGTTACGCTTATCAGTTCTCGTGCTGACATGCCGTTATGGTTTTCAAATGACCTGTTAAATGAGAAAAGTATTGAGCGTCTTATCCCCGTTTATATGACCGGTGCACATGTTCAAAGGAGTTTTGGTGTATTTAATGTAGCTGCAAACTATGTTAATACTTACAAAACAGATAGTGCTCAATCGAGAAGTGCTAATTCCATTACAGGTACAATTTCTCATGACGAGCATCTTGCACGTCCGTTACAACTCGTAGTAAAGCTTGAGGACGGAAGCCGTTACGATGGTGGTGGGCCAAGAATATTTGACATTTATCCGATTGTTAATGGTGAACCGAAAAGAGAACTTTTAATCGGAGTTACCAAGGGAACCTGGAAAAATGATTTCACCTTTACCCGTAAATCGAATGATCCGAATAAGGAATTATATACGGGAAGGTATTTTCTCGATCCTCTTCGAGTACCTGATTTTTATGAATTCAATCAACTTGATAAAAATGAGGCTCCCCCGGAACATTTCTTGAAAAAAAGGTTTTCGACTGATCCGAACGCATATCCTTTGATTGAATTTTCTGATTTAAATGATCAAGGCAATAATTACCTCGAATGTAACGGTGAAGAATATTTGCAGTTTTGGTTTTCAATTCCTCAGGATGAAGATGTTGAGAGCGTGAAATTTAAAGCATTGGTAGGGAATAATTATATCATAAGTATTTCCGAAGTTTACCGGAACGTTGAAAGTAGTTTTACGACAGCGGATATTGGTTCTTCAAATGCAACTTATTTTGATCCGGTTCTCTATGCGAAAGGTGATGTGAAAAACCTGTCCAATTTAAATTGGGTAACGTTTGAACATGGTAATTCAACGGCAAATATGCTTATGAGTATTCGTGTAGATTCTGAATTTAAGGGCTTTAAATTTGTTTCTGAATACAGTAGAAACATGAAATTCAAACAATATTCACATCAAAAAGCGCATAAATTCAGGGAAGATGCGGATGCATATTACATAAATATTTTGAAAGAATTCGGGAAATTTACGATAGGTACCGAATATTTCAAACTTGATCCGGATTATTCAACAAGCTTTAAAAACATGGATACTGCTTATGAAGGAATTAAATCCGCATGGGCATCGCAGTATTCATCGGATCCCACCCAACGTGGTAATTCATATGTAGCTTCAGATCCGCAATATTTTATGAATCTCACTCAAATCATTGATACTGTTGATGATAATGATGACAAAGACCGTTATCCTGATTGGCATATTTATCCGGGTGTTCGAGACAGAAATGGTATTTTCCCCGGACTTGACATGAATGGAAATAATAGACCGGACACCAACGAAAATGATAATCTTACGCCTGATTATGTTGAGCCGTTTTTCCTCTATGATATTGATCCGGATGAATATGATTACGGCTTTGATTTAAATAACAACAGTACAATAGATGTTCGGGAAGATGATAGCAAACCTGACTATCCGTATGATTTAAATAGAAAAGGATTTCATATATTTGGTTCATATGGCGAAGATATGGGTTGGAAATTTACATTAGGATATCTCAATTTCGAAAGAATTGCCGGTGGTGGAGAAACGGATGTTAAATATGGAACTGCCGAATATAATAAATTCATACCATTCTTTGCCAGTTTGAGATTCGCATCATCATTTAAAAAGGCTCAGGACACTATTCAGGATAATATTTGGAAACACGCCCGTGAGTTATCCACAACGCTTATTGACTCTACATCATATGGTTACAATCTTTATAATGTTAATGATTCCTCTCAGCCTATCTATATTGATATGATGAGTGAAAAATACTATGACCCTTTAAGGTATCGTGATAGTTATGTCAGCAAAACATTTTTTGAAACGAACCTGTTCACTATACCAAATCTTAACGTTGGTCTTAAATTAAAGTATGATATCAACCATCAGAATAAAACATCATTCCAGAGAAAAAATGATATAATTGATCGGACACAAATTTACCGGGCAGAATATAAATATTATTTAAAAGACCTTTTAATAAATCCACAGGTCAAATATTTATCGCGAAAATTCACAAACGGCGATGGTTTTGAAAAAATATTACATGAAGAATATTTTTATCCGATAATTAAATTTGAATATCCTATAACGTTAAATACATCATTTCGGGCAGGTGCACAGGGTTTCCCGGGTATAAATGCAACTGTTAGAAATCTGGTAAATAATCAAATGAATTATGATACACGTTACTATGTTATAATGTTATCTAACAATTCATTTTACAGCGGGTATGATTTTTCTTTGAACTTTGGATTTGAAAGCACATGGCAGGAATTTGAGGGGTTTGCCCGTCATGCATATAATAGAACAGATAGAGTTTATTTTGTTAGATTGGTAGTTGGTTTGGAACCAATTTCATAATAGTTTAACTGTTCAATATATTATTGAAAGGTAGTGATGTATAAATGAATATTGGTTATGTATTTTTGCTCATTATTACGGGTGCAGCATTCTTTGTATCAGGTATACCGACACCGGATCAGATGGTTGCGGATTTTGATGCTGCCCAAAAGTTTTATACTTCTGGGGCATATGATCAAGCGATAGAAAAATATGCTGAGGTTGGTAGTGTAGAAAGTCGTTTTGTCGATGAGGATAAAGTTGTCGTTAAATTTGGTGATATGGAATTTAAAATTAAGGACGCAACTTTATACCAGTCAGGGAATTCATATTCAAAGATGGCTGAAGAAGAATTACGTAAAGCCAAAGAAGCACAAAAAGATGAAGATAAGGAAAAAGCAGACAGATTAGCGCTTGAATATATTGAAAAAGCTACGGAATTTTTTAATAATACTCAGGAAATTTCCGCGAATGAAGAATTAAAAGTTCTTGCTCAGAAAAAAATCATCGATACCTGGTATCTCATTTATAATTATGATAAAGTTATTGAATCAGGTCGTACCCTTATTGAAAAATATCCTGAATCTATTTATGTCCAGGATGCTTTATATAACATTGGTTGGGCATATTATGATACCAAACAATTTGATGATAGTATTGTAACATTTAATGAACTTATTACACGTTTTCCAACCGGGACAAAATCTGATAGAGCTTTATTCCAGATAGGTGAGTCGTATTTTGATCAAGGTGAATACACTGATGCAGCGCAATATTATCGGCAATTAGTCAATAAAATGCGTATAAACGAATTGACTGATCTGGAAATTCAGAAGATTCAGCGTGATAAACTTGCTGGTCTGACAGACGAAACTGCATTGGACCTTGCAGCAAAAGCCGCATTGAAGGTGGGTGCCTGTTTTGCTAATTCTGGAGAATATGATCAAGCAGCATCTTCATACAAAAGAATTGCAACATTGTTCAGATATGACAAATCTCTCATTTATGAGGCCTATCAACGTTTAGCCACTATGTATTATGATACGGGTAATTTTGATGCCTGTATTCAAACATATCGTGATGCTATTGATGAAGTTCCCGATAAAGTTCTTTCTGCAAAAATGCAGGTATTAATTGCCCAGAGATATTTCGAAGGTATCGAAGAGCAGGAGTTCTTTGAGGACGCTATTAATGAGTATAATAATTATATTGTCTCTTACAGTGATGTTGCTTTCCGTGCAGGATTTGACCTTGATGAAGCATTTTTCGGGCTTGCCCGGTCATATTATGAGCTGGGTGTTGAAATGCTTAAAAACGAACAGGAACAGCTGGGGCAGGAGAATCTCCAGCAATCAATAAATACATATCAAAGGTTATTTAAGGAGTTTCCCGGCACAAAACTTACCGAGAGAGTATACTTTTATATGGCTATGGCATATCAGGAAACCGATATAGCGGAAAACGTAACTATCTCTATTGAAACATATAACCTGTTATTAGAAGAGTTTTCTGAAACACCATACAGGGAATATTGCTATGTGAAAATGGCACGTGCCTATAAAACATTAAAAGATTATGACACAGCCTTAACCTTTTATAATAGATTTATTGAGGAGTATCCTGAAAGTGAACAATTGGATGCTGTGTGGTTTGAGCTTGGAATGACTGTGAGTGAAAAAGGTGATGAAGTTGGTGCAGTTGAATACCTGTTAAAAGTCAGTAGAAAAAACAAACAGTTGTTTACAACGGCACGACTTTTAGCTACCCAGACACTTACATCTGAAGGTAGAGATTCTGATGTAATAGATGCAATCACATATGCAGTCGAAGAACCCGATGCGATAGAAAGTGAATATCGTCTTTCACAATTATTTCTCATGCGTGGTAATTCATATAAGGCCCTGGAAAATTATGAGGCAGCTATTGCAGATTATTCGAAGGCTTATGATCTTAACCAGCCTGAAACACGTCAGATCGCATCAGTGCAAAGAGCAGGTGTTTATATTGAACAGGAACAGTTTGCAAGAGCTGAAAATGATTTACGTGAATTGATGAAGAGCGATGACGAGAACATCAGGCGCAGTGCTCAGTTACGTCTTGCTATTATTAGTGTTCGACAGGGTAAGAGTGCACAGGCAATACAAACGTACTTAGACCTGTATAATACAACTGATGATCCAGATGAAAAATTGGGTTTTTTACGTAATCTGATTCAGCTTAATGCAACAAGTGAAGATTGGGTTGGTCTCGAGAAATATGCCAATTTGATGATTGAATCTGCATTGGCTGAAGATAAGAAACCGGAGGGGCAAAACTTCTTTTATAAGGAAGAAGCCTATTATTTCCTTGGTAATGCCTATGAAACTCAGGCAAGGAATATGGAAAATGAATCTCTTGAAAATCCTGTTACACCTGAAGCATTAAAAAACTATGAAATGTCGGTTTATTATCTTCTTCAGGGTTTTGATAAATATCCCAATTCATATTATTCAAGTGATATGCTCCTGAAGGTCGGAGTTATGTATTTAACCAAGCTTAATACATTACCCGATGCGCTTGATCTTGCTGCAGTATATTTTGAAAAATACATCAACAGTTTCCCCGACACGCCTAATACAGAAATGGCACATTACTACCTTGGTTTCTGTTTTTACAACGGTCGTAGGTTTAATGAAGCTATCGATACTTTTATGTCTTTTGCCAGAAAATATCCCAATTCAGAATTTACTCCTGAGGCAATGTTCTATTATTCAGATGGTTATTATAATGTGGGGAATTTGGAAGATTGTATTAAAGGATTTGATACCATGATAGTTAGATATCCAAGGCATGATAAAGCAGCGGAAGCCTTATATACAAAGGCATGGGCATACCTGGATCTTGAAAGAGAGAATGATGCAATAGAGACATTCCAGACACTTGTTGACCGTTATCCGCAAAGTGAATTCGCTTCTACTGCATTATTCAGTATTGCTGATTACTATTATAATATTCAGAGTTATGAAGAAGCGATCGTAAATTATCAGAGAGTATTAAATGAATATTCTGATACAGAAGTTGCGGAAAAAGTTCCTGAAACACTGAAAGACTTAAATGAGACAGTTGCATATATTGAGTATGAAAAGGGATGGAACATTTTTTCACAAGCCCAGGATTCAAAAGATCCCAATCACTACAGACAGGCAGTTAGCATATTTGAAGGAATTGGTGAAAAATATCCTGATACAGAGAGCGGAATTGGTGCATTTTCAAATATGGGTATATGTTATGAAGCCCTCGGAAGATGGCAAGATGCTATTGAAGCTTATGATAAAGTTATGATGATATACGAGGAGGGTGGTGAAGTAAGCGACGAAGCCTTCAATTTTGCAAGAATGCACAAAGATTACATTATTGCGAACAGGTTATAAAATTTTGTTTTCTTATATTATAAGGAGGAAGCCAAGTTGAGTATTTTGAGAGGGTTTGTTATCACAGGACTAACTTTACTTCTATTAATTAATTCAACTGGAAGTGTGTTGGCCCAGGATGAAGAAAGTTTTGTCCGAAGGTCCATAGTTTCAAAGAAAGATGCAATTGTACTTTCTGTAATCTATCCTGGTCTTGGGCAAATGACCGCAGGTCAAAAATATAAGGGAATTTCTCTTTTCTTGGCTGAGACTGTTTCTTTAATTTTTACTATTAATTCGCATGAAAATTATAGGACGAAACAAAAAGTTTATGATAAGGATATGATTGAATTCAATAATATCGCAAAACAACAGAGTGGTGAATATAATGATGCCCTCGAGCAGTATAATGATCTCAAAGATAGAAATGATGAACTTGATAATTTAAATACTGTAAGAAATGTAGCATTAATTGCTGCAGTTGCGGTTTATGCTTATAACGTAGTCGATGCCGTATTCTTATCATCCTCAACGAGCGAGAGCCGTCAGGTTGATAACGGCAAGAGTAAAATAGTAGTTAGATCAACTATTATCGATAAGAATCCAGGGATTTTATTATCAAAAAGTTTCTAGCGGAAGGAGATTATTTAGGTGAAAAAATCAATAATATTCTTGACACCAATTTTGATATTATTTATAGTAGTAAGTTGTAGCAAAGAACATGATGCTCCTACGTTTAGCAAATATGGAATTGCACAAAAACCGGCTAATGTAGTTGCATCGTATGATACTGATACAGATATTGTTAATGTTACTTGGGATATAATTGAAACGACAAGTGTTGTAGATTTTATTGTATCTGTATCTGATTCAAGTGATTTTGATATGGGAAATGTTAATCCCTACATTACTCACAGTACCGACATCACCGATATGTCATATTTATTTGAAGTGAAGAACTATTTATCGGCAGATGTAGATTCAACAATTTTGTATTTTACGGTATCTGCGGTTTATAAAGAAGAAAATCTTAATTATTTTATTGGTCCTCGCGCGGATGTTCCTGCTAGCGCATTAATTAAAAGGGATTAGTCAACGTTTAATTTATTATTACAATATTTTTGAAAGGAGAGATTCAGGATGATTGATTTGTTTAATGCTGGCGGACCTTTAATGTATGCTTTGCTTGCGGCTGCTCTTATAGGTATTGCTGTAATTTTTGAGCGTTTTGTTGTATTGCATCGAATCCCATCGGCACAGAAAGCCGACAGAGAACTTGAGAATCTTGAAAATACTTTGAGAGAGGGCGGTCTTGAGAGTTGTGCTCAAGCAGTTTCAAAAGGCAAAGGAATTTTAAACTATATTTTTGCACGTCTTTTGAAACGATATGATACCCTCGTAATCGAGAAAAAAGATCTTGAAAAAGCAAGAGGAATTTCCGGAGAAGAAAGAGAAGCGCAGGATGCAGTTACAAAATTCCTTATTGCCCAATCGGAGTTATCCGAATTTAAAGACGAATTGCACATTACTATCGATGATGCTTCACGGACATATGTGACACGTTTTCTGCCAGTATTGAATACAGTAGGAAATGTTTCTCCTCTTCTTGGACTTTTAGGTACTATTGTCGGTATGATCATAGCATTTGAATCAATTGCTGCTTCTGGTACTGGTGATCCGAGGGTTGTTGCAGGTGGTATTTCCCAGGCTCTTATCACAACCGCTACCGGTCTGATCATTGCAGTGCCTTCAATTATTTTCTATCGTTATCTCGGGCATAAAGCAGACAGTGCCCGTTCAAGCGTTGAGATGTATGCAATGGCATTCTCAAATACATTGCTCGCCCTGTTAGAGAAAGAATAATTTGTTTGAAACATATCTGATATGTTTTTATTTAAAGTATGTGGAGAGTGATAATAAATGAAAAGAAGAGTTCGAAGAGAATCTCTTATTGCTGAAGGGGAAGTGGAGCTTACTCCTCTGATTGATTGTATTTTTCTCCTTTTGATTTTCTTTATGGTTACAACGGTATTTATTGATGTAAAGGGTCTTGTAGTTGATTTGCCTTCATCTGCTGACAGTCAGGATGAACAACAGCAGAAAAAAGATGTTAATATTCAGGTTTCAGCAACCGGTGAATTTTCGGTTGCGGGTGAAGTCGTTCCTGCTTCAGGTCTTTCCATGGCTATTCGTGGGGCAATGGATGAATTTAATAACAGAAATGTTATCATACATGGTGATCCCGATGCCGAACATAGATACATAGTTTATGCAATGGATATGGCTCAGGGTATGGGGGCTGAAGGAATGGCTTTTGCAATTGAGCAAAGGGAAGACGAAGATTAATTAAAGTATGGAGTGAAAATGCCTATTAGACAAAAAGAATCAGCTCTTGCATCTGAAGAAAGTTTAAATATTACACCTTTAATTGATTGTGTTTTTCTTTTATTGATTTTCTTCATGGTTACTACTGTTTTTAAAAATCCTCCCGCTTTAAAAACAATTTTGCCGAATGCAGAAAATCCTATGACTCTGGATAAAAGGCAGCTCGTTTGCGAGCTTGATGCGGATGGGAATATTGCTTTAAATGGAACTGACGCTACATTTGATTCATTTGATGCATATTTGGTTAGCGAAAAGCAAAAAAACAGGAAATAATACTCTTCTTATCAAAGCTGATGTTGCGTCTAAACATTCCGATGTGCTTAAGCTTATGAAAATAGCTCGATCAGTTCAAATTGAAACAATTGCTATGGCTGTTGAGTATACATCTGAAGAAGAGTGATAGAATCAATACTAAAGAGGATTGGTGATACTCATGGCAAAAAAACAATTTTCGGATAGGTTCAGCGGTTACTCCGATGCCATTGACATGGAACGGCTTGAAAGGGAAACACAAAAACTGCTTTTCCTCGGACTTGTTGTCGCGGTTTCTTTTCATGCAGCGATAGGTTCCTACTTTATGTTTAAAAGAACCGAGGTGAAAGTTGTAAAACCGCCGACCATGGAACTTGTTATCCGTCGCCCAAGGATGACAAAACCTTTCGAATTCAAGAAAAAACGTATCAAACAACGTGAATACAAGAAAAAAGAGATTGTTCAGAGAAAGCCAACTGCTGAAATTAAAACGAAATCAATTCAGCAAAATCTTCTCGGGAGCGTTGCTTCGTATGATTTCGATACAAAAATGGATATTGATTCCAGTGCCAATGTTTTTATTCCCGAAGGTATTAGTATTGAAATGACTGCAACACGAGAGCCGGAAAAACAGATTTCGATGAAAGAAGAAATGATCTCTCTCGATGACCTCGATACCGGGCAGTACAAAGCTATGATTATTCAGGATCCGAACGACAAGCAGAGCGTAAAGGGCTTTATTTACATCGCCACATTATGGGGCGCACAGCTTGAGCCGGCATACAAACGGGCGGTTATTCATCTTTCCGATGCGGTGAACCGTTATACGAATATCAGGTCAAAGGTTGACAAGCATCTCTTTGTTGATTCGAGAAAACTGTTTGATACACCGTTCGTATTTCTCTGTGTTGATGAACAATTCGAATTAACGGAAATTGAAGCGCGTAATTTCGGAGATTACCTCAGGAAAGGCGGATTCGCTGTATTGGATAATGGAACTCCGACAAATGAGTTTGGTGCTGCAGAAGCATCATTGAGGCAAATGCTGAGAGATGGTCTCGGTAATGAAGCAAAATTCCTGCCGATTCCAAATACACATCCTGTTTATCATTCCTTCTTTGATTTCGATGATGGGCCGCCGAACGGTTCTGAAATTAGTACATCACAGGTTACCACGATTTTAAATCTTGGCGAAACGTACAACCGTACTACCATGTCGAAACAGGTTCTTTACCTGGAAGGAATAACTCTTGCCGACAGACTTATTGCAATTTATTCGGATAAAGGATATGCAAAAAAATGGGCTGACACATCGAACAATGAACCACAGCTTAAAATTGGTGTCAACATGGTTGTGTTTGCTTTAACACAGGAAGGAAGTATTGCTCAGCAAAAGATGGATATTTATTCCAGCGTGCAATAAAATACATTGTATGTCATTTAAAATATATTAAACAGTAAAAAGAAGGTGGGATTTGATATGTTATTAAGTGTTAAGCAAAAATTTTTAATTTCATTAACTATTTTGCTGCCTGTTTTAGTTATTACAAGTTGTTTTTTGTATCCTCCGGAGATACGTTATAATTCTTATCTCGCACCTGTTCTTGTTGGTTCAGATCCTGCATATTCACTTGATGAGGAAACACAATCTTATGTATTCGATATTGGAAACTCTTCAATTGAAATAAAATACATGACAGAGGCAGAACTTAACAATCTTTTCCCTGATGAGTCATCTCAAGGTATTTATTCAACAAATCCATATACTTATGGGAATTGGGTAGATCCTGATCTTGGATATACACCCAATAGATTTACCGTATTTCAGGTAACTGTTATCAACAGAGATTTTGCAAAAATGAGATTAGATCCTGTTGAAGCTCTACTTATTACAGATCTCGGTGAAGAATATCATTCTTATACCTTTAGTGTTGCTGCGGCAAAGTATGGAAAGAGTTTTGAGGATTATTACAGAACTATCCGTGGCCAGTCCGGTAATGAGTATTACCGTCACGAAATGCGACTTGGTATGGTTAGAGGTAAAAACTATGGACTTGATGAAATGATTTTCCGTGGTGATTCATATCCCGGTTTAATCACTTTCGATAAATTAAGACCAGAAGTTAATAGAGTTCAATTAGTTTTAAATGATATTGTCTTCCGCTTTGATGCTTTCAACAGGCCTGCTGATATTACTACTGCTACATTCAATTTTGAGAGAAAAATTGATAAAGTAATTGTAACACAGGAAATGAAGCAAAAGGAACTGGAAAGAGAAAAAGTGAGAATTAGGATGGCAGGTCCTCAGCAGATAGTCAATAACCGTATTAATGACAATGCAAGAAGTGCAATGGCAATAGACAGGTTATTGGAAACCAATATAGAACCAATGGAAATATGCTTCATTGAAAGATACAGGCGAAATGAGGTTGATCCTGGACGTATGGTTATTTCATTTACTATCAATACCGATGGTACAATAGCATCACAAAATGTAATCGAAGTTTTGGGTATTAACAGTGAAAACTTTATGAATTGCATTCTCAATGTTATTAGTCAATTAAACTTTGACGAGATAGTAGATATGCCTCTTGAAGGCACGAATATTGTAAAAGGTTCGGCCGAAGAGGTTAATGTATTATATCCTCTTGAATTTACGATATATATTGAAGAAGAATAGTTTTAAATTGAGAATTTAATTACATACTACTGATAGCACATAATTGTTTGTATTTATTTCACTGCTGAATCTGTCGTTCTATTGAATATGCTTAGAATTGCGGACGAACCAAAGCAGGAATCATACATCTCAATGATGTGCTTCAATTTATAGCAAGCATCGCAATCTCTACCCTTCTTTTTATTAAATAGGCTTCGGTATGACCGCATGGGGACACTGAAATCCATCGGGCAATATGAGCTTTTTCAAATAGTGAAAACAATTATCCTCTGTCTGAAAACGTTTTTGAAACATAGAAAAACCGATTGTAGAATAGGTACTCACACTTACCTCCTGTATAGAGTGTCTCCTATTATACTGGTGTAAACATATATATTATTACACTAAAAGTCAAGTGTGCTGTTTTAACTTGATAAGCGTTTCGTTTTATAAACTACTCGTTTAGAAGGGAATTTCACATGTGTATTTTTAAAATTTGCAAACCATTTTTGCTCGGAGTTTTGCTCTCAATGTGTTGCGGGTTTGATGCACAGAGCGCCGATCAACCTGTCTATCACTGGAAGAACGTCGCTATTGGAGGTGGAGGATATGTTACTGGATTGGTAATCCATCCTAAAGAAAAGGGGCTCGTTTACATTAGGACAGATATTGGTGGATGTTATCGTTGGAATGAAACAGACATGCAATGGATACCAATAACAGATAATTTTGATCGTGGATATTATGGATGCGAAACTATCGCTTTGGACCCAAACGATACGGATGTTGTATATATTGCGATGGGTCGTAGACAAGGTAGCATCTTCAAATCAACAGACCGTGGGCAAACATGGACTAATTCGAATCTGGAAAATGTGACAATGAACGGTAACGGTGATTTGAGATGGGCCGGAGAACGACTCGCAGTTAATCCGTTTGACTCAAATGTAATTTTCTTCGGATCAAGAAACGACGGACTCTTTAAGTCAACCGACGGCGGTATTTCATGGGAATCACTTGGATTCATAGGAAAAACAACCGAACCAATCGGAATCTTAAGTATTTTATTTGATCCCACATCTAAGGGGAAAGTCTATATCAGCGTCTATGGCGATGGAATTTACGAATCCATTGATGGAGGCAATAACTGGAGTCTCTCTGAAGGAAGCCCCTCAGGGGTTTTACGTATGAGTATGGCAGATGATGGAACACTATATACAGCCGGTAGAGCTGCACCAAAAATCGCTAAAAAGAAAAAAGATGGAACATGGGATCATATTACCC
>Ga0257140_1000003_pt1 | contig 24108 bp, 30 predicted proteins | sample saktaT_16_FD_194407 | JGI IMG/M metagenome (GOLD analysis project Ga0257140, IMG submission 194407) | Metatranscriptome of saline water microbial communities from Sakinaw Lake, British Columbia, Canada - sak_2010_1_5_120m (Metagenome... | ecosystem: Environmental > Aquatic > Non-marine Saline... | reverse complement strand
GTTCGAGATTTCTGTCCTGTATGTCCTCTCCCGCAGGTTTTGCCATGTCCGGAACTTGGTCCTCTTCCTACTCTTTTTTTCTTGTGAGTAGCTCCTGGAGGAATTTTAAAGACGTTCGGATGCAATTTTATCTCCTTTTCCCCTTAATTGAAAAATCCTCTGGGGATCTCTTAGCCGTTTTAATCCCTCTAAGGTAGCTTTAGCTAAATTAAGAGGATTGTTACTCCCCAAAGATTTAGTTAAGATATCCTCTACTCCAGCCAATTCCACTATAGCTCTCACCGCCTCACCAGCTACTACCCCTGTACCTGGAGAAGCTGGCTTAAGAAGAACTCGTGAGGCTTTGTACTCACCTATAATCTGATGAGGGATAGTACTATTGTAAAGAAAAACAGAAATTAAATCTTTCTCTGCTTTCCGGCGACCCTTCCCTATGGCTAAGAGAAGTTCCTTGGCTTTGCCCAGACCTAATCCTACCCGTCCCTTTCTATTCCCCACTACTATCAAGGCGTTAAAGCCGATACTACGACCTCCTTTTACAACTGTAAAAACTCTTCTTACTCTTATTAATCTTTCTTCAAAATTGCCAGTTTCTTCTTGAGATTTAGTTGATTCCATTGCTCCCTCTTTTTCGTATTTTAGCTCTCACTTAAAACTTTATTCCCTGTTTTCTTATGGCATCTGCTAAAGCTTTTACTCTCCCGTGATAAGGATAGCTACTTCTATCGAAAACCAATTGTTTTATTTTTCTGTTTACTGCCCGCTTTCCTATTTCTTCTCCCAATTTTTCAGCTATCTTTACACTCTTAGAATTTTCATCATTTTCTCTATACTTCAAAGAAGAACAAAATAGTAAAGTTACACCTTTTTCATCATCTATTAACTGGGCATAAATATATCGGTTGCTCTTATGCACACAAAGTCTTGGTTTTTCCCCATTTCCAAATATCTTCTTTCTCACCCTCTTTCTTCTTCTGTTTCTAAGCATTAATTTGGTATTCTTTTTGTTCATTTTTATCCTAGTCCTTTCCCTCCCAGAGCAGCTTTTCCAACCTTTCGCCTTACTATTTCTCCTCTATACCTAATTCCTTTTCCTTTGTAAGGCTCGGGTTTTTTAATTTTCCGAATTTGTGCTGCAACTTCCCCCACTTTTTGCTTATCGCATCCATGAACTCTAATAGTTGTAGGATTCACCACCTCTATGTTCACTCCTTCAGGAGAAGTATAGTTCACCTGATGGGAAAACCCCAAACTTAAGGAAAGAACGTTCCCTTCAAGTTTAGCTCTATAACCCGTACCAATAATTTCCAAATATTTCTCAAATCCTTCCACGACTCCTTTTATCATATTAAAGATAAGAGTTCTAACAGTTCCATGCAAAGCTCTCGCTTGCCTGTCATCTCTTAATCTTTCAACTATAATCTGATTATTATTAATGGCTATCCGACAACAAAAGGGAAACTCTCTAATTAACTGACCCTTAGGACCCTCTACCCTAACTATTCTCTCCTTTAGTAAAACCTTCACTTTTTCGGGAATTAAAATGGGCTTTCTACCTATCCTGGACATTAAAATCTCCTCATATAAAAACAAGTAATGTGTAATATGTGAAAACCTAATTACCCATTACTGATTACTTATCACATATTACTCTTCTTACCATATATAGCACAGAACTTCTCCTCCTACACCAATCTCTTCTGCTTTCTCTCCCGGAAGAATTCCTTGAGAAGTAGAGAGAATACAAATTCCTAATCCATTTAACACTCGAGGAATGTCATTTTTCCCCACATACACACGTCTGCCAGGTTTACTAACTTTTTCCAAATGAGTAATTACCTTTTCACCATTTTCAGAATACTTCAAAAATATTTCTAAAACTTTTCTTTTTTCTTTAAATTTAACTTTATATCCTTTTATGTATCCTTCCTCTTTCAAAACACCTACTATGTTTTCCTTCAACTTAGAAGTCGGCATCCCAATACTCAGGTGAGAAAGCACATTAGCATTCCTAATTCTGGTTAAAAGATCGGCAATAGGATCTGTATACATATTTTCCTCTCTTCCCTCATTGATTAGTAATATGTAACGAGTGATAGGTAATGGGTGATGAGTAATAAGGTTTTCACGCATTCACGCTTCTACACATTCACGCATCAACGCATTTACATATTACTGTTTTTTACCAGCTGGACTTCTTTATTCCCGGTAAATATCCCTTGTGAGCAAGCTTACGAAAACAGATCCGACAAAGACCAAATCTTCGTATATAAGCCCTGGGACGACCACAAATCCGGCACCTGTTATAAATTCGAACTCCGAACTTGGGCTTTTTTTTCGACTTTTCTATTAAAGCTTTTTTTGCCATTACTTTTTACATCTCCAAAATTAATCTTTTCTCTGGAAGGGCATCCCCAAAAGTCTCAATAGTTCCTCAGCTTCCTTATCAGTATCAGCAGTAGTCACAATAGTAACTGATAGACCGGGAAGTTTTCTGGCATCTTCGTAGGCCACTTCAGGGAAGATCAATTGATCATTTACTCCCAAAGTAAAACTACCTCGGCCGTCAAACGAATTTAGAGGTACTCCACGAAAATCTCTAATTCGAGGTATGGCTAAGTTAAAAAATCTCTCCAAAAAATCATACATTCTTCCTTCTCTAAGAGTAACCTTGCATCCTATGGCCATTCCTTTTCTCAAGTGAAAGCCGGATATAGATTTTTTAGCTTTGGTAACTACTGGTTGCTGTCCAGTGATTAAAGCTAAATTCTTTTTAGCTAAATCTAAAAGCTTAGGGTCATTCTTTGCTTCCCCTATCCCTATATTTACACAAACCTTTTTTAGTCTGGGAGTTTTCATTGGATTCTTAAAATTAAACTTTTTCATCATCTGAGGAATTACTTCCTTTCGATAAACTTCCTTTAATCCGGCCATTGGATAATCTCCTCGAGATTTTTAATCAATTACTTCATTGCATTTCTTGCAAATTCTTAGTTTTTCTTTTTCTTCATCCATTTCGGATATTTTAATCCCTATTCGAGCATTTTTCCCACACCTGGGACATATTAACATAACTTTACAGGAAGGAATGGGAGCTTCTCTCTCTACTATTCCACTTTCCTGACCCCTCCTGGTTGCCCTGATATGTCTTTTGGTAATACTTACCCCCTCTACAATTATTCTGTCTTTCTTAGGAATACGTTCAATCACCTTTCCCTTTCTCCCCTTATCTTTACCAGAAAGAACTACTACCTCATCTCCTACTTTGATTCTTGACATTTTATATTTCCTTCTAAGAGGCTGGTGAAAAACCCCAATATTGTAGCGGTTCGATTTATCGAACTCTTTAGCAGAGCGGGTCTCATAAATGAAATCGCAGGCGAAAGCCACTTCCTCACCACTCTCCTAGTAACAGTTCAACCACTAAGTCACAAAGAAGTAATAGTAGAAGAGGCAAAAGGCTAAGAGCAAATGGTTAATGCGTAGAACCTTGAACGTCGAACTTTTAGCCTTTAGCCTCTATAATACTTCTGGAGCCAGGGAAACTATCTTCATAAAACTCTTCCTTAATTCACGAGGAACTGGACCAAAAATTCGTGTCCCTCTTGGATTTCCTGTATTGTCAATCAGGACCCCCGCATTCTCATCAAATCTAATGTAAGTTCCATCTTTTCTTCTTAGTTCCTTCTTTGTACGGACAACCACTGCTTTAACTACCTGCCCTTTAGATATATCACTATTGGGAATGGTTTTCTTAACTGAACCAACTATTATATCTCCAATCTTAGCGTAGCGATGATAGCTTCCTCCGGGAATTCCAATACACATTATCTTTTTAACCCCTGTATTGTCAGCCACCGCCAATTGAGTTCGCAGTTGAATCATTTTATTCCCTTTAAAACCTGAGTTACTCGCCAATGTTTTTCCTTACTTAAAGGCTTGGTTTCAATGATTTTTACCAGGTCACCTGTTTGACATTTATTAGTCCCATCATGAGCTTTAACTTTCTTTCTTTTCCGCACTCTCTTCCCGTAGAGAGGATGAGCAAACTCTCGTTGAAGTAAAACCACCACTGTCTTATCCATCTTATTACTTATCACCTCTCCTACTCTTTCTTTAATTACCTTTTTCAACTCCCACTCCTCATTTTTAAAATCTAAACTATTCAGCCACAGATGGACGCTGATTTTTTGACTAAAAAACAATATAAATATTCACTAAAGCACGTATATTACTGAGTATTTACAAAATAATAGCTATCAAGACTACAGACTAATATTTCTCTCTCTAAATAAAGTCATTATTTGAGCTATATTCTTTCTTATCTGTCTAACTTTAGAAGATCTCTTTGTACGTCCTTGAGCAATCTCAATCTTTAAACTAAATAATTCCTTTCTTAATCGAGCCAGGGAAGAGAGAAGATCTTCTTTATCCATATCTCTTAACTCAGTAATTTTCATTTCATTACCCCATCGGCAGAAACGAATTTGGTCCTGATGGGCAACTTGTGTGAAGCTAAAGTAAAAGCTCTTTTAGCTCTGCTCTCCTTCACTCCTCCCACTTCGAACAAAATTTTACCTTGCCGCACCACAGCTACCCAATCTGTAGGCTCTCCCTTACCTTTGCCCATTCGAGTCTCTAAAGGTTTCTTAGTTACTGATTTGTGTGGAAAAATCCTAATCCATAGCCGACCCTCATGTTTCAAGCTTCGAATTATAGTTACCCGAACAGCTTCAATTTGCCTGGATGTAATCCAGGCAGCTTCGGTAGCAATCAAACCATACTCACCAAAACTAAGTTTGGTTCCTCTTGAAGATATACCTTTTCTCCTACCTCTTTGACTTTTTCTATACTTTACTCTTTTCGGTTGTAAGGGCATCCTTAGATTCCTCCTTGATAACATTGGAAGTGGGCAAAATTTCTCCTTTGTATATCCATACCTTTACCCCAATACATCCATACGTGGTATGAGCGGTACTTACTCCATAGTCAATTTTCGCTCTTAAAGTATGTAGGGGAATCTTTCCTTCTTTTGCCCATTCCTTTCTAGCTATTTCTGCCCCTCCAATCCTACCCTTGCACATTATCTTTATTCCCTCCGCTCCTAACTCCATAGCTCGAGATATAGCTTCTCTCATTATTCTTTTGGTTCCTGTCTTTCTTTTCAGTTGAAAAGTAATTCTTCCAGCCACCAATTGAGCATCCAGTTCAGGATGGGGTATCTCCTGAACATTCAAAAAAATCTTACTATCCGCAGCAAATTGTAAAAGCTCCTTTCTGGCTTTTTCAATGGCCTCACCCTTTTTCCCAATAATTATACCAGGACGAGCAGCAAGGATATCTATTTTTAACTTGTTAGTAGCTCTTTCTATTAAAATATCGGAGATGTTAGCCCTTTCAAATTTTTCCATAAGAAAATCCCGAATTTTAAAATCAACATACAAAAACTGAGAATAGTCTTTTTTATCTCCATACCATTTACTTTGCCATCCTCTAGTTATACCAATTCTTAACCCTATGGGGTTTACCTTTTGTCCCAAGATTACCTCCTTACCAATACTCTTAACAGTTTAGTTTTTATTACTATTCAGTCCCTAATTATCCCGAATAATTATTTAACAATTCTTTCAATATTAAATTTTTCCTTTGTGTCCATTCGTGACTAAATAGTTACTACCCCTCTGAAGATTCAAGAACAACAGTAATGTGAGAAGTTCTTCTTCTCATTATATCAGCCCTACCTCTGGCACGAGGTTTCATTCTTTTCAAAGTAGGGCCTATATCAACCAGGGCTTTTTTAATGTATAGGCGATCGGGTAATAAATTAAAATTATTTTCCGCATTAGCCATTGCTGATCTAAGAATCTTTCTAATTATCCGAGAACTCTTTTGAGGAGTCAATTTTAAGATACTTGCGGCTTCCTGCGCTCCTTTACCCTTAATCAAATTGGCGATCTTTCTCGCTTTAAAGGGAGATATACGAATATACTTACCTACTGCCTTTACTTCCATTGACCAATCCTTTACAATTGTTTAACCACTGAGCACACTGAGAAACTATAGCATAATTCTAATGGTACATTTAATTATTTTTCTGTTATACTAAAATAAGGATATTTGCATTCAGTGCACTCTGTGTCTTCAGTGGTTCCTACTTTGGTGTAATTGCCCTTTTACCATGGGCGCCATGATGACTAAATTTACGAGTAGGAGAAAACTCTCCCAGCCTATGTCCCACCATTTCCTCGGTAACATAAACATTACGGAAGTCCTTACCATTATGAACAGCAAAAGTATACCCAACAAAATCAGGGATAATCATTGACCGACGCGACCAGGTCTTAATGGAACCTTTGTTTTTTTTTCTCTTTTCATTCTCTCTAGTTTTTTTGATTAAACACGCATCAACCCATGGTCCTTTTTTAATAGAACGACCCATCAACATTCTCCTTGTCTATTCTTTAACCACAGAGGACACTGAAAACCACAGAGAAACTAATTATTTTTCAATCTTTAGCCTTATGCCTTTTATTCTGTGTCTTCAGTGGCTTCATTTATTTTTTTCGCCTTTGAACTATCAATCTATCCGAAGATTTCCTTTTTTTTCTGGTTCTCATGCCTTTGGTAGGTTTTCCCCACGGAGTGACAGGATGTCTACCAGGGCCACTACGTCCTTCACCTCCTCCATGAGGATGATCGACGGGATTCATAGCTACTCCTCTAACACGAGGACGCTTATTTAGCCATCGAGACCTGCCAGCTTTACCTATTTGAATGTTCTCATGATCGACATTACCAACCTGTCCCAGGGTAGCTTTACATTCCAGAGGAACAAGGCGAATCTCTCCTGAGGGAAGCTTAATTTGAGCAAATCTCCTCTCTTTACTGAGAAGTTGAGCTGAGACTCCGGCTGAACGGACCAACTGACCACCTGCACCTTTTTTTAATTCAATATTGTATATAAAACTTCCTTCTGGAATATTTTTAAAAGGAAGAGCATTCCCCAATTTTAATGGTGCATCTTCACCAGAGATTACCTCATCTCCCACATTTAATCCCTGAGGAGCTACGATGTACCTTTTCTCTCCGTCTTTATAGTGAAGAAGAGCAATATGGGCTGAGCGGTTAGGGTCATACTCAATAGCAGCAACCTTAGCCTCTATGCCATCCTTATTTCTTTTAAAATCTATTAATCTATATTTTCTCTTAACTCCGCCACCTCTATGTCGAGAGGTAATTTTCCCCTGGTTATTTCTTCCCGCTTTTCTTTTTAATCTAACAGTCAGTCTTTTTTCTGGCTGAGTTTTACTAATTTCAGAAAAGGAAACTCCACTTTGATGCCTTCTCCCAGGAGAAGTAGGTTTGTAAAATTTAATAGCCATTCCTTTATACTCCCAATTCTTCGATAGTGTTACCTTCTTTTAATTTTACTATAGCTTTTTTCCACTGAGAAGTTTTCCCCACAGCCCTTCCTCTCCATCTCCTAATTTTTCCCTTAACTCTCATGGTTCTCACTTTTTCCACTTTTACCTTAAATAACTCCTCTACTGCCCTTCTTATTTCAATTTTACCTGCATTGAGAGGGACCTTAAAAACATACTTGTTCTCTCCTAACATATAAGTTCCCTTTTCCGTAACCACATGTCCTAAAATAATATCGTAAACGGTCTTATTCATTCCTTAGCCTCTCAGTTAATTTATCTACACAGACCTGAGTCAAAAAGAGATTGTCATGAGTAAGGATGTCGTATCCGGAAACCTTGGAAACAAATCCCACATCTACATTTTTTAAATTAGCACAAGCCCTTCTCACCTTTTCGTCTATACTGTCCAGTAAAATTAAAGTCTTCCCTTTAACAGAGAAACTATTTAAGAAGGCTACTACTTCTCTGGTTTTACCTCCATCCACTCCAAATCTATCCAGAACACAAAAACTCCTTTCTTTTATCTTTATCCACAAGCTTGATTTTAAGGCTAATCTTTTCTTCTTTTTGGATAAAGGGTAGTTGAAATTTCTTGGCTTTGGTCCAAAAGCTATTCCACCTCCTACGAAGAGAGGTGATCTAATACTTCCAGCCCTTGCCCTACCTGTACCTTTTTGAATCCAGGGCTTCCTTCCTCCTCCACTAACTTCTCTTCTGCTCTTGGTGGAAGCGGTTCCCTGCCGCAGGTTGCTTTGGTGAGCTAAAACCATCTCTCGCAAAATAGGTTGATTTACCTCACCTACAAATATTTCCTCATCCAATTCAAAATTACTAACTTCCTCTGCCTGTATATTATAAATTTTCCACCTCATAACTTATCCTTAGCTTCCTTAATGAACAGAAGAGTTCCTTTTCTCCCTGGGACACTTCCCTTAATTAAGAGTAAACTCCTTTCTTCATTTACCTCTACCACCTTTAAGTTCTGCACAGTCACTCTTTCAACCCCCATTCTTCCCGGCATCTTTTTACCTTTAAAAACCCGGGAAGGAGAAGCTGAAGCACCAATAGAACCTATTCTGCGATGCCACTGACATGCACCATGAGAAGCAGGCCCCCCTTTAAAACCATACCTCTTCACAACCCCAGCAAACCCCTTGCCTTTAGAGATTCCTGTAACTTTAACTAAATCTCCTTTTTCAAATACATTCAGCTTTATCTCATCACCTACTTTATAAGCAGAAAGGTCTTCTCCTCTTATTTCTCGTAAATAACGCCTGGGAGAAAGATTAACTTTTCTAAAATGGCCTAATAAAGGTCGAGAAACACGAGATTCCTTTACTTCTCCAAAACCTACTTGTATAGCATTATATTTATCTTTTTTTTTAGTCTTTTTCTGAACCACTACTCCATAGACAGTCTTGATCGCAGTTACCGGGATCGAAACATCTCCCTCGAAAATTTGAGTCATACCCAGTTTTCTACCCCATATAGCTTTCACCATATTTATTCTCCACTAAATGTAGTTCAGGCCTTTAGGCCTGATGAAGTAGCACAGGTCGCAAAATTTGCCAGATTAGGCAGACCTGAAGGTCTGCACTGCATCTATCACCAATAATGTGTAATAAGGTTTTTTATCTTTTACCCTTTGCCTTTTATCTCTTACTTCCTATTTTCGCAGGCTAAAGCCTGCGGCTACCCAATTTACCTCTCGCTTCTTATCCTTCGCCCTTTGCCTTTAGCCTCTTGTCTTTTACAGCTTTACCTCTACATGCACTCCCGTGGGAAGATTCATTCCCATCAGAGAGTCAACAGTTTTAGGATTAGACTCCATTATATCTATAACCCTCTTGTGAACTTTCATTTCAAATTGCTCTTGAGAATCCTTATGGGTAAAAGGAGAACGAAGAACAGTAAACCTACTAATCTTTGTAGGTAAAGGGACCGGGCCACAAACCTTTGCCCCACTTCGCTCTATAGTCTCAACAATTCTTTTTACTGATTGGTCTAATATCTTATGATCATAAGCCTTTAATTTTATTCTGATCCTCTGTTTGGGCATTTTTTCATTACTCCTGTATAATTACTGTCCTAAAATCTCCCTGGTAATTTCTGGAGTAACCTCCTGATAACGAGAAAACTCCAGATTGGGAACAGCCCTCCCTTGAGTTAAAGAGCGAAGCCTGGTAACATAACCAAAAAGCTCAGAGAGAGGAACAAAGGCAGACAACTGACGAATTTTTCCTCCCCCTTCTAATTTAAAAATTTGCCCTCGACGAGCCATAATATCTCTCGTCACATCTCCCAAAAATTTCTGGGGAACCTTTACCTCCAATTTCATTATAGGCTCTAGAAGATAAGGAGAAGCCTTCCCCAAAGCCTTCTTAAAAGCAATAATAGCAGCAGTTCTGAAGGCATGCTCGGAAGAATCTACAGGATGAAAAGAACCATCAAAAAGAGTAGCTTTAACATCAATCAGAGGATAACCTCCTAATACCCCATTTAACATAGCATGTTTTACTCCTTTCCTCACGGCAGGAATAAACTCCCTGGGAATAACACCACCCTTAGTTTTATCTACAAAATATTCCTCCTCATCTTTTTTAGGTTTAACTTCCAGGGATACATCGCCATATTGACCCCTACCACCGGTTTGTTTAATATACTGACCACGAGCCCATGTCTTTTTTTTAATACTCTCCCTGTAAGTTACCTGAGGCTTTCCTACATTTACTTTAATGTTAAATTCTCGGTTTAATCTATTAGATATTATCTCTAAATGAAGTTCTCCCATTCCAGAGATGATAGTTTGTCCTGTTTCTTCATCCTGACAAACCTTAAAAGTAGGGTCTTCTTCTGACAACTTAGAAAGAGCAATGGCTAATTTATTTTGTTCTAATTTAGTTTTTGGTTCAACAGCAATAGAAATCACAGGCTCAGCAAACTTTATAGATTCCAGAATTATAGGATATTGCTCATCACAAAGAGAATCTCCAGTCTTAATAATATTGGACCCCACTAAAGCTCCAATTTCCCCGACACAAATCTCTTTTCTCTCAATACGATAGTTAGCATGCATCTCTAAAATGCGGCCAACTTTTTCTCTTCTTTTTTTTGAAGAATTATAAACTGAGGACCCAGGGCTAATTTTCCCCGAATATACCCGAAAATATGTTAGCCTCCCTGCGTAGGGATCAGTAACTATCTTAAAAGCTAAAGCAGAGAAAGCCTCATCGATTGAAACTTTCCTTTTTACGCTTTTTTTGCTCAAAGGGCTAAATCCCTCAACTTCAGGAAGATCTAAAGGTGAAGGCAGGTAATCTATCACTCCATCTAAAAGAAGTCTGGTTCCTTTATTTCTTAAAGCACTCCCACAAAAAATAGGAACTCCACGGTGCTCTAAAGTAAGAGTTCTAACCCCCTGTTTTATTTGAGCAGGAGTCAGAAAGCCTTTTTCAAAAAACTCCTCAAGTAATTCATCACTTGACCCAGCCACATTTTCCACTAATTCATCATGAAAAGCTAAAGCCTTTTCTTGCATATCAAAGGGAATCTCTTCTTCTTTGATTTTTGAATCCACATCATTACTCTCCCAGATCAAGGCCTTCATTTCTATTAAATCCACAACTCCTCTGAAGTTTTCTTCTTCTCCTATGGGTAATTGAACCGGGAGAGAAATAAGTTCAAAATTATTTTTTATTTCATCTAATACTCTATAAAAATCAGCTCCTACTCTATCTAATTTATTAATAAAGGTAATTCTTGGAATGTCGTATTTATCAGTCTGTCGCCATACTGTCTCTGACTGAGGTTCAACCCCTTCTACACCACAAAATATTATTATAACTCCATCCAGTATTCTTAGAACTCTTTCTACCTCTACTGTAAAATCCACATGACCAGGAGTATCTATTATATTAATCCTGCGTCCTTTCCATTGACAAGTAGTAGCAGCAGAGGTTATAGTTATACCTCGTTTTTTTTCCTCCTCCATCCAGTCCATTACTGTTGTACCCTCGTGAACTTCCCCTACTCTATGGGTTTTACCTGTATAGTAAAGCATCCGTTCTGTGGTTGTAGTCTTACCAGCATCTATATGAGCCACAATACCAATGTTTCTAATTTTCTCTATGTAAGCCTTTCCTTCCATCTTTTTTCTCCAGATCTCAGAAGTTGAATAATTCCTTATCCTAACAATGCTCACAACTTTTTCCCCTTTAAGTAATGAGAAGTAATAATGTATTCCTTCAGCTACAAAGACACCAAGATTAATGCGTGAATGTGTAGAAGAGTGAATGCGTGAAAGCGTTGATGGGGTAAATGCATGAATAAGTAAAACGCATCTACGCTTCTACGCATTAACAAATCTTTCTTGTATCACCACTGATAATGTGCAAAAGCTCGGTTAGCCTCAGCCATCTTGCGAGTATCTTCTCTCTTTTTTATCGTCAATCCTTCTCCTCGGAAAGCTAAGATAATCTCCTCAGCTAACTTTTCCTTCATTGGTTTTCCTTTTTTTTCCCCGAGCAAAGTGAACTATCCATCGGATAGCCAGGGCTTCTTGTCTCCGAGATCTAACCTCGGTAGGAACCTGATAGGTAGCCCCTCCTACTCTTCGAGAACGCACTTCTAGCACAGGTTTTACATTTTCCAAAGCCTTAAGAAAAACTTCTAAAGGTTCCTTCTTTAATTTATTTCTCATAATATCAAAAGACCCATAACAGATCTTCTCAGCTTTACTTTTCCCTCCATGCTTCATTAACTTATTAATAAATTTAGACAAGGTAACACTGTTGTATACAGGATCAGATGGTATTTCTCTTTTTTTTGCTATCCTTCTTCTTGCCATATATTACTCCTGTTTTTTCCTACCATATTTAGAACGAGCCTTTTCCCTTCCTTCCACTCCAGAGGTATCCAAAGTTCCCCGAATAATATGGTATTTTACTCCCGGTAAATCCTTTACCCTTCCTCCTCTCACCAAAACAATGGAATGTTCCTGTAAGTTATGACCTTCCCCTGGAATGTAAGCCGTTACCATTCTTCCATTGGATAGTCTTACCCGAGCAACTTTCCTAAGAGCAGAATTTGGCTTTTTGGGGGTAAAGGTTCTTACAGTTACACAAACTCCCTTTTTTTGAGAGCATCCCTGCAAAGCTAAACTCTTCCCTTTCTTTTTACTAAATTTCCTTCCCTTGTTTAAAAGTTGATTAACAGTAGGCATTTTTCTCCCCTAATTCGTGGCTAAATTATTCTCATTACTAAAACCTGTCCCAGCAGGGATTAATCTTCCTAAAATAACATTAGCTTTTAATCCTCTTAAATAATCAACCTGACCTCTAACTGCTGCCTCAACTAATACCTGTTTTGTGCGCTGAAAAGATGCAGCAGATAAAAAGCTATTTTTTTCCTCTTGGGCGGCTTTTGGAATGGCCAACAGAACAGGTTTAACTGTAGCTGGCTTTCCTCCTTCCGATTTTACCTTCTGATTAACTTCTTCAAATTCCACTCTATCCACCTGTTCTCCGGGAAGATAATCGGTATCTCCAGGGTCCTCTACCTCTATTTTTCTCATCATTTGCCGCACGATTATTTCAAAATGTTTAATATTAATATTCACCCCCTGAGATAGATAAACTAACTGAGCCTGGTTTACTAAATACTCCTCAACCGCTCTAACTCCCTTTATTCTTAAAAGAGAACGGGGATTTATCTCTCCTTCAACAATTTTGTCTCCAGCTTCAACATTGTCACCTTTAGAAACTAAAACTTCTCCCCCAATTTCATAAGCTACCTCTTTATTATCCCCTCCCTTTATTTTAATCAAAGAACGACCTTTTTTTACCTCAATACTTACCTGTCCCTCTATCTCACTTATGAGAGCTTCTTCCCCTTTTCGTTGTCGAATTACCCCTTTCCTGGGTAATGTTTGCTTTCTGGGTTCAAAAAGCTCAGTTGCTCGAGGAAGACCCTGAGGAATATCTCCTCCCTTTCTAAACACTCCCCCTGTATGGAAGGTACGCAGAGTAAGTTGTGTTCCAGGCTCTCCAATAGACTGAGCAGCTATCACTCCCACTGCTTCTCCCATACTAACCTCGCGATGGTTAGAAAGGTCCCATCCATAACATTTACGGCAAAGACCCCACTTACTTTGACAAGTAAGGGGAGAACGAATCTTTACTCTTTTCACCCCTGTTTTTTCAACACGAATGGCAGCATTTAGGCTAATTTCCTGGTTAGTTTCTATTATTATTTCTCCTGTGGAGGCATCCTTTATCGGAGCTGCTGCTACCCTTCCCACTATTCGTTGACTTAATGATTCCAGTAATTTTCCCTCTTCATCCATTAAGGGCCCCACAAGAAGACCTTCTATAGTTCCACAATCCTCCTCAACAATGATAACATTTTGAGCTACAGCTACTAACTTACGGGTTAAATATCCAGCATAAGCGGTTTTCAGTGCAGTATCAATCAAACCCTTTCTTCCACCAGAAGTGGACATAAAATACTCAGGTGCAGAAAGTCCCTCTTTAAAATTGGATCGGATTGGCTCCTCGTTAATTCTTCCCTTTAATCTTCCGCCTGGAATTGGATAAAAGTGCTGCCGAACCAGCTCTGAAGGAATGGACAGCTCTTTTCTAAAGACCTCATCCCATAGTTCCCTCCGATAGGTTTCCCGAATAGATCTAGACATTAGTCCTCTTATTCCTATAATTTGACGCAAATTGCCTGCACTTCCTCTCGCTCCTGAAGTCCACATCATATATAGAGGGTTAAAGGGAGAACGGGAAAGGTAATTGGAAACTTTCTCTCCTATTAAATCAGTCAATCGCATCCTTAAATTAATCACGTCAATATACCTTTCCTCTTCACTAATAGCACCTTCTTTAGCCAAAAGGTTGTATCCTTCAATCTCATCTTCTATCTCCTGGAGTAACCTACCTTTTTCCTTTATATTAGGAATATCAGATAAAGAAAAAGTTAATCCAGATTTTGTGGCGTATTCAAACCCTAATTTTTTAATTTTATCTAAGGTATCAACAACGATTATATCTCCAAAGTTTTCCCAAACTGTAGTTATAATCTCGGACAAAACCGATTTATCTATCACTCTGTTTTGAAAAGGCATCTCTTTCGGAAGAACCTGATTAAAAATTATCCTGCCCGGTGTAGTCTCCAGCCACTGTCCATTGGTGAGAATTCTTATCTTATCATGCAGATTTATATTTTTCAAATCGTAAGCCAAAATTACTTCTTCACAAGAGGAAAAACTCCTTTCTGGTTTTTCATTTTCATCCTTTATTACAGTCAAGTAATAGCAACCCAGGGTAATATCCTGAGTGGGAGTAACAATTGGTTCCCCGTTAGACGGAGAAAGAATGTTGTTTTGGGAAAGCATTAAGAGCTTTGCCTCCAGTTGAGCCTCGTAAGAAAGGGGAACATGAACTGCCATTTGATCACCATCAAAGTCAGCGTTAAATGCGGCACAAACCAGAGGATGAAGTTGTATTGCATTCCCCTCTATCAAGACCGGTTCAAAAGCCTGAACTCCTAAACGATGCAGGGTAGGAGCCCGGTTAAGAAGAACAGGATGATCTCCAATTACCTTTTCCAGTACCTCCCAGACAAAAGAATCTCCTTTTTCTATTAAATCATTAGCTCTCTTTATAGTCTCAGTTTTTCCTTCTCTTAAAATCTCTGCTAAAACAAAAGGCCTAAAAAGCTCCAGGGCCATTTTTTCAGGAATACCACATTGATAAAATTTCAGGTGGGGTCCGGGGATAATCACTGCCCTTCCCGAATAATCAACTCTTTTACCTAAAAGATTCTGGCGAAATCTACCTTGCTTCCCTTTTATTGTTTCTCCTAAAGATTTAAGAGGTCTACCGGCAGAACCTAGTATAGGTTGGGGAAGTCTTTCATTTTCAAAAAGAGCATCTACTGCTTGTTGAAGCATTTTTTTTTCATTCTGAATAATTATTTGGGGAGCACCTATTTCTAAAAGATACTTAAGTCGACTGTTTCTATTGATTATCCGACGATACAGATCATTTAAATCTGAATTAGCAAAAATACCACTTTCCAATTGAACCATAGGACGAAAGTTAGGAGGAATAACAGGAATAACGGTTAAAATCATCCATTCAGGTTTATTTCCTGAGCGAAGGAGGCTATCCACTACTTCCAACCGCTTTATCAATTTTACTCTTTCCCCTTTTTTAGTTCCTCTTTGAAGAAGTCTTTCTTTTAAGTTCTGCTTCAGACTTTCCAGTTTTATGTTTTGCAGAAATTTTAGTACAGCTTCTGCGCCAGTTCCCACCTGAAAAGAATCTTCTCCATGAACCTCTCTATAATGCCGGTATTCCTCTTCCTCTAATAGCTGCAATGACTTCAGGGAGGACTGTCCAGGATCGATCACTAAATAATTCACGAAATAAATGACCTTTTCTAAATCCCTTTTCTTCATTCCCAATAAAAAAGGAAGGTATTTTTTAGTATACCAGATATGGGCAACAGGCGTAGCCAGTTCAATATGCCCCATTCTTTCCCGTCTAACTTTGGAAGAGGTAACTTCTACTCCACACCTCTCGCACACGACCCCTTTATATTTCATCTTTCGATATTTACCACAGTAACACTCATAATCCTTAGTGGGACCAAAAATTTGTTCACAGAAAAGACCATTTCTTTCAGGTCTAAAAGTTCTGTAGTTAATAGTATCAGTTTTCTTTACCTCCCCATGAGACCATCCTCTTATTTCTTCCGGGGAAGCTATTTTTATTTTAACTTTATTAATATCATTAATTTTCCACAATTTGGCCTCCCAGGTTTACCCTTCCTCCGTATTTTTAATGAAGATTCTCTTCCCATCTTTCCAGAACTCTAAAGATAACCCCAGAGCCTGAAGTTCTTTAACCAAAACCTTAAGAGACTCCGGAGTTTCTGTTTCTAAGAGATTTTCTCCCTTTATTATCTGCTCATGAATTCTAGTCCTGGCCTGCAGATCATCTGATTTCCCAGTAAGCATTTCCTGAAGAGTATAAGCTGCCCCGTAACCTTCTAAAGCCCATACCTCCATTTCACCAAACCTTTGTCCTCCCTGTCTAGACCTACCTCCTAAAGGTTGTTGGGTAATTAAAGCGTAAGGTCCTGTTGAACGAGCATGCAGTTTTTCTTCAGCTATATGAATCAACTTCATTAAATACATGTAACCCACAGCTACTGGATGATCAAAAGGCTCCCCAGTTCTACCATCATAAAGAGTTGTCTTCCCAGAACCTGGCAAAGATGTCCTCTTCAAAAGCTTTTGTATTTCTTCCTCCTTGGAACCTTCAAAAATCGGGCATATCATTTGTGCACCTAAGTGCTTGGCTACCCATCCTAGATGAAGTTCAAAAATTTGACCAATATTCATTCGAGAAGGAACGCCTAAGGGATTTAACACTATTTCTATGGGGGTACCATCGGAAAGATAGGGCATATCTTCTTCAGGAAGTATTTTAGCCACAACTCCTTTGTTTCCATGACGACCGGACATTTTATCTCCTGCGCTAATCTTTCGCCTAAGTGCCACATAAACTTTTACTCTCTTTTTAACATCAGGAGGAAGAACATCTTCCTCTCGAGAAAACACTTTAACTTCAATTACCTTGCCTCTAATGCCGTGAGACACTCTTAAGGAATTATCCTTAACTTTTTGAGCCTTCTCGCCAAAAATGCTCCGGAGTAATCTCTCCTCAGGAGTTAGTTTTACTTCCATCTGAGGAGTTACCTTACCCACTAAAATATCTCCCGCGGAAACCTCAGCTCCTACTCTAATTATTCCATTTTCATCTAAATCCTTTAAGGAAAACTCGTCCACATTAGGGATATCGGCCGTTATTTCCTCTGTTCCCGACCTTAATTCTTTAGCCTCTATCTGAAACTGTTCAATATGAATGGAAGTAAAAATATTTTCCTTTACTAATTTCTCACTGACTAAAATTGCATCCTCAAAATTATATCCCTCCCAGGGCATAAAAGCTGTTAAGATATTTCTACCAAGGGAAATTTTTCCTTCATGAATAGCTGGACCATCTGTAATAAAATCCCCTTCTTTTATCATCTCGCCTTTTTCTACAATAGGTCTTTGGTCTATACAGGTTCTCTGATTAGACCTCCTGTATCTTATCAAAGGATAAACATCTATTCCTTGAGAGGTTTTTATCTTTATCCGGGTGGCATCTACATAAATAACTTCTCCTCCTCTTTTAGCACTCTGCGAAGCTAAAGAGTCTTGAGCTATTTTACCCTCCATTCCTGTCTGAACTAAAGGCTGTTCTAAATTCTCTAAGGGAATAGCTTGCCTTTGCATATTTGATCCCATCAAGGCTCGATTAGCATCGTTATGTTCTAAGAAAGGTATTAAAGCAGTAGCTACGCTAACTATTTGTTTAGGAGAGATGTCCACATAGTCTACCTCTTGGGGAGAAACAACCACTATTTCTCCCTGATATCGAGCCATTATATGGGACTTGATAAAATTCCCTTGAGCATCCATTACATCACATCCTGCCATGTGGTACATATCTTCTTCTCTGGCATCAAGATAATCTACCTCTTCTGTTATTTTTCCATTTCTAACTCTTCTGTAAGGAGTTTCTAAAAATCCAAGCTCATTTACGCGAGCATAAGTAGCCAAAGAAACTATAAGCCCTATATTCTGACCTTCTGGAGTCTCAATGGGACATACACGCCCATAATGAGAATAATGGATATCTCTAACTTCTTCTTTAGCCTGAACTCTGGATAAACCTCCTGGGCCCAGGGCTGATAATCTACGTTTATGAGTTAGCTCAGCCAAAGGATTAGTCTGATCAAGATATTGAGAAAGACGACCAGTATAGAAAAAATTCTGTATTGCTCCCCTCAAAGCATAAGTGCTAATTAGGGAACGTGGAGTAATTGTTTCAGGGTCCTGAATGCTCATTCGTTGCTGAGCTATTCTGGACAGGCGAGATAATCCAATACGAATTTGTTCGGCTAAAAGGTCTCCTACTCTTCTCACTCTTCTATGGGAAAGATGATCTAAGCTTTCAAGTTCTCTTGTTTCTCGACCCAGTTTAAACAAAGATTTTATAATTCCTATAACATCCTCCGTTTGAAGAACCATACTATCCCAGCGAGTATTTAAACCTAATTCTTTATTAATCTGGTATCTTCCTGTTTTGCTTAGATTGTACACTCGTGGGTCAAGGAAAGTCTTCTCAAATACCTGTTTAGCTGATTCAAATACTGGGGAACGACCAGGTCTCAATCGCTGATAAATTTTAAAAAGAGCTTCTCGAGAAGAGGTTACTCCATCCTGTTCAAAGGTGCGCTTTAAAATATCTCTATCTTGAGAATGGGGAAATCCCTTTAAAACTTGTTCAGGATTTGCCCCCAAAGCCCTCAAAAAAAGAGTAGCTAACATTATCTTCCCTTGATTAATACGAAGTTGCAGAAGATCCTCCTTAATCTCAATATCTAACCAACTTCCTCGTTCAGGAACAATTCTTCCCTTATAAAGTATCTTTCCTTCACTGGATTTTGAAGTACTTTCCTCAAAGAATACCCCCGGCGCTCTTTGCAGCTGATTAACTATTATTTTCTGGGTTCCATTAATGATAAAACTTCCCTCATTAGTCATCAAAGGTAAATCACCTAAATAAACTTCTTGTTCCAATATCTTCTCAGTCTCTCTTTTCAATCTCAGTTTTACATATATGGGAAGGGTGTAAGAGAACTCTTCTACTTGACACTTTTCTAAATCATAGGGTGGCTCATTAAAGCGATACTCTACAAAGTCCAGAATCATTTTACCATTGTAACTTTCCACAGGAAAAATATCCAGAAAAACAGACTGCAACCCATCTCTTTTTCTTTCCTTAGGCAGGACATCCCCTTGAAGAAAAGAGTTGTAAGAGACCTTTTGCAACTCCAACAAATTGGGAATCTTCACAATGGAAGAATATCTGCTAAAATCTAAAATTTTTGTTTTCAATATTTTCCCTCTTAAAAGCAAAATTTAAAAGACTATTCAGCCACAGATGAACGCTGATATTTTTTCTTTCATTATCATACAAAAGGCTAAGAGCTATAAAGGTTATCAAGTTCATTATAAACTTCATAAAAACTTAAAAATAATATCTGTGATCTGGCATTTAAACCTCTCTACGTTTATCTGTGTTAATCTGTGGCTAAATATTTGCTTTTATTTTAACTCTACCTTAGCTCCTACGGCTTCCAAAATTTGTTTTATTTTTTCAGCCTCTTCTTTCGTTATACCTTCTTTAACCGGTTTAGGAGCCTGCTCCACTAGATCTTTAGCCTCTTTTAAACCTAAAGATGTAAGTTTTCTTACCTCTTTAATTACCTGAATCTTCTTAGGTCCCATTTCACTAAGAATCACATCAAATTCTGTTTTTTCTTCCTCTTCAGGTTTCCCTTGGGCGGGAGCAGCAGCTACAGCCATCTGAGGAGATACCGCCTGAACTCCAAATTTATCCTCCAGCTCTTTCACTAATTCCGATAACTCTAATACATTCATCTGCTCAATAACTTTAACAATCTGATCCTTCTTCTCTATTTTTTGGCCTTCTTCTTTTTTCCCCGCATTAGCAACCTCTTCTACCTCGGTTGGCATAGATAAACCTCCTTTTTGTTCTAAAATAGCCTTTATAATCAAAATGAAGTTAATTAAAGAATAATTTAAAACTCTAATTAACCTTCTCAGGGGGAATTGCAACACACCTACAAGTTGAGATAAAAGAGTAGATTCTGAGGGCAAATCTGCGAGATAAAGAACTTTATCTGCATCTAAAAGGTAGTTCTCCAAAAAACCCCCTTTAATTTTTAAATTGGAATGTCCGGATATAAATTCCTTAACTATCTTGGCTGATTTCAGTGGTTTGTCTTGAATAAAAATTATACCAGTAGGTCCGGAAAAAAAATCACTCAGCATCTCTAATTTAGCTTCTTTCAAAGCTCGATTAGCTAAAGTATTTTTAACCACCCGGAAGAAAGATTGGCTTTCTCTTAATTTATTTCGGAAATCAGTAAGTTCAACTACTTTTAATCCAAGGTAATCTACAATAAAAAATGCCTTACTTTCTAAAAAGTTATTTCTCATTTCCATGGTCAACTGTTTTTTCTCATCCAGTTTCATTATAATTATTATCTCCCTGTTTCAGGTAAACTAACCTTTATTCCCGGTCCCATGGTGGAGGAAAGAAAAATACTTTTTATATATCTCCCCTTCACTGTGGAAGGCTTGTCCCCTTCCAGAGCCTTTATAAGAACTTCAAGATTTTCCAGAAGAGCAGAATCTTTAAAAGAAACTTTCCCCAAAGGAGCATGGATTACCCCAGTGGCATCGTTTCTGTATTCTATTTTACCCTTTTTTAGCTCTTCCACCACTCGAGCAGGGTTATCAGTTACTGTACCTACCTTGGGAGAGGGCATCAAACCCTTAGGGCCAAGAATTCGTCCCAATTTTGCTAATGACCTCATCATCTGAGGAGTAGAAACCACGGCATCGAAATTCAGCCATCCCCCTTGAATTTTTTTAATTAAATCCTCTCCACCAATAAATTCTGCTCCTACTTGTTTCGCCGCCTCAGCTTTATCTCCGGCAGCAAAAACTACCACTCTAACTGACCTTCCTAATCCTTGTGGGAAAATTACCGTTCCTCTTACCCTTTCCCCTTTTTGCTTAGGTTTTATATTTAAAGCAACAGACACTTCTACAGTTTCCTCAAAGTTACGATGAGGAAGCTCCTTAATGAGAGTTATAGCTTCAGAAGGGGAGTACCCTCGGTTAGTCTCTATTTTCTTTTTAGCTAAAAGATACTTTTTACTTTTTTTGGGCATAACTGATTACTCCTCTATCACCAATCCCATATTTTTAGCTGTTCCTTCAATAATCTTCATGGCTTCTTCTACTCTATAGGCATTCAAATCCGGTAATTTAATCTTAGCTATTTCTTCAATATCCTTCTTTTTTACCTTACCCACCTTTCTCTTGTTAGGTTCTCCCGAGCCTTTCTCAATATTAGCTGCCTTCTTAAGCAAGGAAGCAGCAGGGGGTGTCTTCAATACAAAGGTAAAAGAACGATCTTTATAAATAGTCATCAATACAGGAATTATAATATCTTCTTTACCTTTGGTCTTTTCATTAAAAGATTTACAAAAATCCATTATATTTACTCCATGTTGACCTAAAGCTGTGCCAACAGGAGGAGCTGGATTTGCTTTCCCCGCAGGGATCTGAAGTTTAATTTGCGCTTTAATAGGTTTTCTGGCCATTATAACTTCTCCACATTAATATATTCTAACTCTACGGGTGTCGCCCGTCCAAAAATTGAAACTAAAACCTTAAGCCTCTGTTGGTGCGAATTTACCTCAATAATCTCTCCCTGGAAATTAGAGAATGGTCCCTTGGTTATGCGAACGCTTTCTTCAATCTCAAAAACCACTCCAGGTTTTGGTTTTTTCTCTAAAAGACCCATTCGATATTCAATATGATCTATCTCTTTTTTATCCAGAGGCACAGGCTGACTTTTAGGACCAACAAAACCACTAACTCCAGGAGTATCACTAATTACAAACTTTATCTCATCAGTAAGTTTAGCTTCTATCAGTATATACCCTGGGAAAAACTTTCTTTTATATACTCTTCTTTTCCCATTTCTAACTTCAGCTATTTTTTTCCGTGGGGATTAAAATTCGAGATATTTTATCCTTTACTCCGAATGACTCCACTCTCTGTTCAAGATTGGCTTTTACCCTGTCCTCTTGACCTGCATAAGTGTGAAGAGCATACCATCTTTTAGTCATTATTCTCACTTCATCCTAGGAAAATTCTCCAAACCTGGAGAAATAGCACATCAATCCCCCCTATAACAATAGACAAAACAATTATGGCTACTAAAGCAATAATAGTTGATCTTACAACTTCACCTCGTGTAGGCCAGCTAACTTTTTTTAACTCAGATCTAACTGAGTAAAGAAAACCCTTTATTTTATTAGCCATGTAAAAGTCCTCGTTAATGCACTACAAAAACTATTCACCAATTACTATTTATTGGCAGGCCCGGCAGGACTCGAACCCGCAACCACCGGATTTGGAGTCCGGTGCTCTAGCCAGTTGAGCTACGGACCTATTTCTCTTTATGAGAAGTATGTCGACGACAAAATTTACAGTACTTTTTTAATTTCAAAGAGGATGTTTTCTTATTCCGCGAAGTAGTATAATTTCTTTGCTTGCACTGAGTGCAAACAAGAGTTACTATTTCAGCCATTGGATTTTCCTATTCAATAATTTTACCCACAACCCCAGCTCCAACCGTGTGGCCTCCCTCTCTTATAGCAAACCTTAGCCCCTGTTCCATAGCAATGGGAATGATAAGTTTAATGGTTAATCGCACACTATCTCCGGGCATTACCATCTCTACTCCCTCAGGAAGAGAGGAATCACCGGTAACATCGGTAGTTCTAAAATAAAACTGAGGCCGATAACCTTCAAAGAAGGGAGTATGTCGACCACCCTCCTCCTTGGTTAAAATGTATGTTTGTGCTTCAAATTTGGTATGAGGAGTTATACTACCTGGAGCAGCTAAAACCTGCCCTCTCTGCACTTCATCCTTACCCACTCCCCTTAAGAGAACTCCTATATTATCACCTGCCTGGCCTTCATCCAGAGTTTTTCTAAACATCTCCACTCCGGTAGCCACTGTTTTTCTGATTTCTTTAGACATTCCCACTATTTCAACAGGGTCACCTACTTTTACCATTCCCCTTTCCACTCTACCGGTAACCACAGTGCCCCTTCCTGTTATAGTAAAAATATCCTCTATAGCCAATAAGAAGGGTTTATCTATCTCTCTTTTCGGAAGAGGAATGTAATCATCCACAGCATTAAGAAGCTTTAATATTGGTCCGCATTTTGGGCAATCCTCTTTCCCACATAAACACCCCATGCACTGAAGAGCTGATCCGGCAATTATTGGAATATCATCTCCTGGAAAGTTATATACAGAAAGAAGCTCTCTAACTTCCAGATCTACCAGCTCCAACAACTCTTTATCTTCCACCTGATCAACTTTATTTAAAAAGACCACTATAGCAGGGACGTTTACCTGTCGCGCAAGGAGGATATGTTCCCTGGTTTGAGGCATAGCTCCATCAGCAGCCGAAACCACTAAAATAGCCCCATCCATCTGCGCTGCCCCAGTAATCATATTCTTAATATAATCAGCGTGTCCGGGACAGTCTATATGAGCGTAATGCCTTTTTTCTGTTTCATATTCAGCATGGTAAATAGCAATAGTTAGGCCCCTTTCCCTTTCTTCAGGAGCATTATCGATTTCCTCCAAAGTTTTTGGGGTAGCCAAATTCTTCTTAGCCAAAAGCTGAGTTATGGCAGCAGTCAGAGTAGTTTTTCCATGGTCAACATGACCTATAGTTCCAATATTAATATGAGGCTTAGTTCTTACAAATTTTTCTTTGGCCATCTTTTTCCCTCCTTATTTATATTAAAATGTTTACAAATAGCGCTTATAAAATAGCCAATAGCTCATGGCTCATAGGAAATTCAAAAATCTTTAAGAAAAATCATTAAAACTTTTATTTTTTTCTCTTTCCTAAGAAATTATTGAAATTCCGATGC
>Ga0257140_1000002_pt1 | contig 27138 bp, 28 predicted proteins | sample saktaT_16_FD_194407 | JGI IMG/M metagenome (GOLD analysis project Ga0257140, IMG submission 194407) | Metatranscriptome of saline water microbial communities from Sakinaw Lake, British Columbia, Canada - sak_2010_1_5_120m (Metagenome... | ecosystem: Environmental > Aquatic > Non-marine Saline... | reverse complement strand
GTCCAAAGCGAGGTTTTTGCCAAGCCCTCGATTGTTGATAAACACGGATCATATATTTGGATGGATATTGGCTCTATTCCGCTTGGCTATGCGTGGCTTTTCCCTAAAGCTGATCATCTGTCAGTTGGAATAGGCGTTTTTCAAAAAAAAGCTCATTCTCTTAAAAAACACTTCCAGCGATGCCTGACGGCTATGTTGCCGGAGTATGACTCCATAGAAGTTTATGCTCATCCGTTAGCCCTTTGGGGCGGTGACTGCAAGCTTGCGGGAGATAGGGTGCTGTTGGTTGGTGATGCCGCTGGTCTTACTGATCCGCTTACCGGAGAGGGCATATATTATGCCATCCGAAGCGGGATCATGGCGGCTCAGGAAATAGGTCAGTGTTTGTCTCAGAATCGCTATGATATGACCGGGCTGTGAGATCAGAGCTGGGTCGTTCGCTGAGAATGGCTATGAAGCTATCCGCTCTCTTCTATGCCTTTCCTCGATTGACTCACAAATTCGGGATCTGTAATGATGAACTCACTAGATATTTTGGTGAGATGATGCAGAGATCCGAAGAAAGGACATATATAGATTTCTATAAATACGCAAGAAAGCATATATTCAGGTTTATTTGATGTATGGAAATAGATCGAAACCGGATTTTGTTGCTGATCGGGAGTAACGGAAAAGAGGAGGTTTTTCGATGGCAAACGTTGCTTTTGTTGAGCCTGGTGGTTTTCGAGCCTAAGAAGATGCATCCGCTTGAGCTTCAGGAGAAATTTTTTTGGGCGTTCAAAAAGTTCTATTCTCTGAGACGAAAGCCATTTTTCTATCCCGTCTGCCGCTATATAGTCAATAGGTGGTACAAAACTAACAGGGAAACCCTAGCAGATTTGAGAAAGCGTTTTGGCTCTGCCGTTGGAAAATCTGGTTAGATCATGCAATTTTGTGACATTACAATTGACAATAACCGCTTTTTTTGCTACTATTATTCATGTATGACATTTTCATCCATCCCACAAAAAAAGCTTGACAAGGGCTTTTGTATTATATATAATTAACCCTTGTCTGTTAAGCTGACTATGGGCTGGCGTAGCTCAGTGGTAGAGCAGCTGATTTGTAATCAGCCTGTCGGGGGTTCAAATCCTCTCGCCAGCTCCAGAGCAGAATATTATATGCTTGGCTATTACGTTGGGTCGGTGTCCGAGTGGTTAAAGGAACTGGTCTGTAAAACCAGTGCAAAATGCTACCAAGGTTCAAATCCTTGCCGGCCCACCATTTCTGAGCGGGAATAGCTCAGCTGGTAGAGCATTGGCCTTCCAAGCCAATTGTCGCGGGTTCGAATCCCGTTTCCCGCTCCATAGCAGCGGTTAACGCCTTTGCCATGAGGATTTCGATCTCGATGTAGCGTAAAAGGCAGTATTTAATCCCTAATTCCTTAGTCAGCTATCAGATAAAAGCGGGCTGAATTTGGCAGCCAGAATTTCTGCTGGAAAAACTGAATTTAATCTGTCCAGAAGCCTCGCTCACAGAAAGTAAATTAACATGCCCACGTAGCTCAGTTGGTAGAGCACATCCTTGGTAAGGATGGGGTCACCGGTTCAAATCCGGTCGTGGGCTCCAACTAGCTTTATATAAGCGTGTAGTAAGGGAGGAACTAATAAAGATGGGGAAGGCGAAATTTCAGCGTAAGAAGCCACATGTAAATATAGGTACAATAGGACACGTCGACCATGGCAAAACCACTTTGACGGCAGCTATTACAAGAGTTCTAGCTACTAAGGGTTTTGCAGAATATCGGACTTTTGACTCAATAGATAATGCGCCTGAAGAAAGAGAACGTGGTATTACTATCGCGATACAGCATGTGGAATATGAAACAGAGAATCGCCATTATGCGCACGTGGACTGCCCGGGACACCGTGACTACATAAAGAATATGATTACCGGCGCTGCCCAGATGGACGGATCGATATTGCTAGTGGCAGCAGATGATGGTCCTATGGCACAGACACATGAGCACGTTCTTCTTGCTCACCAAGTTAACGTTCCGGCTATGGTCGTATTTCTCAATAAAGTAGATAGAGTAGATGATGAGGAACTTCTGGAACTGGCAGAACTAGAGGTACGCGAGCTTCTGACAGAGCATGATTTCCCCGGAGATGAAGTTCCCGTTATAAGAGGATCTGCCCTGAAAGCTCTGGAATGTTCCTGCGGCGAATGCGAATGGTGCAAAGCTATATGGGAACTAATGGAAGCTGTTGACAGTTATATTCCTCTGCCTGTTCGCGATGTTGATAAGCCCTTCCTGATGCCCATAGAGGACGTCTTCACAATTGAAGGAAGAGGTACAGTCGTTACCGGAAGAGTGGATCGTGGTGTTGTGCATATGGGCGACAAGATTGAGATAGTTGGACTTCGCCCGACGCATGAAACCGTCTGCACCGGTGTAGAAATGTTCCGCAAGACTCTGGACGAGGGTCGCGCTGGTGACAATATCGGCGTTCTTATGCGAGGTATCGATCGCAAAGACGTAGAGCGCGGTCAGGTTCTGGCTGCTCCTAAGACCATCACCCCGCACACCAGATTCAAGGCGGAAGTTTACGCTCTGTCGGCTGAAGAAGGTGGACGAGATAATCCGTTCTTCACTGGTTACAAGCCGCAGTTCTATTTCACAACTACGGACGTGACCGGTCAGGTAACTCTTCCTGAAGAAGTTTCTATGGTCATGCCGGGCGACAACGTGAATCTGGAAATTGAGCTTGGCAAGCCGATAGCAATGGAAATGCAGCAGCGATTTGCTATTAGAGAGGGTCGAGTTACGGTCGGGGCAGGAACGATCTCTGAGATCATTGAATAACAAATAACTTTTGTGGATAGGATGTTGTAGCTGTGCGTGATATTGTAACATTGGCTTGTGATAAGTGTAAACGTCGTAATTATACAACCACCAGGAACAAGCGACTGACGCCGGACAGGTTCGAGCGGAGCAAATACTGTAGGTTCTGCCGTAAGCATACTGTTCACAAGGAAACTAGGTAGGACTAGACTCCTCATATAGATTGTCAAGCAGGCCTGTAGCTCTAATGGCTAGAGCACTGGTCTCCAAAACCAGGTGCTGTGGGTTCGAATCCCACCAGGCCTGCCATTCTCGTGTTGCTTTCAGGGGGAAGTATCCCCCTATTTTTCCGCCTCTGGAAATTTGTTATCCTATATCGAGGGGTGCAAGAGCGCATGTTTAAAAAGCTGATCAAATTTCTTCGCGAAGTAAAGTTGGAACTGAAGAAGGTATCTTGGCCAGATCGTAAGGAAATATCAGGCTCCACGAGCGTTGTTATAGTGAGCGTCGTAATTGTGGCAGTTTACTTGGGGATTGTTGACACTATCCTGCAGCAGTTAATGATGTTGATTCACTAGGATCGCTTGTTTGCCGCATTTCGGAGGGCGAGGTTACCGGGCTGAGTTGAGGTGTGGCAACGTCAACATAAAATCCAGAAATGGGGTTTTGCTTAGACTATGGCTTTAGCTTGGTACGTTTTACATACCTATTCCGGTCACGAGAATAGGGTTAAATCAAGTCTTGAACAGCGGGTAATCGCTATGGGAATGAAGGAGAAGATGGAAGATATCCTTGTCCCGACTCAGGAAGTCGCAGAAATCAAAGGTGGAAAGAGAAAGGTTTCTGTAAAAACATCATTCCCGGGCTATGTGTTGGTGCGAATGGATCTGGATAACGACCTGTGGTATGTCGTTAAGAGCACCCCCGGTGTCATGGGTTTTGTGGGTTCCGCTACACAGCCCACTCCGCTTGAGGATGAGGAAGTGGAGAACATACTCAAGGTTGCCGAGCACGGAGTCGAAGAGGAAGTAAAACACTTAATTGATATATCCACAGGCGATAAAGCGAAGATTATAGATGGTCCTTTTACAGGATTTTCCGGTGTGGTTGATGAGATCAATGAGGAAAAAAGTAAACTGAAATTGATGATATCTATTTTTGGGAGATCCACGCCTGTGGAATTGGAATTCTTTCAGGTAGAGAAACAATAGGAGGCGCCCTATTTCTGGGCATCGTTGGGAAAATGGCTAAAAAAATACTTTCAGTTGTAAAACTTCAGATCCCCGCGGGTCAGGCTAATCCGGGACCGCCTGTTGGACCTGCTTTGGGACAACATGGAGTTAATGCTTCGGAGTTTGTTAAGGCTTTTAACGCGCAAACTCAAGGTCAAGAGGGACTAATTGTATCTGTAGTGGTTACTATATACGGTGACAGAACCTTCAGCTATATTTTGAAAACGCCGCCGGCTTCCGTTCTTCTGAAAAGGGCTGCCAAGCTGGCAAAAGCTTCCGGAGATCCCAAAACCACAAAGATCGGATCTGTAACACAGGAAGACTTGAGGCAAATTGCGGAAACAAAAATGCCCGATCTTAACGCCGGAAGCGTTGAGGCTGCAATGCGGATGATCGAAGGAACTGCTCGAAGTATGGGAATTACTGTAGAGAAATAGTAACTCCAATAGTCTCTATAAAATAAACGAAAAGACGAGGTTCTTTTGGCATGAGTAAAAGCAAGAGATATAATGGATCCAGTGAATTAGTTGAGAGAATGAAATTATATGAGCTGGATGAAGGCATCGAATTACTAAAGAAAATGGCTAATGCCAAATTTGATGAGACTGTGGAGTTGGCGGCTCGTTTGGGCGTTGATCTCAGACATGCAGACCAGGCGGTGCGGGGAGCTCTTAGTCTGCCGAACGGTACAGGACAAGCAGTTAGCAGAGTTCTTGCCTTCGCACAGGGTGAAAAAGCTACTGAGGCTGAAGAAGCGGGAGCCGACTACGTTGGTGGGGAAGATTTCGCCAAGAAAATATCAGGTGGATGGCTTGAGTTTGAGGCAGTTGTTGCCGCCCCTGATATGATGAGGGTTGTCGCTCCGCTGGGTCGGATTCTGGGTCCGCGTGGATTGATGCCAAGCCCCAGAGCCGGTAGCGTTACCAATGACATTGGTCCCATGATTAAGGAAATCAAAGGCGGTAGAATTGAGTGGTCGCCGAGCAATCGTATGGATAGAACTGGCTCCGTTTTGCAGGTGCCAGTAGGTAAGGCTTCTTTCAGTGTTGATCAGTTGAAAGAAAATATACTTGCAGTGATTGATGCAATTATTAAAGCCAGACCGACAGCAGCAAAGGGGAGATATCTTCGTAGTATTTCGATTTCTTCTACAATGGGGCCAGGAATTAAGCTGGACACACAGCAGTTGGTTAGCTTGTTGGAGCAGTAAAGCGGCTAATCTGACAGAAGTTGGTATTTGAGCAGGAGGAATAGGGTGCCAAAACCGGAAAAAATAGCAGCGGTTGAGGAGATCAAGGAAAAGCTAGGTTCGGCTAGAATAGCAATCCTAACAGAGTTTCAAGGTCTCAGTGTGGCTGAGATGACTGAATTGCGGAAGCTATTTCGCGATGCCGACATAGACTATAAAATTTACAAAAACACTCTAACAAAGCTTGCTGCCCGTGAAGTAGGTGTAGATAAAGGGATAGATAATTATCTGGTAGGAACCACTGCTCTGGCATTTGGCGGGGATGACCTTGTGTCTTCGGCAAAGGTCGTTAAGAATTTCAGCGCAAAGCATAGCAAATTTAAGATAAAGGCTGGAATTCTTAACAGCAAAGTTATTGCCTCTGATGACGTCATAGCATTGGCTGATATACCGCCCAGAGAAGTTTTGCTTTCTATGGTTCTGGGAGGAATTCAGGCTCCTATTTCAAGGTTTCTGAGTGTACTTCAGGGTCCTGTTCGGGATTTTGCCATTGTTTTGAGTAAATTGGCTGATAAGAAGGGCGAAGAAGTTAGCTCGGAATAGCAGGCTAAATTAGATTATAGATTGAATCGCGAGAAAGGCGGAAAAGAGAATGGCTATTTCAAAAGAGGAGATAATGGAGGCGATCGGCAATATGTCGGTCTTGGAACTCTCGGAACTGGTTAAAGATCTCGAAGAAAAATTCGGTGTGTCTGCTGCAATGCCAATGGGCGGATTTGCTCCCATGCAGGCAGCGCAAGCCGCACCGGAAGAGGAAGAAGAAGAACAGACTGAGTTCACGGTCGTTCTGTTATCCTTCGGAGAGAAGAAAATACAGGTTATTAAAGAGGTGCGTGCAATTACAAGTCTGGCGCTGAAAGATGCCAAAGCCTTAGTTGATGAAGCTCCATCGAACATCAAAGAGGGTATTGGTAAAGAAGAAGCTGAAGATCTTAAGTCCAAGTTGGAGGCCGCCGGGGCTGTTGTAGAGCTAAAATAGTGGCAAAGCACCTGCAATATTACAAATGATAGAGCCCACGGTCGTGAAAACTGCCGTTGGGCTTCTTCATTTTCTTTTTCTCTTGACAAATTGAGAATTTTTTGTTAGAATGATAGTTCATCAAATTATAGTCAAGCCTACTTATGTTAACATAACAAAGGAATGCCAAGGTTGCAACTTTGGAGACTACGTTTCCCTCCCAATTTTATCCGATTGTGAATAGCAAAAGGTATCTATGGCTATGCAGATGGCCAAGTAGGGCGGTGTTTGATTGAGCACCCATATTTCAGGCACGTAAGAACACTCAAGAATCCCTTGTGCCTCTAGTTAAGAGAATAAGTTATTGTATAAGACATATATCAATATATGGTTGTCAATCTTGTGAGCCCGTGCTGAGAAAATCTGCAGGCTTTGCATGGCTAAGGAAAAATCTACATATCAACTATCAGCCGAGGGGTAGCGGTAACTTGGAGTTGTTCTTTGTGGCTCTGGATTCAGTTCCATTTGAGCCGGAATTTGAATACTCACAGAACCCTTATGCCTTCAAACTGATAAAGCAAGTCAAGCCAACGGGGGAGTGATAATGTACCATACGGAGAAGTTTGGAAAGCGGGTAAGAAGATCCTACGCCAAAATCCCTACCATAATGGAACTGCCAGATCTCATAGAAATTCAGAAGAGGTCTTATGAGGACTTTCTCCAGGAGGATATTGAGCCCGAACAACGTAAGAATATAGGACTGCAAGCCGCTTTTCTAGAGATCTTTCCAGTCAATGACTTCAGCGATACGCTGACGCTGGAATTTGAAAGCTACTCCTTGGGCGAACCGAAATACGATGTGTTGGAATGTCAGGAGCGGGGAATGACCTACGCCGCCCCGCTAAAGGTAAAAGTCAAACTCATCGTTCAGGAAAAAGACAAGGAAACTGGAGCCAAGCGCGTAGTTGATATAAGGGAACAGGATGTCTATATGGGCGAACTTCCGCTCATGACAGAAACTGGAACTTTTGTCATAAATGGAGCCGAGAGAGTTATTGTCAGCCAACTCCATCGTTCTCCCGGCGTTATATATGACGACGAAATTCACGCCAGTGGTAAAAGGCTCTATTCTGCAAGGATAATACCATATCGCGGCGCGTGGATTGAGTTTGAGTACGACACTAGCGATGTGATCTATGTCAGACTTGACCATCGGAAGAAAATGCCGGCAACTTTGCTTTTGAGGGCGTTAGGATGGGTTACTGACGAGGAGATCATGAGGTTGTTCTCGAAGGTTGGGCGCGTGAAGGTGTCTTCGTGGGAAAAAGGTGAAGATATCTTAACGAAAGATCAGTTCCAAAAAGGTATTGATCGGATGCTTACCGCAGACGTTGTTGACGAGAGCAGCGGAGAGATAATCGTTCATAGCAGCGATGTAATAAACGACGCTGTTATTGATAAGCTTGAGTCCTCAAATATAGAACAGATTACCATCACTCCTGATGGATTCCCGCATCATCTGATCGGGAGAATAACCGCTTCGCCTGTGGTTGATACAGATACAGGGGAAGTGCTTGCTACCAGCAATCAGGAAATTACTATAGATTTGCTGAATGCAATCCGTGACTCGGAGATCAACGAGCTGGAATTGTTGGATGAGAAGGATGCTATATATACAACAGCTGTAAGAAATACGCTAGCTAAGGATACCACAAGAACGCAGGATGAAGCCACTGTTGAGATATTCAGAAGGCTTCAGCCCGGTGATCCGCCAACAATTGATAGTGCCAGATCAAGGGTGGAAAATCTGTTTTTCAACCCCAAACGCTATGATCTCTTTACTGTCGGACGTTATAAGCTCAACCAGAAACTGGGGCTGAGTGTCCCTCTTCAGCAGCGTATCCTGAGAAGAGAGGACATTGTAGAGACCCTCAAATACCTCATGAAGGTAGAGCAGGGCGTGGGCAATGTGGACGATATTGACCATTTGGGCAACAGACGAGTTAGACCTGTTGGAGAGTTGTTGCAGGGACAATTCCGTAACGGTCTTTCGCGGGTGGAAAGAGCCATTAGAGAAAGAATGACCGTTCAGAATAGCGACGAAATAATGCCGCATGATCTAATTAATTCCAAGCCTCTGACCGGGGCTATCAAGGATTTCTTCGGCAGCAGTCAGTTATCACAGTTCATGCAGCAGACGAACCCACTGGACGAACTTACGCATAAGCGCAGGCTCAGTGCTCTTGGTCCCGGCGGTTTGCATCGTGATCGCGCCACATTTGAGGTGCGTGATGTTCACCATACTCACTACGGAAGACTTTGTCCTATCGAGACTCCTGAAGGTCCCAGCGTCGGTCTGATCGTATCGCTCAGCACTTACGCTCGTGTTAATGAATATGGCTTCTTGGAAACTCCCTATAGAAAAGTGGTCGGCGGTGTCGTTACTGACGAGATCCATTATCTTTCAGCCGATCAGGAAGATCCGCTGATCGTCGCTCAAGCCAATGCTCCTACAGATGAGAACGATGTATTGGTTGGTCCCGAAGTTCTGACGCGGGTTGGGGATGACTTCCCAAGAGTGAAGCCTGAAGAAGTCAACTATATGGATGTTTCGCCCAATCAGGTGGTCAGCGTTTCTGCCGCCTTGATTCCCTTCTTAGAACATGATGATGCTAACAGAGCGCTGATGGGATCCAACATGCAGCGTCAGGCTGTGCCGTTGATCAACCCGAGTGCTCCGTTTATCGGAACCGGAACCGAATATAAGGCGGCTCTGGATTCCGGTGCTGTGATTGCCGCGAGGCGCGCCGGAGTTGTTGAGAGTGTTTCCGCTAATGAGATCATCATCCGGTCTGATGACTCTATGATGGATTCGTCAGATCAGCCTTTCAGGATGGGTTATGACGTTTACAGATTGACTAAATTCAAAAGATCAAACAATGGAACTTGCATAAACCAGAGACCCATCGTCAAGTTAGGGGAAAGAGTCGAGGCAGGTCAGGTTATTGCTGACGGTACTTCTACTGAAATGGGTGAGCTTGCTCTTGGCGCAAATGTCCTGACAGCATTTATGCCTTGGGAAGGCTACAATTTTGAGGATGCCATCGTCATCAGCGAGAGGCTGGTCAAGGACGATGTGCTTACTTCCGTTCATATTGAGGAGTTCGAATTAGAAGCGCGAGATACGAAGCTGGGTAGAGAAGAATTCACCCGCGATATTCCTAATCAGAGCGAGGATGCCCTGCGAAATTTGGATGAAGATGGTATCATCAGCGAGGGATCTATAGTTGAGCAGGGGGATATTCTGATAGGAAGAGTTACGCCAAAGGGAGAAAGCGAACTTAGACCGGAAGAAAAGCTCCTAAGGGCGATATTTGGTGAAAAAGCCGGTGATGTTCGCGATGCCTCATTGACCGCTCGTCCGGGAGTGGAAGGTACGGTCGTTGGTGTGAAAGTATTCTCCCGAAGAGAAAAAGAAAAGGATAAACAGACCCAACTTCGGGAAAATGCGCAGATAAAAGGCATGGAGAGGAAATACCAGGATCAGGTATCTTTCATAAACGAGAGAAAGAACTCTGAGATCAAAAAGCTGTTGTTGGGTAAAACTCTTGCGAGCAGCGTTTCCGATGCAGATAACAATATAATTGCAAAGAGGGACAGTGAGATTACGGAAGAGATCTTGAACTCGGCGGCATCTCTGAATGATTTTTTTGTCAGGGAAGAAGAGACTACCCTTAGTGTCCAGAGAATAAAACGCTTGGCGCAGGGACGGATCGAAGAACTAACACGCGATCGGGATAATAGTATTGAGAAAATTCAGAAGGGCGATGAACTCCGTCCCGGAGTCATAAAACTTGCCAAGGTATATGTTGCCACCAAACGAAAGATATCTGTAGGTGATAAATTATCTGGTCGTCACGGAAATAAGGGCGTTATAGCTAAAATTCTTCCAGAAGCGGATATGCCATATCTGGCTGATGGCACTCCTCTTGATATTGTGCTGAATCCCTTGGGAGTTCCATCTCGTATGAATGTCGGTCAGATACTGGAAGCGCATTTGGGATGGGCTGCCGGAGCACTCGGAATTCATGTCGCCACGCCGGTTTTTGACGGTGCCAGCGAATCCGAGATCAAATCTGCTCTCGAAGAAGCTGGTTTGCCCAGATCGGGGCAGGTTAAGCTTTATGACGGTCGCACAGGTGAATCTTTTGACCGTAAGATTACCGTTGGATTTTCATACATAATGAAATTGATCCATTTGGTTGATGACAAAATCCACGCCAGGTCTATTGGACCTTACTCTCTTGTCACTCAGCAGCCGCTAGGTGGTAAAGCCCAGTTTGGTGGTCAGAGATTCGGAGAGATGGAAGTCTGGGCACTTGAGGCTTATGGAGCTGCACATCTCCTTCAGGAGATGCTAACGGTGAAATCTGACGATGTGGCAGGCAGGACGAAGATCTATGAATCTATAGTCAAAGGCGAGAACGCCCCGAAACCGGGAACGCCGGAATCCTTTAATGTCTTAGTAAAAGAACTGCAAAGTTTATGTCTTGATGTTATACTGGAGCAGCGGGGTCCTGATGAAGAAGATGAGGAGGAATCGCCTTTAGAAAAAAGCACGGTCAGTGCCAGATTGGGAATAGGAGTCGATAAATAGGCTGAAAGATACATGGAAACAAAAATGACCGGTTTTTGGCGTCTTTCAAGTTTTTCAGAAATGAAAACTCTCGATACTGGGTTTATATGTTATAAAATCCAGCATCATTTCTTTCGCTCAAGCTTCAGATTCTCTGATATAGATCGCAGATCTGAAGACCATAAGGAGGGAAGAACATATTGCGAGCTGAACAAGGCGGATTTCAAGCTCCGAAGTATTTTGATTCAATAACCGTGAGAATTGCTTCTCCGGAACAAATTAAGGAATGGGCAAAAAAAACTGCTTGCCATTGTGCACCCGGTAAAAGTAAGGACTGTGACTGCGGTGAGGTAAAAAAACCGGAAACTATCAATTACCGTACTTTCAGACCTGAACCGGACGGTCTGTTCTGCGAAGCCATATTTGGACCGCAGAAAGACTGGGAATGCGCTTGCGGTAAATATAAAAGAATAAAGCATAAAGGGGTCGTTTGCGATCGCTGTGGTGTAGAAGTTACAAGAAAAGAAGTCAGAAGAGAGCGAATGGGTTACATCCAACTTGCTGCTCCGGTATCCCATATATGGTTCTTTAAGGGATTACCCAGCCGGATCGGTTTGCTCCTCGACATATCACACAGGGATCTTGAAAAAGTTCTTTATTTCGAATCTTATATTGTTGTGGATCCGAAGGACAGTCCGTTGGAGAAGAAGCAGATTCTGTCCGAGGATGAATACAGCCGTTACAGACAGGAACATGATTTCCGCGCCGAAATGGGAGCTGCTGTTATTAAGGAGCTATTGGCGGAGATCGATCTGGAAGTGGAAATTCAAAAACTGAGAAATGACTTGGCGGAAACCCAGTCAAAGCAAAAAGAAAAGAAGTACGCCAAACGTCTGAAACTGCTCACGGCAATACAGAAATCAGGTAATAAGCCGGAGTGGTTGATCCTCGACGTTATACCCGTTATTCCACCGGAATTACGTCCATTAGTGCCGTTGGATGGTGGCAGGTTTGCGACCTCCGACCTTAATGACCTGTATCGGCGCGTTATCAATAGAAATAATAGATTAAAGAGACTTATGGAACTACGTGCGCCGGAGGTCATAATTCGTAATGAAAAACGCATGCTTCAGGAAGCTGTGGACGCTCTTCTGGATAACGGTCGTCATGGAAGAATTGTGCGAGGACCCGGCAACAGACCACTGAAATCCCTCAGCGACATGCTTAAGGGCAAGCCCGGTAGGTTCCGGCAGAATTTGCTCGGCAAACGAGTTGATTACTCCGGTCGATCGGTCATCGTTGTGGGACCTGAACTGCGTATTGATCAGTGTGGTCTACCGAGAAAGATGGCTCTCGAACTCTTCAAACCATTCATTATCCGAAGGCTTCAGGAGAAGGGCTATGCCACTACGATAAAGAGCGCCAAGAAAATGGCTGAGAAAGCCAGCGGTGAAGTGTGGGAAGTCCTTGAGGAGGTTATTACCGAACATCCGGTGATACTTAACCGAGCGCCTACCCTTCACAGGCTTGGTATTCAGGCATTTCAGCCGATCCTTGTAGAGGGCAAGGCTATCAGAATTCATCCTCTGGTCTGTCAGGCGTTCAACGCAGATTTTGACGGCGATCAGATGGCTGTTCATGTTCCTCTTTCGACAGAGGCGCAGATTGAGGCGAAACTCCTCATGATGGCTTCTCAGAATATTCTGAAACCGGCTCATGGACATCCAATAGCTGTGCCGGACTTGGATATTGTCTTGGGATGCAACTACCTCACAAAAGAGAAGAAGGATGTTAACGCCAAAGGAGCGAGGGCATTCTCCAACTCTGAGGACGTGGATATTGCTTTGCAGGCTGGAGTGGTTACTCTCCATACCCCTATAGGTTACAGGGCTGACGGTAAAATAATGCGCACCACACCGGGACGTATCATTTTTAGCCAGATTCTGCCGGAAGGTTTTACCTTCCACGATGATATAACGGGAGAGGACATCCCGTTCTGTAACAAGGAGTTGGAAGCACCCGATCTAGCCGATCTAGTAGCTGTTTGTTACGATAAATATGGCAATCTCCGAACGGCAAAGTTTCTTGATGACCTCAAAGACCTCGGCTTTAAGTATGCGACCAAAGCGGGTATATCCATTTGTATAGATGATATGATAATACCCGACAACAAGAAAGAACTGGTCGCCAAAGCTCAGAAAGAGGTCAGAGATGTTATGGATCGGTATAAAGAAGGTGGCATGACCAACGGCGAGAGATATAACAGAGCCATTAACATCTGGGGACATCTGAAATCCGATCTGGAGACAGAGCTTTTCAATAAACTCGGTGAAGATACCTCTGAGTATGGCGCTCCCGGTTTTAACTCCGTTCATATAATGACTGATTCAGGAGCTAGAAGCAAAAAGGACGCCATAAGTCAGATTGCGGGTATGCGCGGATTGATGATGAAGCCTTCGGGCGAAATCATTGAAACTCCTATATTCGCAAACCTGCGAGAAGGTCTCACCGTGTTGGAGTACTTTATCTCCACACACGGTCAAAGAAAAGGTTTGGCGGATACGGCTATCAAGACCGCGAGTTCCGGATACTTAACCCGTAAATTGGTTGATGTTGCTCAGGATGTTATTATCACCGAAGATGACTGTGGAACGCTTAACGGCATCGTCAAAACATCTTTGGGCAGTGAGGATGAACCCGGCGTGCTGGTTGACAAGATTGCCGGTCGCTTTGCTGCGGAAGATATAGTGGATCACAGTTCTGGAGAGATAATTGTTGGAAACAGCGAGGAGATTACCAGAACTCTTGCCCGGAAGATTGAGGATGCTGGTATTGTCAACGTCAGGGTACGTTCTGCGCTCACCTGTGAGTCAGATCGCGGTATATGCCGGAAATGTTACGGCGCTGACCTGTCCACTTGGAAGTTGGTTAACATCGGTGAGGCTACTGGTATTATTGCCGCCCAGTCCATTGGAGAACCGGGAACACAGCTTACTATGAGAACCTTCCATACAGGTGGTGCTGTCAGCGGCATAGGAGAGCAGTCAAGAACTGATGCGAAGAGCACCGGTATTGCCGAATATCACAATGTTAGCACTGTTTCGCGTGCAGACGGCACCCTTGTTGTTACCAACCGGAACGGTGAGATTTCTGTGCTGGATGAATCCGGAAATGAGCGAGAAAGACATTCCGCTACCTACGGGGCTGCCTTGATGGTCGCTGAGGGCAAAGAGATTGAGAAGGGGCAGATCCTTATGGAATGGGATCCGCACAACATTCCCATATTGACTGAAGTCAATGGAAAAGTCAGCTTCCAGGATATTGAGGAAGGCGTGACGATGATCGAAGAGATCGACGAAAGTACAGGTCTCACTGCTCGCGTCATAGTAGAGCATAAAGAGGAGAATCGTCATCCGAGTGTATATATTTTGGACGACGATGGTGTGCCTATCAAGAGGTATGTTCCGCTGCTGTCGGAGGTTGGCGGTGAAGTCAGCTTCGAGGAAGGAAACATGCTTATCCGTGATGAAGATGGTGAGATACTCCGATCTTACCCTCTTACAGAGGATACAAAGCCTGCTGTCAGAGGCGGTGATGAGGTCGCACCCGGCGATACATTGGCGGAAGTCCCCCGCGAGATCTCGTATGATATGTCAACAGGAGCTCATCTTTCTGTTCATGATGGCGAGATGGTTTCATCTGGTGACGTTTTGGCAAAGATACCGCGCGAGATTTCGAAAGCTAGGGATATTGTTCTTGGTCTTCCGAGAGTTACAGAGCTTTTTGAAGCCAGAAAACCCAAGGATCACGCTACCATTAGCGATATAGACGGCTACGTGGAATTTGCCGGTATTAGTAGAGGAATGCGTATTCTTAAGGTCGTCAACCCCAACGGGATGGAGCATGAATATCGTATTCCCAGAGGTAAGCACCTCATTGTCAGGGAAGGTGATTATGTCGCCGCCGGTAACAGGCTTACTGACGGTCCGATTAACCCTCATGACATTCTGAGTGTTTTGGGTGAAAACGAAGTTCAGGCATATCTTGTTGATGAGGTTCAGGAAGTCTACCGGACTGCTGGAGAGCATATCAACGATAAGCATATGGAAGTCATCGTGAGCCAGATGCTTCGGAAGGTTAGGATTGTCGACGCCGGCGATACCGAATTCCTTATGGGGGATGAGGTGGATAGGGTTGCCTTCAGAAAAGAGAACAGCCGGGTTGAGTTGGCTGGTGGACAAACAGCAAAAGCAGAGACGATCTTACAGGGAATAACAAAGACGGCTCTCAGCACGGAGAGTTTTATCTCCGCAGCGTCGTTCCAGCAGACCACGAATGTTCTTACTACAGCAGCCATCAGTGGGAAGCGGGATGATCTGCGCGGTCTCAAAGAAAACGTAATCATGGGACACGTTATCCCCGCCGGAAGTGGAGTTCCGCAATACAGGCGGATCAGCGATATCTCAACGGAGGAACAGGCGGCTCTCCCCGATGCCGGAGAAGAGCCTGCCGCTGATGAACAACTGGCGGAAGGCGCATCCTAGGGATATTAAATAATATGTGGCGCGCTGGAAATGGCGCGTCACATATATTGTCTTTGTATATTGAAAGGGGTTGGTATTACAGATACTAAAGCGAAATTTATTGTTCTGTGACGGGAGGAGTGTCATCTGTTTCCAAAGTCAAGTTAGTCGAGGGCTTAAGCCTGCAAAAGAGGTGTGTTTTTCGCGAGAAGGAACTTGACAAAAGGGAGCATGTCTGATATAATTTACCGTTGGCATCTTTTGAACCAAGGTTAAAGGGGTCGTTATTTAGCAACTTTTTCATCTTTTTGAGTTAAAGAATGCAATTAGCCCCTGTTGGGGCTTTATTTATGCCCAAAAATATTGGACAGATGGAATTGCCAACAGTCAACCAGCGGTTCAGAAAAAGCTGAAAAATAACAGAAAAGAAGCAAAATCACCTGCGTTGGCTGGATCAAAGCGAAAGGTTGTTATTCTTCAGGTGAGAGTTGTTCCGCCCAAGAGATCTAATTTTGTATATTTGGGGAGGTAAAAATTGCCAACAATCAATCAATTGGTGCGAAAAGGTCGTAAGAAATACAAAAAGAAAACGAAAGCACCTGCGTTGACCAGTTGTCCGCAACGTCGTGGTGTCGTTCTTCAGATAAAAGCTGTTGCACCCAAAAAGCCTAATTCGGCTTTGAGAAAAGTTGCCAGAGTTCGACTGACTAATGGTCGTGAAGTTACCTGCTACATACCGGGCATAGATCATAATTTGCAGGATCACTCCATCGTTCTTATACGCGGTGGGAGAGTTAGAGACCTGTCGAATGTGAGATACCATGTTGTGAGAGGTGCACTCGACTCTTCAGGAGTGGAAAACAGGAAACAGGGCAGATCGAAATACGGAGCAAAGAAGTCTTAGGAATCCCTGTGTGAATGGGCGATCAGTCATCAGTAGTTGTTGAGTGCCAGCCAGTGAGCGGGTATTGATCGCTGAACGATGATTTCGGGATTTTGAGGAGGTTATAATGCCAAGACGCAGAGAAGTTGTTAAGCGGGATGTTCTGCCCGATGGAAAATACAACAGCAAATTGGTGACAAAATTTATAAACAACCTTATGACAGAGGGCAAGAAGAGCACAGCGGAAGCCATCTTCTATGGTAGTATGGATATAATAGCTCAAAGGATAGACGAAGATCCGTTGACTGTTTTCCAGACAGCCCTGAACAATGTTAAACCTACGCTCGAAGTGAAATCCAGACGAGTTGGCGGTGCTACATATCAGGTTCCCATAGAAGTTAGAGCCGGTCGCAAGAATGCTCTGGCGATGCGTTGGATTATCAGCTACGCTCGCTCACGCGGTGAAAAAACAATGAGATCGCGGTTAGCCGGTGAATTTATGGACGCTTTCAACAATGAAGGTTCGTCCATTAAGAAAAAACAGGATACGTTCAGAATGGCAGAGGCTAACAAGGCATTTGCCCATTATAGGTGGTAATTTTCGGATATTTCAATTTGTGTGGTGCAGAAATCCGATATTGTGAAGTGTGCACCGATATTTACGTAAGAGGTTTGATTAGGTGTCCTTGATGACTGTAGATACGAAAACTGACAAAAGAATAGAACTTTTAAAAGCTGGGCTTCCATTGACCAAGACCCGCAATATCGGGATCATGGCACATATTGATGCAGGAAAGACTACAGTTACAGAGAGGATACTGTATTATACCGGCAAAGTACACAGGATGGGCGAGGTTCATGATGGCGCTGCCACCATGGACTGGATGGAACTGGAGCAGGAGAGAGGCATAACCATAACTGCCGCCGCTACCACTTGCAACTGGGAAGGCTATCGGATCAACATAATAGATACTCCCGGACACGTTGATTTTACTATAGAGGTGGAGCGTTCTCTCAGAGTTCTGGATGGTGCTGTAGCCGTCTTCTGTGGTGTCGGGGGCGTTCAGCCCCAGTCTGAAACTGTATGGAAACAGGCGGATAGATACAAAATCCCAAGAATTGCATTTGTAAATAAACTGGATCGCACCGGCGCTGATTTCTTCAGAGCAGTTGAGATGATGCGTGACCGATTGAATACCAATGCTGTTCCCGTACAACTTCCTATCGGATCCGAACATGATTTTATCGGCGTTGTTGATCTGATAGATATGAAAGCCATTGTGTGGAACGAGGCGAGCTTGGGGGCAACTTACGAAGAGACGGATATACCTGCGGATATGCAGGAGATGGCTGAAGAGTATAGAGAAAAGCTTTTGGAAACTATCGTTGAGAACGATGAAGAATTAATTGTAAAATATCTTGATGGAGAGGAACTCACGCGGGAAGATATAGTCAGGGGTATCAGGAATGCTACTTTGAATGTAAGTATAACTCCTGTATTATGTGGAACTGCGTTGAAAAATAAAGGGATACAACTGCTGCTCAATGCGATAACCGAATTCCTACCCTCGCCTTTGGATGTTCCCCCTGTGACAGGCGTAGTTCCCGGAACAGAAGATCGGGAGCAGCGCTTTCCAGATGATAACGAACCCATGTCCGCGTTGGTGTTTAAGTTGGCATTTGATCCCCATATGGGCAAATTGGCGTATCTGAGGTTATATTCCGGTTCGCTGAATTCAAAAAGTCCTGTTTACAACGCCACAAGGAAATCGCGGTGCCGTGTGGAGCGTATTCTCCAGATGCATGCCAACAAGCGGGAGGAGAAAGATTCTGTATCCACCGGTGATATTGTTGGTGTTCTGGGCTTAAAGAACGTGGGTACCGGTGATACCATTTGCGACGCGTCGCATCCTATATTGCTTGAGTCCATAACTTTCCCCGCTCCGGTGATATCTATGGCTGTGGAACCGAAAACTATAGCCGATCAGGAAAAAATGGCTTCGGCTTTGGCAAGGCTGGCTGAGGAAGATCCCTCCCTCAAAATTGGTACTGATCAGGAATCCGGGCAGACCATTATCTCAGGGATGGGTGAGGTTCATCTGGAGGTCGTGGTAGACCGGATGATACGGGAATTCGGCGTTGAGACAAGCGTTGGCAAGCCTCAGGTGGCATATCGCGAGTCCATAACTCAGGAAATAAGCATAGAGGGAAGGTTTGTTAAGCAAACAGGCGGTCGCGGTCAATATGGGCATGTCATGTTGAGGATGTATCCGCTGGAAAAAGGCAAAGGTTTCGAGTTTGTTGATGAAACCAAAGGCGGTTCTGTCCCGAGGGAGTATATTCGCTCTGTTGAGAAGGGAATCAAAGAGGCTATGGCTAGCGGTGTGCTGGCAGGCTATCCGGTAGTTGATGTGGGCGTTGCGTTATATGATGGCTCATACCATCCTGTGGACTCCTCCGAGATGGCTTTCTCAATTGCTGCCTCTATGGCTTTCAGGGATGGATCCAAAAAGGCAGCTCCCGCAATTCTTGAGCCGATAATGGATGTTGAGGTCACCGTTCCTGAAATGTATTTGGGTGACGTGATCGGGGATCTGAATTCTCGAAGAGCTAAGCTTGAGCGTGTGGAATCGCGCGCTAGCGCGCAGGTAATTACGGCTTATGTTCCGTTGGCTGAAATGTTTGGCTATGTTAGCCGGTTACGCTCCTTGACTCAAGGGCGAGCTACCTACTTTATGGAATTCTCGTACTACGATACCGTTCCTGAGAAGGTCTCCAGTAGCTTAATATAAATGGAATATGTCCAGAATTCTTTTTAACAAATTTTATCTCTACCATCTTGTGAAAGATCGAAGGAATTATAATTCGTAGCTTTCTTTGGGGGAGGAGGTCTTAATGAATAGCCAGAAGATAAGAGTTAAGTTAAAGGCATACGATCACCGGTTGCTGGATCAGTTTACCGTTCAGATCGTGGATACAGCTAGAAGAACTGGTGCTTTGGTATCGGGTCCTGTCCCGCTTCCAACCAAGAGGACCGTATACACTGTTCTTAGGTCGCCCAACATAGACAAAAAATCTCGAGAGCAATTTGAAATGCGTACACATAAGCGACTTCTGGATATCCTCGATCCAACACCTAAGACAGTGGATTCCTTCATGAGGTTGGATATGCCAGCCGGTGTGGATGTTGTATTGGAAGTGATCGAATAGAGGGTGCTATAACTGAAAACACCCATACAGGCGGAGTTGCGATGAGTACCGGAATGTTAGGAAAAAAGGTTGGAATGACGCGTTTCTTTGGTGAACAGGGGGAGGCGATACCTGTTACCGTCATAGAAGCAGGACCATGTCACATTGTGCAGATAAAATCCAAAGAAGCTGATGGATATGAAGCAGTGCAGATTGGATTTGATCAAAAAAGAGAGAATTCTATAAATAGACCAGCTCGGGGGCATTTCAAGAAAGCCGATGTTCCTCCTCTCAGGTATCTGAAAGAGTTCAAGCCTGAAAGCATGGAAGGTCTTAAACTCGGTGGACAGATTACTGTGGAGATGTTTTCCGAGGGGGAAAAGGTTGATGTCAGAGGCATTTCCAAAGGTAAAGGCTTTTCGGGCGTCATGAAAAGATGGGGATTCAAAGGCGGAAGAGCCACTCATGGTGCCGAAACCCACAGACACGCCGGATCTATTGGTGCAAGTGCCGATCCTTCGCGTGTTTTCAAGGGTCAGAAGATGGCTGGTCGAATGGGAGGCAAGAAAGTCACCGTTCAGAACCTGGAAGTCGTAAAGATTGACGTAGAGAAGAATCTTCTGGTTGTCAAAGGTGCTGTGCCTGGACCGAGAAATGGCGTGTTGATAATAGAGAAGGCTGTTAAGGCTTAGATAAGGTAGTAATACGAAGAATTTTAAGGAAAGATAGAAATGTCATCCATAAACGTTTATAATCAAATAGGGGAAAGCGTCGGGCAAGTCGAGATATCCTCAGACATTCTTGAAATCCCAATTAATAAAGCGGTGCTTCATCAGGTAGTATTAATGCACCTTGCCAACAAGAGAAGCGGAACGGCTTACGCCAAAGGAAGATCGGACGTTCAGGGAAGCGGAAGAAAGCTTTTCAGGCAGAAGGGAACGGGAATGGCCCGCGCAGGCACCAGGCGCTCGCCCACCAGGGTTGGCGGCGGTGTTGCTTTTGGTCCAAAACCAAGAGACTATGGGTTCAAAGTGCCCAAAAAGGTGAAACATCTGGCAATCAAATGTGCACTGGCGGACAAATTTCAGAATGATAGTATTCGGGTTGTGGATACTATCGAGCTAGATCGCCCCAAAACAAAGCAGATCATAGGCATGAGGGAAAAAGTCGGAGTCTCCGAAAAGGAGAAAACTCTGATTGTGCTGGATGCCTCTAGTGAAAATGTGCTTTATTCTGCTAGAAATATTCCAAGAGTAAATGTATGCCTCTGGAGTGACTTGAGTACCTATGAACTTATGTGGCATGATAAGCTCATTGTTACCCGGAATGCTCTGGAAAAGATACAGGACAGATTTTTTGCTGTCGCCGGTGTGCAGGCAACGGACGAGCAAGACTCAGAATAGAGCTTGCATGGGCACGGTTGCCCGTACAGGGAAGGACGATTCGAGTGAGAGATGCATATCAGATTGTTAAACATCCATTGATCACAGAAAAGAGCACTATTCTGCGTGAAGATGAGAACAAATATACTTTTCGGGTTCATAAGAGCGCGAACAAAATTGAGATCAAACAAGCTATTGAAGCCATCTTCCCTGATATAAAAGTTCTCGCGGTGAATACGCTCAGTGTGCGTGGTAAACCCAAACGTATCAGGAATAACAGAAGGGGAAGAAAATCCGACTGGAAGAAGGCTATTGTCACTCTTAGACCTGATGATACTATTGATATATATGAAACTCTTTAGTGTGTTTCCATTAGCTAGAAAATTTAGCGTTAGTTTTGTGGCTGATGTTTAGAAAGAAAGGGAAGGCTGAGATTAATTGGCTCTTAAAACACATTCTCCTATAACCCCTGGAAGACGCTTCATGACAAGCTCGGATTTTTCGGAAGTGACGACCTCTCAGCCGGAGAAATCGCTTCTGATGCCTTTGAGAAGGACCGGCGGACGAAATTCTCAGGGACGATTGACTATGAGGCACAGAGGCGGTGGACATAAGAGGCGATACCGGAAGATCGACTTCAAGCGCGATAAGCATGGTATACCTGCAAAAGTGGTTTCCATCGAATATGATCCCAACAGAACTGCACGGATTGCTCTCTTGCAGTATAGTGATGGTGAGAAGAGATATATTCTCGCTCCGCTTGGTGTGGGAGTTGGAGAGGTCTTGACCTCCGGACCGAACGCGGAAGTGAAAAATGGGAACGCCATGAAGCTTTCCCGCGTTCCTACGGGTATCCCCATCCATAATGTGGAACTCGTTCCCGGTAAAGGCGGGCAGATGGTTAGAAGTGCTGGTGGTTCAGCCGTTATGGTTGCCAAAGAGGACAGATTTGCTCGTGTCAGGCTTAGTTCAGGAGAGGTCAGACTTGTTCATGTGGAGTGCATGGCTACAATTGGTCAACTGGGGAACGTAGAGCATGAGGGTATTACTATAGGCAAAGCCGGCAGGTCTAGATGGCTTGGACGCAGACCGAAAGTTCGCGGAGTTGCCATGAACCCCATAGACCATCCCCATGGTGGTGGCGAAGGTAAGAGTTCGGGAGGAAGACATCCTAGCACTCCTTGGGGTAAGCCTACAAAAGGATATAAGACCCGAAAAAAGAATAAGAAATCAGATAAATATATTGCAGTCAGACGTAAGCAGCAACAATAGTGAAAGGAGTAATTATGGCTAGATCATTGAAGAAAGGTCCCTATATAGATATCAAATTGCTGGCAAAGATCCAGGCCATGAATAGAAGCGGAGAAAAACGCGTTATAAGAACATGGTCTCGTAGATCTACTATAACGCCAGAATTGGTGGGACATACTCTGGCCATACATAACGGAAAGAAGTTCTTTCCCGTATATATCTCCGAAAATATGGTAGGTCATAAGCTGGGAGAATTTGCTCCTACAAGAATGTTCCGTTCTCACGGTGGCAGAGCGGCGGGCAGATAACTCCCGGACGCCACCAGATTGAAGATAGGAGGCTAAAGTATGGAGGCGAGAGCCGTTGCCAAATATATTCCGATCGCCCCCAGAAAGGTGAGACTTGTAGCTGATCTTGTAAGAAACCGCGATGTGGGGCGTGCTCTGGAGATTTTGAAATTCACCAACAAAGCCGGCGCAGTAGCGGTGAACAAAGTTTTGAGATCAGCCCTCGCGAATGCTGGTCAAAATCCGGATGTTAATGTTGATGATCTTTATGTTAAGACGATCCTTGTGGATAGTGGTCCCATTCGTTATTGGGCTCGCTTCAAGGGACGCCTGCATATAAGCAGAATTCGCAGAAGACGATGTCACATCACCGTTGTACTTGACGACGGTACGGGTGAGGCAGTTAGCTAGAAGAGAGCCGATCTGTTAAGCGAGAGGAGGTTATACTTGGGACAAAAAACACACCCGAAGGGATTCCGATTGGGGATTGTCACCGAATGGAGTTCGAGGTGGTTTGCAGAAAAAGAATATTCTCAATTTCTACATGAGGATCTTAAAATACAAGACTTCGTAAAAGAAAGACTCATGAGAGCGGGAATATCCCGTGTAGAAATCGAAAGGTATGCTGATAAAAGAGTTATCTATATCTATACAGCCAGACCGGGTATTGTTATCGGTAGAAGAGGCGGAGAAGTCGATAAGCTCAAAGAGGACTTAGAGAACCTTATAGGGCATGAAGTGCGAATAAATATCGAAGAGGTCACCCGTCCGGAAATTGATGCCCAATTGGTTGCTGAAAGCGTAGCCCTTCAATTGGAAAGACGAATACATTTCAGAAAAGCCATGAAAAAAGGCATTTCCTCCGCTATACGCGCTGGGGCTGAAGGTATCAAAATCCAGTGTTCAGGCAGAATCGGCGGAGCCGAAATGGCGCGAAGAGAGCAGGAGAAGGAAGGAAGAATCCCTCTGCATACGCTGAGAGCTATTATCGACTATGGTTTTGCTGAGTCTCTTACCGTTGCAGGAAAGATCGGCGTAAAAGTATGGATATTTAAGGGAGAAAAGCTTGCTCCTTCTGAAGAAGCCAAGACTGCGCGATTTGATCGCAGAGAAGAGAGAAGACCGGATAGAAGATCAGAAGGTCGCCCCCGGCGGAGAGATAGAGGCAGAGATAGAAACACCGATAGAAGCAGTGATAGAAACAGCGAACGATCCGGGCGTAGAGGCGGCAGTCGGGCGCAGAATAATTAATCTGTCTAGATATCTATCTGGTTGCGTATCATTTTCGCGCCGGTTGGACGGTGTGGATTTGTCTAGAGGTAAAAACAAATGTTAATGCCAAAAAGAGTCAAGCACCGCAAGGAGCAGCGAGGACGCATGGGCGGCAAAGCCCACAGAGGTGGTCGTATAACTTTTGGTGAGTATGGTTTGCAGGCTTTGGAGCCAGTGTGGCTAACCAATAGGCAGATCGAAGCCGGGCGTATCGCTATAACTAGGTATGTGAAAAGAGGCGGAAAGGTTTGGATCAAGGTCTTTCCTAGTAAACCGGTTACAGCAAAACCAACTGAAACCAGAATGGGAAAAGGAAAAGGCGCTCCGAGTAAATGGGTCGCTGTGGTCAGACCCGGCAGAGTCTTGTATGAGATCGCTGGAGTGCCGGAGGAAGAAGCACGAGCTGCTATGCGTCTTGCTTCTCACAAGCTGCCTATAAAGACCAGATTTGTAAGTAGAGAAAGTGGTGGTTTAGCATGAGAGCAGTTGAAATAAGGCGACTTTTCCCTGAAGAATTGGCTCAGAGGCTTGCTGATTCGACTGATGATCTTTTTAGACTCAAATTCCAACTAGTATCGGGACAATTGCAGAACCATGGAAGAATAAGGGAAGTAAGAAGAGACATTGCTCGGATGAAAACTATCGTCCGGGAAAGGGAATTGCAGATCAATCAAGCGCTTCCTGAATAGAGAAGTGCTTCGACTGAGGAACAATATGAGTGATTTAGGAAATCGCAAAATTCGTAGCGGAACTGTGGTCAGTAATAAAATGGATAAGACAGCCTCCGTGCTTATTGAGCGTCTTATTAAACATCCCCTGTATCACCGTGTCGTGAAAAGAAGCAGAAAAATTCTTGCTCACGATGAGAAGAACGAATGCAAAATCGGTGATAAGGTCAGGATCGTTGAGACAAGACCGCTCAGCAGAAAAAAAAGATGGCGGGTGGTTGAGATCACAGGAAGACAAGAAGAGGGTTACTAGGAATACTTACTCTGTCGCTGATGTTATATAAAAAGAGGTGCTCGAATTTCGCTTAGGGAGTTCGTATCGCCCACATAATAGCGGCAGATAGAGAATTTATTTAGTTGGTATGATTGCGGGATTACCCGTGCTCAGGAGGTAGAGGCTGTGATCCAGACTGAGACTATTCTGAACGTTGCCGATAATTCGGGAGCCAGAAAGATCATGTGCATTAAAGTTTTGGGTGGTTCTCGCAGACGGTACGCGCGAGTGGGCGATGTTATCATTGCATCAGTCAAGGAAGCGAACCCGAGAGGCACTGTAAAAAAGGGCGAAGTTGTGCGGGCTGTTGTAGTCCGTACCGCAAAGGAATTCGGGCGTCCGGACGGCTCTTATATAAGATTTGATAGAAATGCTGCTGTCATTATAGATAATCAAAATCAGCCTCGCGGGACTCGTATTTTTGGACCTGTGGCAAGGGAACTGAGAAGCACTTTTACCAGAATCATCTCCCTTGCGCCTGAGGTTATTTAGATTGCCGGACAGCGTAGGAGTGATGGGCTAGTGTTTGCTCATCGTTTGAATTCGTCACTCGTTACGTATCTAGGGGAAAATAGGTTGGGTGCAATGAGTATACATATAAAAAAAGAAGACCGTGTAGTGATGCTTAGCGGTAAGGATAGGGGCAAGACGGGCAGAGTATTGGCTGTATTTCCCAAAGAGAACGCTGTTCTGGTTGAGCGCATTAATCTTATGAAGCACCACACCAGACAGGGCGGTTACAGACAGCAAGGTGGAATCATTGAAAGAGAGGTTCCGGTAGATATCTCGAATGTCATGTTAGTTTGCCCGAGGTGTAGCCGTCGAGCGCGAACTTATCGTAAAAAACTGGAAACAGGTTATAGAGTTAGAGTGTGCAGGAAGTGCCAGGAGGTTATCGAAAGCAGTAGCTAGGACGCCTTAATGAGTGCAGCCTGATGATTATAATGATAATTTGCTTTCGAAAAGTTGAGACATTTGCTCCTGTGCTGCCTTTTGTATTTAGGTAGAAATCGGAGAGGAATATGAGCCCGTACACAGAGTTTTATAAAAATGAAGTCGCTCCAGCATTAATGCAGAGATTTAAGTATAATAATGTGATGCAGATCCCCAAGCTGGAGAAAATGTGCGTAAATATGGGGGTTGGTGCAGCAATTCAAAATCCCAAACTCTTGGACAATGCTGTCGCTGAATTGTCATTGATAATCGGGCAACATGTTACTATTACACGAGCTAAAAAATCTGTTGCTGCTTTTAAAGTGAGAGAAGGAATGGCTATAGGATGTAGAGCTACCTTGCGTCATGACGTTATGTATGAGTTCTACAACCGGCTGGTAAATGTTGCGCTGCCAAGAATTAGAGACTTCCGTGGTGTCTCCTCAAGCTCTTTTGATGGACATGGAAACTATGCTCTCGGACTCGAAGAGCAGGTTATTTTCCCTGAGATAGAGTACGATAAGGTCAGTGAGATTCGCGGTATGGATATTGTTGTTGTTACTTCTGCGAAATCCGACGAGGAAGCAAGAGAACTTTTGAGACTTATGGGGATGCCTTTCAGGGCAGATTGATGAAGGGACGATTACCTTGGCTACTAAAGCTATAAAAGTAAAAGCCGCAAGGGAACCGAAGTTCAAAGTTAGGAGCTATAATCGATGTCCGATCTGTGGTCGCCCGCGCGGCTATCTGCGGAAATTCGATATGTGCAGGATATGCTTCAGACTGCTGGCTCGCTCCGGAAAAATTCCGGGCGTTAAAAAAGCCAGTTGGTAGAAGGCAGATGGAGTTCTGTCAGATCTTAGCCTAGTTCTTTGTCTCTCTTTTAGAATTTATTGTTTATCAGAGCGTCCAAAAAAACGTTCTTAGAGTGGAATTTATATTAATTACAGAGTAAGTGGGGGGCATACTGAAATGTCGATGACCGACCCTATAGCAGATATGCTGACGAGGCTCAGGAATGCTAACACCGCCCGTCATGATGAGACCGAAATACCTGCTTCGCGGCTGAAAGAGGATATAGCGCGTATCCTACAAGAGGAAGGATACATAAAAGGCTATAGATATATAGAGGATCGCAAGCAAGGAATGTTGCGTGTGTATCTCAAATACAGCAGTGATAGACAGAGAGTCATATCAGGGATAAAGCGTGTCAGCAAGCCGGGACGTAGAGTTCATGTGCGTAAGGATAAGCTTCCCAGAGTTCTTAACGGATTGGGAACTTCCATTATTTCCACCTCCCGCGGTGTTATGACCGCAGCACAGTGCAAGCATGAGGGTATTGGTGGAGAGGTTGTTTGCTACGTCTGGTAATTGATGCTGAATGCCGGTATCCGGCGTCAATTATTGGGTATCCAGCGTTCAGAGTTTATATGAGGTGTTCAAAAAATGTCCAGAATAGGAAAGAAACCCATAAAATTACCGGAACGGGTAAAAGTATCAGTTGAAAACGGTGAATT